>Ga0209598_10002388_pt1 | contig 14724 bp, 10 predicted proteins | sample M_140807_EF_Meta_FD_187317 | JGI IMG/M metagenome (GOLD analysis project Ga0209598, IMG submission 187317) | Freshwater microbial communities from Lake Montjoie, Canada to study carbon cycling - M_140807_EF_MetaG (SPAdes) (version 2) | ecosystem: Environmental > Aquatic > Freshwater > Lake... | reverse complement strand
CAGGGTCATAAGACTTGATTGCAAAAATGATAACCATAAACATTGCCGATTGAACCAGTAGTCGAGACTCGGTGATACCTCTTATAAGTTGAGTTACAAAAAGTAAAAGTGGCCATAGGTATAGAACGTGAGAGTGATGGACACCTAATCGCCAAGTCTTGATAAAGGTTCTAGTTAATAAAATCAGGAACAGCACTAAACCAACGGCTCCTAGCTGGAGAGCCATCTCAAGGTATGAGTTGTGTGCTTGGAAGTATTCAATGCCGTTGATCACAATCAATCCTGAGAAAGGTTCAACACCTGGAACCCAAACACCTGTGAAGCCCCATCCTTCTAGAGGTCGCTCTGAGACGAGGTTGAAGACAGACTTCCATATGTCTGTGCGGTGGGTCATATCAGGGCTCTTACCTAGGAACTCAAATACCACTCTTCTGAAGATTAGAACGACGAAACCAGCAGTTCCGGATATTGCCCAAGCTATTCGGTAGTAACGATGTCTGGTGTCTCGATCTTTACCTTCTGCAAGTAGCGACACCAGACCAGCTAGACCAACCGCAACTGTTGCGAAGACAATTCCCGCTTACCCTGAAAGGACAATTGTGACAATGGCCAGCAGAATGCTGACTACTGTCAAATACTTGTGACGCTTTTCAATAGCAAACTCAATTAAGAAAGTAATCAAACCCATCAGAGCCCAAGAGCCCATGAAGCTGTTTCTCAAAAGCAGATCATTGATGGTTCTACCGTCAGGTACCTGCCCGATGTTTCTAATCGACTGGAAGAGGTTCTCATCAACTCCAAGTACTCATGCTTGAGCCATCAGAGAAAGTATTGACAGGAATAGTTCATAACCCAATGCGGCAAAGATGATTCCTCTTATTGTGTTTGCGAAGAGATTGAAAATCTGCCGCCAAGAGAACATTGCAATAAAGAAAAGAGCGGCCATCACAACACCAGCTTGAATCAGGAAGCTGGAGATAGTTTGACTCGGGTAGTTAGACCAGAGCACAGATCCGAGCATTAGCGCAATCAGAAGGCTCAACTCAATTGGAATCTGCCTAAAGACTCTTCGCCAATCTGCCTTGAAGAAAAAGTATGCAGATCCAGCTAGAGCTATGGCAGCAGCTGCATACCAAGCCAGCCAAGAGGGAGTTAGATACAAATACTCCTGAGCGAAGAGAGCATCTCCGAAGACTAGAACTACCAAGATTAGATAGCCGATGGCAAACGCGCTCTTTGGCACTTGCCCGCTAACTGATTTGCTGGTGATAGACATTTGTACTCAAGTCTAGGGTGGCTTACGGCTCGAGGTATTTCCCTTTAGTTAGGCTATTGGAATGCTTGTGAAGTTAACGAATCAACCGATGGATTACGCGTGGGGGTCAACTAACCTAATCCCTGACTACTTCGGTGTTGAGCCAACGGGCAAGCCAATGGCTGAGATCTGGTTTGGAACTCACGATGGTTCCCCAACGCAGGTTAAAGACCTAAATGTTTCTCTGCACGATTTGAGAGTTGCGAGGGGAATGCCAGAACGGCTCCCATTCCTACTCAAGATACTTGCTGCCGGTGCACCTTTGTCTATTCAGGCTCATCCGAATCCAACTCAGGCTAAAGAAGGCTTCGCTGCTGAGAACTTAGCCGGAATTGCAATCAGCGACTCCAAGCGAAACTACAAAGACGACAAAGCTAAGCCTGAAATGATTGTCGCTCTTACCGAGACATTCGAAGCACTAGTTGGATTCTCAGATTCAAGACTTATCATTGAACGATTTTCTGAAATACGAGAAGCAAGTTCTTCAGAGCGACTAAATGCGGTTCTTAGTAAGTGGTCAGAATTCCTTCATAACGAGGATGGAATTCGCCAGGTTTGTCTCGAAACTCTAAGTTCTCCTGAACTAGATGAACAGTTGATCTCTGATTTGGTTGATGCTGCAGAACAGTGCCCTTCACTTGTTGATCTAGTCACTCATCTAACTACCCACCATGGTTTTGACCGAGGAATAGTTACTGCTCTGCTTATGAACTATGTAGTTCTTTCTAGGGGAGAAGCTGCTTTTGTTCCAGCCGGTATGCCACACGCGTATCTGTCTGGTTTAGGTGTTGAGATCATGTTGGCAAGTGACAATGTGCTCAGAGGCGGGCTTACCCCTAAGCACATTGATGTTGGTGAGTTAGCCAAAGTCTTAGTATTCGAAGAAACCGAAGCCAAGCCTGTTCAGGTTAGAAAGCTTGCAGTTGGGCTTGAAGAATTTGATATCCCTACACCGGAGTTTCATTTCTATAGAGCAACTCTTTCTGCAAGCAATTTGCTAGTTGATCTGAACCTGCCAGGAGATGCCATCGTGCTCTGCACCTCTGGAGCAGTTGCAGTTAGCTCCTCTAAAGGGGAGAGGGAAGTTATAAACCCAGCAGAAGCTGCCTTTATTTCTGGAGATGCAAGAACCTTCAGCTTGGCTGGCAATGGAGAAGCATTTATAGCGATTAGCGCCGCCTAATCCATAAAGGGGAACAGCTGAGGTTCAACCCTTTGTTGAGTGTCTAGCTGTTCTGAAAACTGTCTAGAACGGTGTCGTTGTTCGGCTTCAGCATTAGTTATCTAATTATTAAGCCTTTATAACACCTTTCGATTTGACCTACTCTCAACTTGACGGCATGATACTTACAGCGTTGTAATTACAACTGTGAAATCCGGCCGCAGGCTGGAAATCTTGAGAGGAACGAATGTCCCTAAATGATGACAACGGATTTGTCGCCGATGACTGGTTCGTTGATCCAATTCTTAGAACCATTCTCGGGGGAGACCAAAGTGCAGACACCAATCCACTAGCTTGGCAGCGTGACGCTCTTTGTTCACAGACCGACCCTGAGGCATTCTTCCCAGAAAAGGGTGGTTCAACCAGAGACGCAAAGCGTATCTGTGCAGGTTGTGATGTTCGTCAGCAATGCTTGGACTACGCACTAGCTAACGATGAGCGTTTCGGCATCTGGGGCGGCCTAAGCGAACGCGAACGTCGCAAGCTAAAGAAGCGCGCCTAGTTCTAGGTAAGGCCACGGCGTGAGTGTGCGTGTGGTGGCAGTCGTTGTATCCAACGATGAACCCCAATATCTTCAGAGTGCATTAGCGGCACTTGCCAATCAAAGTTTTCGTGTTGAACGCACATTAGTTGTCGATTCATCTTCTAACCCCGAAGTCGATGAAATACTAAACAGTTTTGTTTCCTCCTCTTCCCACAATGCAGTTCTGCAAATCAAAGAGTCTGCAAGTTTTGCAGAACTCGCTGCTACTGGAATTAAGCAAGCCCTTCAGGGCTATGAGTCAATCGATGACATCGCAATCTGGTTGCTGCACGATGACAGCGCTCCAGAAGTTCATGCTCTAGCTGAACTGGTTAGAGCACTTGAACTCTCACCTTTAGTAGCAATTGCGTCCCCTAAGCAAGTTTCCTTTGAGAACCCGAAGCTCATTGAGCAGATGGGTTTGACAGTTACCAAGTCCCTGAAACCTTTCTCACTTGTAACAAATGAATTGGACCAAAAGCAATTCGATTCGATGAGCGATGTGCTTGCTGTTACAAGCAGCGCGATGTTGATTAGAGCAACCAGTTGGGCAGATCTCGGTGGTTATTCCCTGGATGCTCCAGAACTTGCAGCGGATATAGATCTTGGTATTAGAGCGAGGCACAACGGCAACCGTGTCATCGTTGTTCCAACCGCTCGTGTTCGCCATGCACAGCTAACTCTCTCTGGCAAGAGAAAGAAGAAGTGGCTTGGTGGTTCCGTGAAGTATGGTATTGCCAAGGCAACTAATCACCTGAGGCTTTCACACAGCCCACTCTTGCTAGCGTTCCTCTACTGGCTAGCGTTACCGGCTTACTCAGTAGTTCAAGTTCTCTGGTTGCTGCTTGTCAAAAGACCTGATCGAATTCTCTACACCCTCAAAGCAAACCTCTGGGCATTCTTTACTATCCGAGCTCGACTTCGTGACCGGCATGGTTTTCGTGTAAAGAAGTTCGCTCAACTATTTGCCACTCGTGAACAAGTAAAGGCCAAAGCAAGGCTTGCCTTTGAATATGCAGAACAAAAACTGAAGCTGGAAAGCTTTGGGTCAACAGCAACTCCACTTCGACCAAATCTAGGCTTTGCCGCAAGCGGTGGTCTTTGGTGGATGTTTGCACTGATTGCAATCTCTTGGCAGTTCCTCCCTATGGGCGAAAGTGTTACTGGTGGGTTTGCTTTGCCGCTGAGCGACAGTTGGTTACAGCTCTTCTCAAATACTGGTGCTAGCTTCCAAAGCGTTGGGCTTGGTTTGGCAGCCCCAAGCGATCCATTCAACTGGATTCTTCTCGCTATTGGTTCGCTTACCTACTGGGCTCCGAACCTAGCTTTGAGTGGATTGCTTCTGCTTGCTAAAGCCTTGGCTTTCGCAGGTGCATGGCGATTGATTTCATTAGTGACGGCTAGAGGGTCGCTTAAGAGCATCTTGGCTTTGGTTTATGCATTCTGGCCAGCCCTAACCGTTTCGCAGAATGAAGGTAACTTCCCGGCAGTTATTTTTAGCATTGCTCTTCCTTGGTTCATCTTTAGCTTGGCCAGAGCCGCTCGTATCGGAACTACGACATCAGTTCGCTCATCGGAACAAGCCTGGTCTTGGATTGCAGTTAGTGGATTGCTATTCGCAGTTGTGACTTTGAGTGCACCAAGTTCGCTGCTTGCACTTGCTGTTATCGGGTTTGTCTTTGGGGTGATTGCATACAAGCGAGTTGGTTCATTGTTGTTTATCGCACTGCCTACTGCTGCATTAGTGCTGCCTTACTGGCTGTTCCAAATTTTAGGAAACGACAACTGGTTAGGTATCCTCGCGGATCCAACGATTGCAATTCCGGTTGAGAAGAAGATTCTGTTAGACCAAGTAATCGGTGGAGATCATCTCTTAGGCTGGGCAGCACTTGGTTTCCTAGGCTTTGCATTCTTGTCGCTACTGAGCAAAGCCAAGGGAATATTGCTTGCCTGGTTTATTGCATTTGTTGCTTTCGCGAATCTAATTTTTATTTCTGGAGTTAGTTTCACTGGTGGTGGAGTTGGATCTATTTTTGTTGACCCGACACTAACTGTTCAGAACTCAACTGCACCGGCGCTAATGCTCTTGGTTTTAGCGGTTCTAGTCGCTATGGCTCTTTGGCTTGAGTCGTTAACTCGCAATGGGATAAGAGCTTTGGTTGTTGGTGTCGCTGGTTTGGCTGTAGTGGGGCCACTTGCTGTTAGCTCTGCGCTCAGCGTCAGTGAAGTTAGTTTCGGTCAAGCAAGAAACATACCTGCGATTGTTACCGCTGAAGCCGCAGCAGGAAGTCCATTGAAGCTTCTTGTCATTACCAGCGATGAGGATATGCACTTCAGAGCAGAAGTCATTTGGCCTGACGGAGTTCGTCTAGACACGATATCCACCGCCTATCGACTAAGTGCTCTGAATTCTGGAACTCTCAAGGATTCTCCGGAACAGGATTTGATTGCGGATCTAGTTGCTACTTTGGTTTCGGCTAACGGTAAGAACTTGACAGACAGTTTCAAGAAATCAGGAATTGGTTATGTTGTCGTTCCCCATCGCGACGGCAACGGTGACTTAGGTGTTGCGCTCAACTCAGTTCCTCAATTGGAAGAAGTTGGTGTTACAGAGTTCGGTCAGCTTTGGAGGGTGAGAGAAGTTTCAGTGCAAGGCAAGACGGAACTTCCGCTTTGGTCAATTACCAAGGGAGTGCAACTTGGTGTTCTAGTTGGATTCATGTTGTTAGCCCTGCCAACTTCTAGAGGACGAAAGAAGCAAACCCAGCTTTCACCAGTTGAGAGTTTCAACACAGAGGAGAGCGAGTAATGATTATTCGAATCCTTAGAGCCTTAATTGTTGCGGCAGCATTCGTTGGCATGTATTTGTATGCGCCAGGTGTGCTTGAGCTCTCGACTGGCAAAGTCGAATCAGCGGAGCGAGCAGTTAGCGCTAAAGATCTCACTCTCACCTGCTCTGGCTCTGTTTTCACAGCCGGTGGTTCTTCTGGAACTTCAACTTCTAAGTTCTCACGGTTAAGCTCAACCGCCGTCGCTCTGACCTACAGCGGAGCTAGCGGAACCAAACTTAAAGGCTTAGCTGGAAAACAGACGACTGGTTACGGGATTAGGCAAGACCAGTGGGGAAGAATCAAGCAGGCGCAATCATTGACGATTTCAGACAGCACTGGAAAGGCTTCTCAAGGTTCCATGCTCCTAACCGCAAGTCAACTGCAGTATTTAGGTGACAAGAAGATCAAGGGGCTGCTAGCTGCACCCTGCCTTCGTTCGCAGAGTGAGTTCTGGTTAGTCGGTGGATCAGTTGCTGTTGGCCGTGAGGCGATATTGATTTTGACTAACCCAACAGCAGTAGATGCAACGGTTGACTTAGAAATATTTACCGAGAACGGTATCTCTAACAGCGCTGGGCTCTCCGGAATTGCAGTAAGTGCGGGGAGCACAGAGGTCATTCCTTTGGCTTCGTTTGTCTTTAGATCAGAGTCAATGGCTGTTCACGTAAAGAGTTTCGGTGGATCAGTGACAGCTCTAATCCAGCAGAAAGCTGTTCGAGGGTTGAAAGCTTCTGGTGCTGATTACATCTATCCAACTGGGGTAGCTCAGAAGGAAAGTGTGTTCCCAGGCATCCTAATCAGAAGAGCGATGGATAGCGCAAAACTAAGAAAACTTGATGACAAGTATTCAGATGTGAGGCAAAACCTAAGAGTGTTTGTTCCTGGCGATAAAGATGCTCAGATCACTCTTGAAGTTCTTGGAACAGATGAAGAAACGTTTGGGACAGTTATCTCTGTCACCGCTCCTGCCGGTAAAGTTACTGACTTTGGTATCAACGGTTTGGCTGACGGTGACTACGTAGGATACTTACGTTCCGATCAGGAAGTTTTCTCAAGTATCCGTTTGGTTCGCAGCCGAGTCGGGGATGATGCATACACCGACTTCGCCTGGATCAACCCTGCTGAAGGTTTCACCTCGCCTAGATACCTTGCTGTGCCTAAAGCTGGAATCAGTAAGTTATCGATTGCCAATCCAAGCTCAGAGGCAACTCAGGTTTCTTTGAAGTTTGGTGAGATCACAATTGAACGCAACATTGCTGCCGGTGCAGAGATTGTCCTGCTTGCACCGAGTGGCCAATCAATTGGAATCTTCCCGACTACTCAACCGGTTTACTCAAACCTCGTAGTGGACGTTGATGGCAGGATTGCCACACTTCCAGTGTTGGATGAGAAGAACCTCGGTGGACAGGTTTGGATTAACGTCCACTAGTTCTCGGAGTCATCTCCAAAGATTAGTTCCCAAGGTTCTTTGCCGATTAGGTGAGCTGCTGCCTCAAAGACATAGTGTTCGATTCTCACTCGGTCAGCATTTGAGTTAGCGCCTTGAAGGTTATCTAACCGAAGAATCGGCAGTCGATATATGACGATGGTCATGGTCTCTGCTCTAGTTGACCATCTGCGCACGTGGGTGGAGTTCACTCCAAGTACTGGTGCATCCATGATTCGCCAGTTGAGGTTACCTAGCTCTTTAGGCCAGGTTTCTCTTAGGTAGTCACAGGTGCTAGCGATTATTCCCGAGAATTGATCTGAGGTTGAAGCACCTGTTTTGTATAGGGAACCAGATAGAGAATGACGAATGCCACGCCCGTGGCGGTCTCTAGAACGCTGGGCTCTGGCTCGGTCTAACATGATGCCATTGTATTCTTGTCTAGTTGATCGAAGGGAAATCGTGAGCGTTAATTGGGATGCCATTGTCAAAACATATGATGTGCGTGGCCTAGTAAATATTGACCTAACTGCAGATGTTGTTGAAGCACTTGCTGCTGGCTTTGTTGATGAGTTAGAAGCAGCTGGGCAATCTGTGATTGTTGGACACGACATGCGTGACTCTTCGCCGCTTTTTGCAGACGCATTTGCCCTTGGTGCTCAGAAGCGTGGAGCGAATGTCATCTCAATTGGTCTGTGTTCAACTGATGAATCGTATTTCGCATCAGGTGCTCTAAATCTTCCAGCAGCGATGTTTACCGCTAGCCACAACCCAGCAACATACAACGGCATTAAGTTCTCTCGCGCGGGTGCTCGTGGAATCAGTTTGGATACCGGGCTTGCTGCCATTCGTGATCGCGCCAAGGTTTATCTGATCGATGGCATCCCTGAGGTTCAAACAACTGGCACATTTTCTACCAAGGATGTTTTGGCAGATTACGCTGCTTATCTTCGTCAGCTTGTTGACCTGAGCAATGTCAAGCCGATGCGCGTCGTCGTTGATGCTGCTAACGGTATGGGTGGACTAACTGTTCCAGCAGTTTTATCAACTGCAGCGGGACTACCAGCACTTCCGATTGAAATTATTGACATGTATTTCGAGTTGGATGGAACTTTCCCAAACCACGAAGCGAATCCGCTGGAGCCAGCTAACCTCGTTGACCTGCAAAAGGCAGTTGTCGAACACAAGGCTGACCTCGGTCTTGCCTTTGATGGTGACGCTGACCGTTGTTTCGTTATCGATGAGAACGGTGATCCAGTAACACCAAGTGCTGTCGCCGCGATGGTTGCCCGTCGTGAGATCGCCAGAGTGAAGGCTCTAGGTGAATCAGCTGACATAACCGTTCTATACAACCTGATTACCTCTCGAGTAGTTGCTGAAGTAATTGCTGAAGACGGGGCTAAGGGTGAGCGCACCAAAGTCGGTCACTCATTGATTAAGGACCGCATGGCTGAAACCAATGCAATCTTCGGTGGTGAGCACTCAGCTCACTACTACTTCAGAGATTTCTGGGGAGCAGATAACGGCATGCTGGCAGCGATGCACGTGTTGGCAGAGTTTGGTTCACAGCCTGAGAGCCTTTCGGCTATCTCTAAGCAATACAACCCATACTTCCTAAGCGGGGAGATCAACTCTCGAGTTGAGGATGTTCCAGCGGCTAAGGCCAAGGTTGAGGGAAGATTTGCTGATTCCAGCACGATTGACCACTTCGATGGCATCACTATTTCAGGTACTGACTCAGCAGGGGACTGGTGGTGGCTGAACGTTAGAGCATCTAACACTGAGCCATTACTTCGCCTAAACGTTGAGGCTAAGACCCAGAGCACCATGGAATCGCTCAGGGATGAAGTTCTGTCCCTAATCCGTAGCTAGTCTCGGGGTTTTATAACGAACCGGAAACGGGGATAATAGAGACAATGAAGCCTGTGAATAATTCAACTGAAACCCGTGTCGACTACAAAGTGGCAGACATTGCCCTTGCTGACTACGGACGCAAACAGATCCAACTAGCCGAAAACGAGATGCCAGGACTTATGTCGCTGCGCGAAGAGTTCGGTCCGCTGCAACCACTTCGTGGTGCACGCATTGCTGGTTCACTTCACATGACCATTCAGACTGCAATCTTGATTGAGACACTGGTCTCTCTTGGTGCAAAGGTTCGTTGGGCATCATGCAACATTTTCTCAACACAGGATGAAGCTGCAGCTGCTGCAGTTGTTGGCCCGCACGGAACTGTTCAAGCTCCTAAGGGTGTTCCAGTGTTTGCTTGGAAGGGTGAAAGCCTAGAAGAGTATTGGTGGTGCACCGAGCGTATCTTTGACTGGACTGAAGAGGCTATGGCAGAAGGTGCTGATTACATCGGCCCAAACATGATTCTTGACGATGGTGGAGATGCGACTCTTCTTGTTCACAAGGGCCGTGAATTCGAACTTGCTGGTTCAGTTCCACCAGCAGGTGTTGAAGATAACGAAGAGTATCGCGTGATTTTGAACCTTCTTGCTGAGCAGTTCAAGATCTCTAACAATAGATTCACTCGCATCGCTGAAGAAATCTACGGTGTTACCGAAGAGACCACAACAGGTGTGAAGAGACTTTACGAAATGCTAAAGCGCGGAGAACTACTATTCCCTGGCATCAACGTGAATGACTCAGTTACCAAATCTAAGTTTGATAACAAGTATGGAATTAGACACTCACTACCTGATGGCCTAAACCGTGCAACTGACATTCTTATCGGCGGTAAGACTGTGTTCGTTGCAGGTTACGGAGATGTTGGTAAGGGTGCCGCTGAAGCTATGCGTGGTCAGGGTGCTCGAGTAATCATCTCTGAGGTTGACCCAATCTGTGCTCTGCAGGCAGCCATGGATGGTTACCAGGTAACAACCATTGATCGCGTTGTTTCAGAAATCGACTTCTTTGTAACTGGAACTGGTAACGCAGGAATTATTAGACCTGAGCACATCGAGAAGATGAAGCACCTTGCAGTTATTGCCAACATCGGTCACTTTGATAATGAGATTGACATGGATGGCATCGCTCGTATGCCTGGTATCAAGAAGATTGAAGTCAAGCCTCAGGTTCACCAGTGGGAGTTGCCTAACGGTAAGTCAGTTCTTATCCTTTCTGAAGGAAGATTGATGAACCTTGGTAATGCCACCGGTCACCCATCTTTTGTCATGAGCACATCGTTTAGCAATCAGGTACTAGCCCAGATCGAGCTATTTACCAAGAGGTCGGAATACCCAATCGGCGTCTACATCTTGCCTAAACACTTAGACGAGAAAGTTGCTCGTCTGCACCTTGATGCTCTTGGAGTTGAACTGACCCAACTTTCAAGTGACCAGGGAAGATACATCGGAGTGGAGCCACAAGGCCCATTCAAGCCAGATCACTACAGGTACTAGAAAGTTCTTTAGATGTTCAAAATTCTTATAGTTGAAGACGATGACGCTCTTCGTGAGACGTTAGAAATTGGTCTACGTTCAAATGGGTTTGACGTTTGCCAGTCAGCCACCGGTACTGATGCAATTCCAGTATTCGAAAAGCACAAACCAGATCTAGTTCTACTAGACCTGATGTTGCCTGGAAAGAACGGCATTGAGATTTGCCACGAACTTCGTCAAACCTCAGGAGTTCCAATCATCATGCTGACAGCTAGAACAGATGACAATGACATGATTCGTGGTCTTGAAGCTGGCGCTGATGACTACGTCACCAAGCCATACAAGATTGAAGTCTTGGTTTCTAGAATCAAGGCACGTCTTCGCCCAATCAAGCAGGTCCAGCACACCATTATCAAGCTTGGCCCTATCGAGATTGACACTCTGAGCCACGAAGTTCTTAGGAACGGCAAGAGAGTTTCGCTTACTCCACTTGAGTTCAAACTGCTTCTTACTTTGGCATCTCACCCTAACGAAGTCTTCTCAAGAGAGATGCTTTTGGAGCAGGTCTGGGAATACACATACAAAGCTGACACTCGTCTAGTTAACGTGCACGTTCAGAGACTTCGCTCAAAGATCGAAGAAGACCAAGAAGATCCAAAGCTAGTGCTAACCGTTCGCGGTTGGGGCTACAAAGCTGGGCCTGAGTAAATGTTCATCGGCCGCATCTATAAGGCGGCTCTAGGCCGATTCAGGTCTTCGCTGCAGCTAAGAGCACTCGCATACACAGTTGCTCTTTCTGGTTCTGCGCTGGTTCTTCTAGGTGGAGTGCTCAGCTTTTCAATCGGTAATGGTTTATTTAGCACTAGAACTGAACAAGCTGAGCTTGAAAGCCACCGCGCAACATTTGCAGTGTCTAGAGTTTTTTCTGGTGTCACTGGAGCAAATCAACAGCAACTCTCCAAAGCCATTGCTGAAGTTGTTCCTGAACTTGAATCAATTGGTGTCTCACAAACCCGCCAGGTTGCTTTCCTCTACTCAGGGTCTAAGAACTCAAAGAAATACAGCAGCCCTAAATCCAATAATTTCGACCTGTCGCTAATTACCACTGAGTTCAGAGCACGAGTGTTGGCAACCGAAGACATCGAAAGCCAGACAGTTCAGATTTCCCGTGGTGGCGAATCTATTCCGGCGATTCTGATTGGGCAACGATTCGAAGTCCCTAAGGGTCATCCCTACGAGTTGTATTTGGTCTATGACATGTATAACGAGCAACAGACGCTTGGCTTTGTGCAGAGAACTCTAGTTCTCGGTGGTCTAGTGACTTTGATGATTATTGGTTTCTTCTCCTTCTTGGTTACCAGTTGGTTGGTTAGACCGGTTCGTGATGCTGCTGAGGTTAGCGAGTTCATCGCTGCTGGAGATTTAGATAGACGTTTACCAGTTAGAGGCAGTGACGTTATTGCCGTCCTTGCTACATCGTTCAACCACATGGCAGACAGCCTGCAAGAGAAAATCAAGGCAATGCGCCAGCTCTCAACCATGCAGCAACGCTTCGTGTCCGATGTCTCCCATGAACTTAGAACTCCACTGACAACCATGAAGCTCACGGCTGACTATCTTTACTCTGAGAAAGAGAACTTTGACGACTTGAGCAAGCGCTCAGTTGAGATCATGCACTCCCAGATGGATCGCTTCGACCAGCTGCTAGCCGACCTACTTGAAATCTCTCGTTACGATGCCGCTGGAGTAAAGCCTCAGTATGAAGTCCATGATCTAAATGGAATCGTGGGCTCTGCTCTTGAATCAATCCAACAGTTTGCAGATTCCAAAGGTGTCTATCTAGAAGTTGAAATTCCTTCAGGCGCTGTCCAGTGTGAAGTTGACGTCATACGAATCGAACGTATTCTGAACAACCTACTCACCAACGCAATTGAACACAGCGAAGGTAAGCCTGTGAAGATTCGCGTAGCTCAGAACGAGACTGCGGTTGCGGTAAGCGTAACTGACAGAGGTATCGGAATGAATGATGCTGAGCTGGCTCAAGCATTTAACAGATTCTGGAGAGCAGACCCATCCCGGAAGAGAACAACCGGTGGAACGGGTCTTGGTCTTGCGATATCAATTGAAGACGCCCAACTTCACAGCGGGGTCTTAGAGGTAACAGCTGCACCTAACCTGGGAGCATGTTTTAGATTGACCCTGCCTAAGCGACAGGATGTTGCTATCGGAGATTCTCCACTGAAACTAGCTCTCGAGACTGAGAACTAGTTTTCAACAGGTAGGCAATAAACCGCAATCTAAGTCAAAGTAATGTTCCAGTCTTTGTTCTGTGAACGAACTCTTGAACTTCTTCCTGCCAACGCCCTGCATAAGTTGTGAGAAACCAGGCAGCCCATTCTGCTTAGAGTGTCAAACCAGCTTTCCAACAAGCGCTCAACCTTCAAACAGGTTAGGGGTCAGCGGTTTTGCTTTCTGTGAATACGGTGACCTGTCAGCAAAGATCATCAACGCAATCAAAGAATCTGGTCAGACAAGTTTGATAGGGCCGATTGCTGGTTTGATGGCTAATGATTGGCCCAAAGAAATTTCGAACCCAACACTCATCCCAATACCTTCTTCAAGTAAGAACTATCGCAAACGTGGCTACCAACACAATTTGAAGCTAACTGCAGCATTAGAAAAACGAATACCGGAGGCCAAGAGCGTGTCTCTGCTTCGGTCTGTTGGGGACCGCGAAGACCAAGCGAGCCTCACTCCAGCCGATCGCCTTGCCAACCTGCAGGGAGCTTTCAGTGTTGATCTGAGAGGCTTCAAACCAGGGGAGTCCCCAATAGTTCTAGTAGATGACGTAATTACCTCAGGGGCAACGGTTCAGGCTGCACAGAGGGCTCTGGAGGAAGCTGGGGTAATAGTGGCCGGCTTCTGTGTATTTGCCGAAACAAGGCCTAGAACTAGGTGAATTTGGGTCAAAATCAGAGGTGGCTGGCTCAGTCTAAGATGGTAAGGACAACCTGAAAAGCGTTTGGAGTTCATTTTGGCATCAATTATTGACCGTCTGCTACGTGCCGGTGAAGGCAAAGTTCTAGCCAAGCTTCGCACTATTGTCTCCCAGGTTAATGACCTTGAAGAGAGCTTCTCAGGACTCACTGACGAAGACCTCCTTCACGAGACTGCCACCCTACGCGATCGATACATCGCCGGCGAGACTCTAGACGAATTACTACCTGAAGCTTTCGCTGCCGTCAGAGAAGCTTCTAAGCGAACTCTTGGTATGCGTCATTTTGATGTTCAGATCATGGGTGGTGCAGCTCTTCACCTAGGCAACATTGCTGAAATGAAAACCGGTGAGGGTAAGACTTTGGTTGCGACCCTTCCTGCCTACCTAAATGCAATTGCTGGTCGCGGTGTTCACGTAATCACCACCAACGACTACCTAGCTGAGTATCAGGGTGAATTGATGGGTCGCGTTTACCGTGCCCTTGGCATGAGCACTGGAATCATCATCTCTGGTCAGAACCCAGATAAGCGAAGAGAACAGTATCTGGCTGACATCACTTATGGAACCAACAACGAATACGGTTTTGACTATCTGCGCGACAACATGGCACAGAGCGCTGCAGATATAGTTCAGCGTGAACACTTCTTCGCAATCGTTGACGAGGTTGACTCGATTCTTATTGATGAAGCCAGAACTCCGCTGATTATTTCTGGTCCTGCATCAGGAGAAGCAAACCGTTGGTTCACTGAGTTTGCCAAGATTGCTGAAAAGCTACAGCCAGTAGTTGACTATGAAGTTGATGAGAAGAAGCGCACAGTTGGAATCCTGGAACCTGGTATTTCTAAGGTCGAAGACTACCTAGGAATTACAAATCTTTATGAGTCTGCAAACACTCCGCTGATCTCATTCCTAAACAACTCACTAAAAGCGAAGTCTCTTTTCAAGAAAGACAAAGACTACGTAGTTATGAACGGTGAGGTCATGATCGTTGACGAGCACACCGGTCGTATTCTCGACGGTCGCCGT
>Ga0209598_10002384_pt1 | contig 14738 bp, 16 predicted proteins | sample M_140807_EF_Meta_FD_187317 | JGI IMG/M metagenome (GOLD analysis project Ga0209598, IMG submission 187317) | Freshwater microbial communities from Lake Montjoie, Canada to study carbon cycling - M_140807_EF_MetaG (SPAdes) (version 2) | ecosystem: Environmental > Aquatic > Freshwater > Lake... | reverse complement strand
GGCAGTGGCCCGGGATCTTCCTTCGCTGGCTTCGGCAGGACCATCAGCTGGGCCTGGTCTGGCTGGACGATCTGGCCCAGTCGCTTCCCTGTCAGTGTCCATCCCGCAGCGAACCTGGCAGCGCCCTGCTGGTGCGGGTCAGCGCTGTGGATTCCCTCCAAGACCTGCTACGCCTTGAAGCGACGGCTTGAGTGGGCCCCAGGCTCCAGGGGCTCCGTGATCAGGAAGCGGCCAGACGGCTCACCCTCAACCAGCGCCCCCAGGGATTGGCACAACCCATCAGTCGCACCGGCGTCGGCCGTTCCAACTGGAGAAGCCAGCCATGGAGCGCAGGTTCCAGCGTGATCATGGGCCAGGGACCCTCCGCCGTGTGGAGCACGAAACCGCCGGTGCCATCCGGAACCAAATCCCCCTGCCACAGGCGCTCTGTGACCTCCGGGGGGGCCTGGTAGGGATCGGCGGACACCCAGTTCGCGGGGCGATCGACAAGATTTCCCTGGCCATCGAGCCGGCCGGGATCGCTCAGCGCGGCCCGCTGCCCCTCGGCCCATTGGGGGTGATGCCACGGCAGAGACCAAATCGGGAAGGGACCCGCCGGGGCCTGGGGATCGCTGATCAGGGCCTCCTGGAGGCGCCGTACCGGCAGCTCGGCGGGACGAAGGCCATCGCGAACGCACAGGGCGGCCGCCAGACCCGCCGCCTGGCCGATGTTCAGCACCAGGGGCTGCAGGCGGGTGGCGCCGTTGGCCATGTGGCTCACGCTGAAGCACTTGTCGGCGGCCAGCAGGTTCTCCACATCGCGGCTCACCAGGGCGCCGTATGGGATGGTGAAGGGCGTGCCTGTCCAGCGCCCCCCCCAACGGCAGCTTTTCGGGGCGAGGGGCCAGTCCGCTCCGGGGTAGTGATGGTCGTTGGCGTAATTGCCGACAGCGATGGCGCTGCTTCCACCGCTGTCGCCCCGGGGGAGGGCGGCGATGCTGGCCCCCTCGCCTACCGGCAGGAGGTGCTGCTCCAGAACCACCTCCTGTCCCACCAGGCGCCGGCCCTCACGCCAGTAGGGCATAGGAGCCAGGGCCTCGCCACCCGCCAACGCGCCGGCTATGGCCTGATCAAAGGACGGGAAGAGGCCGCCAGGCCTCAGGGCTCCGTCGCTTGCCGCCTCCAGCACCCGGGCGAAGTGGAGGCTGTGCTCCCGCATCGAGTCGGCCAACTCCTGCTCAGGGGCCGTGGCGGGAAACCCGGCGGCCTCGGCGGCCTGGAATGCCCGCCCGAGGTCCCCGTGCCAGTCATTGCCTTCCAGGGGCCAGTTCAACATCACGGCGCCGCCCGGTAGGCGTCCGTAGCTAAGGGTGCGGCTAACACCGAAGGCATCGCAGGCGCCGCGGAAGGGCTCCGGCAGGGAGGGCGGCGGTTCGCTGATCGGAGCGTTGGCCTCTGACGTGGGCGGCGGAGCTTCCGCATCGGCCAGCTGGCCCATCACCACCCAGGTGGGGGATTGCACCGGCTGGGCCGCGAAGAAGGGCTCCGCCAGATCCGCCGCAGGCGGTGCGCTGGGTTCCCCCCAGAGCTCCCGGGCTTCCCAGCCGAGCCGGAAGGGGGCTGCCGCCAGGGGAAAGAGGTCGCCGCGATCGCTGCCGTCGATCACCAGCTCCGGAATGATGGTGATCACCTTCTCCATGGCGTTGGAGGGTCCCGGCGAGCGGAGCACGGTGAGTCCGCTGATCCGGGCCCCCCGACGCTCGACTTCGCGCACCCGGCAGAGCGGCCACCAGGTCAGCAGGGATTCGGCGGCCACCCATCGCCGCAGGATCCCCTCAGCCGTGGCGGGTCGGTAACCAAAGCAGCTCACCCAGTTGTGATCCAGGCCATCCAGTTCCTCGGCGGCCAGGCTGCGCAGCAGGGCTCCCCAGAGTCCGGTCTGCCAGGGCGTGAGTTCATTGCCATCCGGGCAACACACCCCGGCGGCACTCACCATGCCGCCCAGCCAGGATCCGGGTGTGAGCAGCAGGGTTCGGGCCCCCGAGCGGGCCGCCTGCAGCGCTGCCGCCACACCGCCGCTGCCGCCACCCCACACCAGAACGGCCACGGGCTGGGTGGTGGGACCGACCATCGGATGAGCGCTTCGGACCAACACCATGGCAGCACCCGGGCACCACCACCACCCAGTCAAAGGGCGAGCCAGGAAAGGGCTCAGCAACGCCTCAGTAAGATCACCCCACCCAGAGGCTTCGTCCCCCTGCCCGGCCGATCTCCCGCGTCCCGCCCGATCCGTTCGAGCATCCCCTGGGCGCTGGCCGGTGCAGGCGAACCCCTCCGGGGCGGCATCGCGTCAAGCGGCTGATCCTCCCGGGCCAGAGAGGGTCCAGCCGGACCCCAGTTTTCCAGCGCTGCTGCCCTTCCTCATGCCCACCTACACCCTCACCACCCCGCTCTATTACGTCAACGATCGGGCTCACCTCGGCAGCACTTACACCACCCTGGCCTGTGATGCGATCGCCCGTTTCCAGCGCCTGCGGGGCCAAAGCGTGTGTTTCATCACCGGCTGCGATGAACACGGCCTGAAGATCCAGAGGACCGCGGAAGCGGCCGGGGTGCTGCCGCAGGCCCATTGCGATGCCGTGAGCCAGGGCTACCGCGATCTGTGGCGCCGCTGGCAGATCAGCAACGACCGTTTTATCCGCACCACCGATCCCCGCCACCGCCAACTGGTGGAGGCCTTCTTCGCCCGGGTCGAGGCCAGCGGTGATGTGGTGGAGGGGCGCCAGCAGGGCTGGTACTGCGTTGCCTGTGAAGAGTTCAAGGACGCGCCGGCTACTGAAACGGAGCCGAGCTGTGCCATCCACCTTCGTGCCCTGGAGTGGCGCGATGAAGTAAATCTCTTTTTTCGGCTATCTCGCTATCAGAAAGCCATCGAATCCCTGATCGCCCGGCCTGGTTTTGTCGCTCCGGCATCCCGTCGCCGCGAGGTGGAGAATTTCGTGGCTGGCGGGTTAAAGGATTTTTCCATCTCCCGCCAGAATCTTGCTTGGGGTATTCCGGTTCCGGGCCATCCCGGCCATACTTTCTATGTGTGGTTTGACGCCCTGCTTGGCTATCTCTCCGCCCTGCTCGATCCCAGCGATCCGATCGATCTCGACCTCCTCGCCAGCAGGGGGTGGCCGGCCCAGGTGCATGTGATCGGCAAAGACATCCTGCGGTTCCACGCCGTCTTCTGGCCCGCCATGTTGCTCTCGGCCGGACTCGAGGTTCCGGATTCGGTGTTTGGGCACGGCTTTCTCACGCGGGAAGGCCAAAAGATGGGTAAATCCCTGGGCAATGTGTTGGATCCTGAGCAGCTGCTCGAGCGTTGCGGAACGGATGCGGTTCGCTGGTATCTGCTTCGGGACATCCCCTTTGGTGATGACGGTGATTTCCAACAGCAACGCTTCACGGACCTGGTCAATAACGATCTGGCCAACACGATCGGGAACCTTCTGAATCGCACCTCGTCGATGGCGCGCAAATGGTTTGGCGGATGCGTGCCCCCATCTCCGGATTCCGTCGGCCCTGTCCATCCCCTAGCCCTGGCGGCCGAGCACACCCGTGATGTTGCCACCGCTTCCCTAGAGGGACTCGACTTCCGCCGCGGTGCCGAGGCGATCCTCCAGCTGGCGATCGAGGCCAATGGCTATCTCAACGATCGCGCCCCCTGGAAACTGATGAAACAGGAAGAGGAACATCGCGATGCCGTTGCAGCCGACCTTTACGCGGTATTGGAAACCTGTCGGCTGGTGGCGGTGCTGCTGACCCCTCTGGTGCCCGATCTGGCCGCCAGGATGCTTACCCAGCTGGGGCTGGAGCCCATCCCGAGCGGTGTTGGTGTCTCCGCCGTGGAACCGGCCCCCTGGCCCGAAGCGCTCCGCTGGGGAGGGCTTCGGGGGGGGAGCCCCCTGCCGGAGCCGGTACCCGTGATGCAGCGGCTTGAACTGGAAACACCCCTGTGACCCGTTACCTCTCCGCCGCTGTGCTGCTGGGGGTGGTCCTGGTGCCGCTGACCGCCTGCCGTCGCTCACGGGCCCCTGTCGCCGCTGACCAGCCCCCTCCCTTCGTTTTCCGCTCCCTCGACCTCAAGCAACAGGATCCAAGTGGGCGCCCGGCCTGGCAGCTCACCAGTCCGGAGGCCCGTTACGACCTACGCCGACGTCTCGCCAGAGCTGACAAGCCCCGGGGCCTGATCTACGCCAAGGGTCAGCCGCTCTATCGCCTCCAAGCCGACAGCGGCACGGTGATCGGCGATGGGCAGGCGATTCTCCTGGAGGGGAACCTGCGGGTTGAGAGGCTCTCGAAACCGGAGGTGTTCATCCGGGCGGACCGTGCCCGCTGGCTCCCCAAGCAGCAATTGCTCCTGGTCGACCGCCATCCCGAGGCCTATGACCAGCAGGGCAGGCTGCGGGCTGATCGGGCCCGCTTCCTCCTCGATGCCGACACCCTGGAGCTGATCGGCACGCCCCGGCTCGATCGATGGGCGCAACGTTTCAATCCCATCGCGGCACTCCCGGTTGGCCCCCCGGAAACCACGGTTCAAGTGGCCAGTCTGAGCTGGCAACCAGGGACGGGTGCGCTGGTGGCTGCCGGGCCCGTGGTGGGTGAGCGAAGCGGAGTTGGCCAGCCGGTCGGCGGGAAACCCCAGAAGCTCCTGGCTGAGCGCCTGGAGGGAAACACCCAGCGGCAGACCTTCAGCCTGCTGGGCGCCGTGCAATGGGAGGATCCCGCCCGGGGCCAACGTTTCGAAGGACGGGACCTCCAGCTCGATCTTTCGGCCCAGTCAGGAACAACGAGCCTGCCGTTCGAGCTCTCGGAGGGCTCCCGTCGGGCCACGGGGACCGGCCTGACGGTGCAGGTGCCCGTGGCCGTGGCCACGATCGCGAACCAGTGCCATCTCCAACAGCCTGGTGACCAGCTCAATGCCGGCCGCTGCCAGTGGAATTGGCGAAGCGGGGTCGTTGCGGCCGAGGGCTCGGTGGTTCTCCAGCGGGCGGCGAACCGTCAGACCAGCCGTGCGACGGTTCTTCAGGGCACCCTCGGGGAAGGCGGCAGCTTCAGCATCAGTGCGCCCGGCAGCCGGGTGATCAGCCGTTTTCAGGTGAGCGGCCATCCCCGCTGAGCTTTGGGATCGGCGCTAAGGCAACGGCCAGCCTGGCGGCCCATCCCTCGATCCAAATCAAGTCGCCCCGGCCAAAGCAGCGTGGCGACCACCCACCCACCAGCAGCAGGCCCTCGCTGCCGATCGGTTGCACCACCACGGCTGGCAGATCGGGCAGGAGGGTCCGAAATTCTTCCTTGCCCGGATACACGGCCAGATCCACCAGGGAGATCGCACGCTGCCGCTGGAGGGCCTGGCCGCAGATCACCCCCGGCGCAAAGGTGGTCTCCGCCAGAAGCCCCCGCCGCAGAAGAAGGTGGTCAGCGCGCAACACCACCACCACGGCCGCCGGGGTGGCCTTCAGCAGCATGGCGCTGCCCCAGGCGAGCTCCTGGCGCAGGGCCTCGTCAAGGTCGTCGGCCAACTCCAATCCCTCCCGACCCACCAGCGCCACCCGAGCGGCATCTGCCGGCACAACCCTCTCCCCCAGAAGCCCGCCGAGCATCAGCAACACCGCCAGGATGCCCGCTAGGACCGAAGCCCGTTCCAGGGGAGGATCCAGGGTTGGTGCAGTGGCCTGGTTGATCACTGCCAGGGTCAGGGCCGCCACGCCCACCAGCACGGCGGATCGGGCAGCAGCGGAGAGGGCCATGGCGCACGGCCGGAACAGTCCCCTGATCCTCCCCGATCCTGATCCCCGCGACAGGCGAGCCGGCTGGCGGCAAACTAGGGAGGATTTGCCGGTGTGTGGCCCTGCAGTGACAACTCCCGTTCCATCGGCCGCACCCGGCTCCCTGACCCCCCCCCCGTCCCTCCGCCGCCTCGCCGGCACCTGGTTCCGGTTGTGGGCCCCTTTATTGATGGGCTTCCTCGCCCTGGCGCCGATCAATGCGGCCCTGGCCGTTTCGGTGAAGGATCTCCCGAGCGCGCCTCCCTCTGAGGCGGTGCTTGATTCGGCCGACGTCCTCAGCCGTGCCTCCCGCGGCGAGATCGAAAAACAGCTCGAAGGGTTCAAGGCCGAACGGGTGGATGCCCGCCTGATCACGGTCCCCCGCCTCGACTACTCCCTGAGCCTTGAGCAGCTGGGCCAAGAGCTGCTGCAAAGCTGGACTCCCCCAGCCGCAGCCGCCTCCTCCGGAGTCACGGCCCAGGACCCGCTGCTGCTGGTCTTGATGGACGCCCAGACCAAGGCGGCCGCCGTTGTGGCATCGGAACCGCTGCAGCGCCAGCTCCCCCCCGAGCTGCTGCGGAGCACCGCCCGCACCACCATGGCGATTCCCCTACGCGAGGGAAATCGCTACCGCCAGGCCAGTCTGGATGGACTCACACGGCTTGCCACGGTGCTGCGGGGCGGTGAAGATCCCGGTGAACCCGAGGTCGCCGCTGAAGCGGTAGTCACCACCAACATCCCCACCCAAGAGGAAACGGAACGCAGCAACGGCTTCACCTGGGTTGTGGTGTTGTTAGTGGTCGGTTCCGTGGTTCCGATGCTCACCTGGTGGGTCTTTTCCCGCTGATCCCCCTTCCCCAACACCGTCTCAAACTCCATGGGTCTTACCGATTGGATCGGAGCTTTCGGCCAGGCGAAGACTCGCGACCTGAGTAGTGATCTGGAGCGGGGCTACGAGGCAGCCCTCCAGATCCAGAGCATTGAGCTGGAGCACTACAACGACCGGCCTGTACGGCCGGAACTGGAACTCCCCGTTCCGAAGTCCGTGCAGGCCCAGTTGCTGCGCCGCTTCCGGGCGGCCTCCCAGGTCTGCCAGCAGGCACTCAACACCGTGGAGCCCTTTCGCCTCGAACTCTCCGGGCAGGAACTGCGCCAGCTTCAGCTGATCGAGGGGGTGATGAACCGTTATGACCCCCGCCGAGCACCGCTTCCCGGCCTTAGCCGGAGCCCGGAGGTTTTGCCCCGTAGCCTGATCGGGGTCGTCGACCAGTTGCGCCGACAGCTCGATCCCGATGCCGAGGCCAGCGTGGTGGCCGGATTCCGGCGGCGGCGGGATTCAACCCTGGTCTCCCTGAGGATCCTTCTCCTCCTGATCTTGGTGCCCATCCTGCTGCAACAGGTGAGTCGAACCTATGTGGTGTCGCCATTGGTGGATCATTTTGCTCCCAGCAACAGCCTGCTCAATTATCCGAGACCCCACCTCCAGGAGCGGGCCGTGCAGGAACTGCGCGCCTACAAGGATGAACTGGAGTTTGAAGCGCTGCTCAGTAATGAGCCCCAACCTAATACGGATGAACTTCGCAAGCGCCTTAGCGAAAAGGCCATGGAATTGCAAGATCAATCCAAAGATCAAAGCACCCATGCGATCAAAAACGTCTTCTCTGACATCGCAGGCTTTTTAGGATTTGTATTGGTTTGCCTGCTCGGCCAAAGGGATATTCAGATCCTGCGGGGCTTCATCGATGAAGTCATCTACGGCTTGAGTGATAGTGCCAAGGCGTTTACGATCATCCTTTTCACCGACATCTTCGTTGGCTTCCATAGCCCTGAAGGCTGGACGGTGCTTCTCGATGGTATCGCCCACCACCTTGGCTTGCCGGCCAAGGAAAACTTCATCATGCTCTTCATTGCCACCTTCCCGGTGGTGCTGGCAACCATCTTTAAATACTGGATCTTCCGCTATCTCAATCGCGTTTCCCCCTCCTCCGTGGCCACTCTGCGCAACATGAACGGCGGTGGTTGATCCCCCTCTCCCCCGCTTCACGCTGATCAGTGGTCCGGCCGGCTCAGGCAAGAGCCGCTGGGCTGAGCATCTTGCCGAAACCAGCGGCCTTGATGTGATTTACATCGCGACCGGCCCGTCCCTGGAGGACGATCCGAGCTGGCAGGAGAGGCTGCGCCGGCACCGGGACCGTCGTCCGCCCCACTGGCAATTGTGGGAGGTGGGTGGCGAACTATCCGCGGCCCTGGCCCGATTGCTTCCGGGGCAGCTTGCCCTCGTCGACTCCCTCGGCACCTGGGTGGCCGCTCACCTTGAGGCGGATCAGGCCGCCTGGTCACGCTGTTGCCAGACCCTGTTGGATCTGGTCCAGCGCGGGGAGGTCCATCTCCTGATGGTGGGCGAAGAATGTGGCTGGGGTGTCGTCCCCCCCACGGAGGTGGGAGGTCGCTTCCGGGAGCGGCTCGCAGCCCTGCAACAACAGCTGGCCGCCAAAGCCGATGTCTCCTGGCTGGTGATCCACGGTCGTGCCCTCAATCTGACGCGCTTGAGCCTTCCGGTACCCGGTGTCTCCTGATCCACCTTGGTTCCCCGCCCAACCCGCTATGCCCAGGGTCGTTCTTTTCCAACCCCAGATTCCTCCCAACACCGGCAACGTGGCCCGCACCTGTGCCGCCACCGGCAGCGAACTGCACCTGATCGAACCGCTGGGGTTTCTGATCGATGACCGCCAGCTGCGCCGCGCCGGCCTTGACTACTGGCCGTTGGTGCCGCTCACCCTTCACCCAGACGTGGGGGCATTTTTGGCCCACCGCGATGGCCAGGGTGGCCGGTTGATCGCCCTCAGTAGCCATGCCAGCCAGCCCTACTGCAGCTTCCACTTCCATTCCGACGACTGGCTTCTCTTCGGCCGCGAAACGGATGGCTTGCCCGCGGATCTCCAGCAACAGGCCGACGCCCGCCTGACGATTCCGATCGCTCGCCCGTCCCTGAACGGGATCGCCGGGGTTCGCAGCCTCAATCTCTCGGTTGCCGTGGGTGTGGTGCTGTTTGAAGCCATTCGGCAACTGAACAGCGGCACAGCCCCGTTAAGTCCCCCCAGCGGCAGCGTCCTGTGAGCCAGTCCCACCAGATCTGGTGCCCCTTCAGGTCCCGCTTTGTCGCAGAGAACACTTGATCGCCAGCGGGCAGGGCGCTACTCTCTGCGCGGCCCGGGGATGTTGGCTTCTCCAACGGGTCTTGTCCAACGGGTGAATCCTGCATGAAGCCTCACCGATTGATCCTCCCCCTGTTGCTTGCCACACCGGCTCTGGTGCCTGTGGTTGCAGCAGTGGCAAGCAATCCCTCCATCCGGAGCCTCGAGCCTGATGGTTTTCAGGTTCTCGATCAATTGCCGGTGCAAGCTGCGCCCTCCCTTTCCGTCGCTTCCGCGGAGACCCTGGTAGCCCAGGAGATCGACACTCCACGGCGTCCCCCAATGCCGCCACCGCCGCCGACGACCACCATCTCCACTGTCGTCCGTCTCGGTGACACCCTTCTCAAAATCGCCCAGCGATACGGGCTCACCCTCGGAGAACTGCTGCAACTCAATCCAGGCCTGGAAACGGCTCGGCTTGTGGTCGGTACCCAGGTCCAGGTGGTCAAGTCGGCGCCAGGTCGCAGTCGCATGCTCCTCGGGCTGGCGCCGGTGGGGAGCGGCGGGCTTAGCTGGCCTGAGCTTCCTTCCTTCGGCAACGACCAGCGCCAATCGGCACCCTATGGACGGGGCAGCACGGCCATGATATGGCCGTCCCAGGGAACCTTCACCTCAGGCTATGGCTGGCGCTGGGGGCGCATGCACAAGGGCATCGACATCGCCAACAACGTCGGCACACCCATCGTGGCGGCGGCCCGGGGCCGGGTGAGCTTTGCGGGCTGGCACGACGGCGGCTACGGATACTTTGTCGAGATCACCCACGAGGACGGAAGCCGGACCCGTTACGGCCACAACAGCAACCTGCTCGTGAGAGAAGGGCAGCAGGTCGAGCAGGGCCAGGTGATCAGTCAGATGGGAAGCACCGGTCGCAGCACCGGCCCCCATCTCCACTTCGAAGTCCTCCCGGCCGGCGAAGGGGCGATGAATCCCCTCCAGTTTCTGCCTCCCAGGGCATGAGCGAGGCCATCCCCAAACCGGATTGAGGGAATGGCACCAGCCCATCCCCTAAGATCTGTTCGTTGGGGCTCGGTAGCTCAGCTGGTTAGAGCGTGGGATTCATAACCCCAAGGTCGGGAGTTCAAGTCTCCCCCGAGCCATGGTTTTTTGCGTCCAATGGCGCTGCAGGTGATCGGCGGATTCGCCGGTGATCAGCGCAGGTCGATGGCCCGCAGCCTGGAGCGAAATCCTCCAGATCCAGACTCACCATCGAAGTTTTCAGGTGCCTCCGCACCCTGGCTGAAGGGGTTGAGTTGTGCCCCGGCGTCGTTGCTGGCCTGCCAAGGCGTCGATCCCTGCGGGGAGACCTGATCCTGGCGCCATGGTTCTGCAGCGACCACAACGACCTCCTGGGCATTCTGGGAGCGGCGGCTGCGGCCGTAGCCAGCCGAGGCCCGATTTTCGAGGGCTCGGGTCAGACTTCGGCTGCGGTTGGCGGCCCCCACCGTCTCGCCATCCTTGGGGCGGATCAGGGGATTGCCCTTGAGTTCCGAGCGAACCTGATTGAGAAGCCGGAAGTGACCGGTGGTGTTGTATTTGCGGAGCACGGCAGGATCCCAAGCCATCGGGCGCGAGCAGGAAGGGTGTTCCAATGAGCCTATGGCGCCGCAGCCCGCCAAGGACTCAGCAATTGTGATAGGTTGTTAAGGAGGCAACTGGTAGTCGGATCGACTTCGCGGAAGTCCCTCGGGCGCTGCCAGGTCCATGCCCTCGGTCCTACCCCCGTCACCACCCACTCCCGTTTCCCATGACCAGGCTCGTCGGTTTGCCGGCTCCCGAATTCACGGCCACGGCCGTTGTGGATCAGGAGTTCAAGGAGATCAGCCTTTCCGACTACCGCGGCAAGTACGTGGTGCTTTTCTTCTACCCACTGGATTTCACCTTCGTCTGTCCCACCGAGATCACGGCCTTCAGCGATCGCTACGCCGATTTCACCAGCCGTAACACCGAAGTGCTGGGTGTTTCGGTTGACAGCCAGTTCAGCCACCTGGCCTGGGTCCAGACCGACCGCAAGAATGGTGGTCTTGGGGATATCGCTTACCCCCTGGTGGCGGACCTGAAGAAGGAGATCGCCTCGGCCTACGAGGTCCTCGATGAGTCCGCCGGTATCGCCTTGCGCGGCCTGTTCATCATCGATCCCCAAGGCGTGATCGCCCACAGCACCATCAACAACCTCCCTGTGGGTCGCAGTGTGGATGAAACCCTGCGGGTGCTCCAGGCCTTCCAATACGTTCAGTCCCATCCTGATGAGGTCTGCCCCGCCAACTGGCAGCCCGGCGAGAAGACCATGAACCCTGATCCCGTGAAGAGCAAGGATTTCTTTGCTGCTGTGAACTGACCAACGATCACGGCTTCACGTCATCTCCCGGCTCCCCAGGGCCAAGGTCAGCTGGCAACATGTTTTCTAGGGCCCTTGGGGCCCTTTTTTATGGCCGCCAGCGCTGGCGGCAAGGCCCTTGATTCACAGTAAGCCAGTTGGCCCCCCGATCCATCCAGGTGCGCGAGCCACCCCAGAGGAGGGCGAGGTCGCCAAGGCGATCGCGGAGCACCTCCTCTAAGCCAGGGTCGCCAGGAAGAACCTCATCGGGACTCCAGCTGAGGCGGCCGACACCGATGCCGGCCACCTGCTGCAGCAGGCCGGCGCTGCGCCACTGGGTCAACATCCGGTCGACCCGGTAAGGGGCTTCACCAACGTCCTCCAGCACCAGCACGCAGCCCCGAAGAGAGGGAAACCAGGGGGTACCGATCAGGGCCGTGGCCACGGTGAGGCTGGTCACCACCAACGGCCCCGTGGCACCCCGCCACCCCTCCAACCCCTGCCAGGGGTGGGAGGGGCTCCCCCCCGCAGCAGTCGCACCAGACGCTGCCATTGGGCAGGGTCCCCCCGTACTGGCGTGGACCACGCCACCGCGACCGGCTCTGACCTGGGCCCTCAGCAGCGCACTGGGATCGGAGAAGCCCACCAGCCCAGAAGATTCACAGTCCACCGGCGAGACCGGTGATCAGTCCACGGCGATGCATCGCTCAGCCCAGGGCCGCCGCCAGCAGGCGCCGGCCATCGATGCCGCCGGTGGCAGGGTCGCAGGCCCGTTCCGGATGGGGCATCAGACCGATCACATTGCCGGCTGCATTGGTCAGGCCGGCCACATCCCCCACCGAGCCATTGGGATTGGCGGCGTAACGGAGCACCACCTGTCCCTCCTGCTCGAGTTGATCGAGGTGATCGGCATCGAGCTGATAGCGGCCCTCACCGTGGGCGATCGGCAGCGTGATCCTTTCGCCTCGGCCATACCCCTTCAGCCACGGACTGGAGGGGTTACTCACCACCAGGTCAACGGGTTGGCAGAGGAAGTGCAGGTCCCTGTTGCGGGTGAGGGCGCCGGGCAGGAGACCCATTTCCGTGAGCACCTGAAATCCATTGCAGATGCCCAGCACAGGACCGCCACTCTCTGCGAACTCATGCACGGCCTGGAGCAGGGGAGCAAAGCGGGCAATGGCCCCACAGCGCAGGTAATCCCCGTAGCTGAACCCACCCGGCAGCACCACGGCATCGATGCCGCTCAGATCGCGCTCCTCATGCCAGAGAAAACGGGTGGGCAGTCCGAGACAGCCCTCGAGGGCCCAGCGCACATCCCGGTCGCAATTGGAGCCGGGGAACACCACCACACCGACGGTCATGGCTCCACTCCGCCGGCGACCTCGGAGAGATCCACGCTCCAATTCTCGATCACGGGATTCGCGAGCAGGCGATCACCGAGAAGGTCGAGCCTCGCCTGGGCCTCGGCCCGATCCGGGGCCTCCAGATCCACCTCGATCGCCTTACCGATCCGCAAACGCCTTACACCCTCCACGCCCAGCCGTTGGGCGGCGGCTCGCGTCGCCTCACCCGCTGGGTCAAGAACCGAGGGGCGAAGGGAAACCAGAACACGGGCTTTGAAAAGGGGCACCGGCGGCGGGCAGGTTTGTTAAATCTTGGCAGCCCGCGCCCCCACCCGGCAGGCCACGGGCCAGCTTGAGGAAGGCCCCCTGATCCCGTCTCTGCTGTGGGCTCCTCATCAGTCTGGGGCAGCCATCCGCTCCGCTTCCCGCTGCTGCTGCTCAGGCTGTTGATGCTGCTGGCCGCGGTTGAGCTCGATGCCGGCCGAGAGAGCATCGCGGCGGTAGCGCCACCCATTGCCCAGGCCATTCCCCTGGAATGCAGGCTGGGCCAAGGTCCATGGCTGGCCTGCAGGATGGAGGTGGTCGCCATCGGCAGCCAGTGGGCCCTCGTGGTGGGTGCCCAACGCTGGGAATTTCGCCATGACGGGCACGGCAGCGTGACCATGCAGCACGGAGAGGGATCCTGGCGACCGGTGAGAAGTCGCTGGGATGACCAGAACAGCCTGTGCTGGGATGGGGTTTGCGCCCGGGGCGACATCCCCCTGGATTGATGGTCAGGCGGGCGTTGGCAGCCCGATGGCTGCTCAGAGGGAGGCGAATGCCAGCTCCAGCCGTGCCGCGTCGGCGGCAGCTCCCAGCACCACAAGCTCCAGAGAGGGCTCGTCAGGTCCTGCCCCAGGGCTCTCCTGAGCTTCATACCAACAATCGAGTCGGGCACCGACGGCCTGGATCTGCAGGGGCAGGCGTCGCCCCTGCTGATGCAACCGTCCCTTGAGGCGCAGCACCGGTTCGGTGCGAATCAACGCAAGCAGCTGTTGCTCAAGGGCTTCCCGCTCCCAAAGACCGGAGCGGCGGATCACCACGGCCTCCATGGCGACATGGGTGTGGTCATGGTCGTGGTCGTGGTCGTGGTCATCGTGGTGACCGTGCTCCTCAGCCGTGCAGGGCCCCGTGGCGTTCCTCCGGTGCGGATCCTGGCTCGGGTCAGCGCCCCGGGAGGCGAGCAGCAGAAAGGGATCCACCCGGCCCCGGGCGATCGGGAGCACGGCCGTGCCAGGCCGGAGACGGGGGCGAATCTGGTCGATGACCTCCTCAAGACGCGGGGCCTCCAACCGGTCGGCCCGGCTCACGAGCACGAGGTCAGCGGCTTCCAGCTGATCCTGAAACAGATCCTCGATCGCCCGCAGATGATCAAGGCTGGGATCCGCACGGCGCTGGGCTTCCACCGCCTCTCCATCACCCACCACATGGCCTGCCGCGAGGGCCTCGCCATCAACAACCGTCACCACGGCATGCACGCGGGTCCGGGTCCGGATAGCGGGCCAGCCAAATGCAGCCACCAGGGGTTCGGGAAGGGCCAATCCGCTGGTTTCCACCACGATGCCGTCGAGGTCGTCGGCCCGCTCCAGCAGGCTCAGCATGGTGGGCAGGAACTCATCTTGAACGGTGCAACAGAGGCAACCGTTGGCCAGTTCCACCAACCGGCCATCGAGTTCCTCGGCCTCGCAGAAGCCGCAGGCGGCCAGCAGGTCACCATCGATGCCGATCTCACCGAACTCGTTGACCAGCACGGCGAGCTTCAAACCGCTCTCCAGCAACAGGTGACGCAGCAGGGTGGTCTTGCCGGAGCCAAGGAAACCGGTCACCACGGTGACCGGGAGCCGGCTGGTCAGGGATAGGGCCATCGTCAGCCCACCAGGGCGGACCAGGTCCAGGCGGCGCCGAGGCCGAACAACACGGCAGCCAGGGTGCGTCGGGTCGTGGCAGAGCAGGCGGCCGCGCTGTGGCGCAGGGCGCCGAGGGCCAACAGCAGCAGCGCTCCCTGGCTGATCAGAAGACCGATCAGGTAGGTGGCGATCGGTGCGGCATTCCAGCC
>Ga0209598_10002383_pt1 | contig 14740 bp, 9 predicted proteins | sample M_140807_EF_Meta_FD_187317 | JGI IMG/M metagenome (GOLD analysis project Ga0209598, IMG submission 187317) | Freshwater microbial communities from Lake Montjoie, Canada to study carbon cycling - M_140807_EF_MetaG (SPAdes) (version 2) | ecosystem: Environmental > Aquatic > Freshwater > Lake... | reverse complement strand
TACTGAGCCGCACTGCCGACAGTCTGTTCTGGATGGCTCGGTACATCGAGCGGGCCGAGAGCATCGCACGCCTTCTGGACGTCGGTCGTCGGATGGCAAGCCTGCTCCCTGACCCGGAGGGTGCAGCGTCAGAGTGGGCCTCAACGATTGAAGCCGCGGGGTGCGAAGCATCATTCCAGGCACGGTACGAGGTAGCCGACGCCCCAAGTGTGATCAGGCACCTCGTGCGCGACGCTGACAATCCGTCTTCCATCGTCGCATCTCTGGGGACCGTGCGTTCGAATGCCCGCGCGGTTCGAACCGCCTTGTCGGCAGATGTCTGGGACGCAGTGAACAGCATGTGGCTCGAGACCCAGGCACTTCGAGACGAGGACTTCACGACGGAAGGTTTGCCCCGCTTGCTCGACTGGGTGAAGGAGCGGTCACAACGGTTTGGCGGAGCGGTTGCCAACACGATGTTGCGCCGTGACGCCTACTGGTGGGTGCGATTGGGAACCTTTCTTGAGCGCGCCGAGAACACCGCCCGGCTCGTCGACGTCAAATATCACGTGCTACTTCCCCGTGCCGAAGGTGTCGGGGGCCTGCATGACTACTACCAGTGGGCAGCGGTCTTGCGCGCCGTCTCGGCATTGCGCGCGTACCACTGGGTGTATCGCGACCGCCTGGACGCCCGGCGCGTCGCCGAGTTGCTCATCCTGCGGTCCGAGATGCCCCGATCGCTCCTGAGTTGCACGTCTCAGGCACGCTATTACCTGGAACGGATCCGGGACGGGTCACCCGGGACCACCTCAACCGCACTCATCACAGACACCGCAGACACGGCAGCCGATGACATTTCTGCAACGCCCTTCGCGGTATCGGGAACCCTAGAGAGCACATCAGTGGCCCTGGCACTAGCGCTCGAGGAGTCGCTTCAACGCACGACGGTTGAGGAAATCTTTGCCGGCGGACTTCACGAGTACCTGACCGAGTTCATCACGGCCACGAACGCGATCGGCCTCGAGATCCGACGCGAGTATTTATGACCACGTCGCATCCCACGGGGTACCAGATGACGGCATTGACGGAGTCTAGCGTTCACACTGCATCATCACCATATTCACGCTAGTTATTCACTCAAGGAAAGCGACTGACCATTCCGATGCGCTTGGCGATCCGTCACATGACGTCGTACATCTACGATACTCCCGTTCTGTCCTCCTCCCAGATCATCCGGCTTTCACCCCGGATTGACGGGGGACAGTCCGTCGAGAGGTGGTCGGTCGAAGCCTTTGCGACACTTGACCAGACATCGCCACCTGTGGCGGTTCGGCTACTCCCAGGCACCGACGGGCATCAGAACGGGACACATTTGCTGAGCATCGCGCGCAGGCACACCAGTTCGTCTATCCTCGCGATGGGAGTTGTCCAGACCACTTCATCAGATGGGATCGTTGGATTTGACGACAGCGACCTTCCGTTAGCCTTCTGGCTCAAGCAGACCCCGCAGACTGAAGCCGGACCACCTGTGCGCGACTTGACTTTGTCAGCCTGGGTCGGTCACGAGACCGCTTCAGACGGAGGCGCTGATCTTGAAGCGGTTCATCGCCTCATGAATGAGGTGCGCCGCCGGGTGGACTACGTGATTGGCGCGACCTCGGTCACGACAACCGCCGACGAGGCAGTCATCCGGGGCGCTGGGGTCTGCCAGGACCACGCGCACGTATTCATTGCTGCCGCTCGATCACTAGGAATTCCTGCAAGGTACGTCAGCGGCTACCTTTGGCCGGGCCATCACGAAGTGGCGACTGCGAGCCACGCTTGGGCCGAGGCGTGGGTCAACGATCTGGGTTGGGTGGGATTCGACCCCGCGAATAACGTGTGTCCCACTGAGGCGTACATTCGTGTTGCGGTCGGACTGGACTATTTCGACGCTTCCCCCGTTCGCGGGGTCCGACGCGCCGGTCCGGTGAACGAAGAGATGGTCGTAACTGTCCAGGTGGATCCGGTCAAAGCGGACGCTGACGTGCTCACAAGTCCAGCGTCGTAACCGATGATCCGACGCGTCACTCGGTCTCGCTGACAGCATCACCGGTCTCACCCGGTAATCGGCACACCCGCGCGTTCGGGACTCACGCCGGACGCGCTAACCAGGTTTGCGACAACGGACACAAGAAGAGTCCGCTCGGCCTTGTGCATGCGTATGGAGAAGGCTTCCAGAGTGTCGCCATCTGCGAACGGAACCTCAACGGTCCCGAGGACCGGTCCCGCATCAACGGCTTCATCCGGTACCAGGTGCACCATTGCTCCACTCCGCGTGCGTGTACCCAATTTCCACTCCGCGAAAGCACGACCAATGGCGTCGGTCCCCGGCAATTCGCCGGGCAGTGCCGGATGCAGGTTGATCACCTTGCCGGGATACGCGCCCAGGAACTCCATCGACAAGACCCGCATGTATCCGGCAAGAACAACCCAATCGGGCTTGAAGCTGTCAACCGCATCCCGCAGCCGACGGTCGTGATCCTCACGTGTCTGACCCATTCGAGGAGAGACAATCCGCGTGGCAATCCCGGCCCGCTGGGCGCGGACCAATCCGTAGGCGTCGCGACGGTTGGACACGACCCCAACGATCGTTGCGTGAATGTAAAGACGCTCATGTTCGGCGCAGGACGCTGGAAGGCCGAACCCATCACCAGTGGCGTCAATCAGTGCCTGAAGGTTCGTTCCTGACCCCGAGATCAGCACAACCAAAGACGGTTTATCACTGACCAGCTGGACCACTCTAGTGCCCCGAGAGCCTGACGCACGGTTCATGCCCCTTGGAAGACACGAGTTCGCCGATGATCCAGGATTCTTCCCCAAGCCTTTCACGGATGGCAGACGCGTCGTCCCGGGCCACCACAAGAACCATGCCAATACCCATGTTCAAGGCACGATGTAGCTCCATCGGGTGCATCGTGGTCAGTTCGGCGACAAGACTGAAGAGCGCAGGAACCGGCCAACTTCCGACCCGGATGGTGGCGTCCAGTCCCTGAGGCAGGACGCGCGGCACGTTCTCGACTAGCCCGCCGCCGGTGACATGGACAAGGGCCTTCAGCCTTGGGTCTCGAAGGATGGGTCCAAGCACGGGCAGGTAACTACGGTGAGGTTCGAGGAGGGCGTCGGCGAGAGACCGGTCGAGCCTCCCATACGGCTGATCAAGCGATGCCCATGAAAACACCCGCCTGAGGAGGGAGTAGCCGTTGGTATGCGGGCCGTTCGAAGCCAAACCAATGAGGACATCTCCGATGCTGACGGTAGGTCGCGGAAGAAGGTCAGCACGTTCGACAACCCCCACCAATGTTCCTGCGATATCGAAAGCCCCGTCGGCATAGACGCCCGGCATCTCGGCGGTCTCCCCACCCAGGATCACGCATCCGGAAACCCGGCACGCGTCCGACATGCCTCCGACAATCTCGGCCACACGCGTGGCGTCAAGCCGAGATGACGCCACGTAATCCAGAAAGAAGAGCGGCCTCGCACCTTGGACAAGGACATCGTTGATGCAATGGTTCACGATGTCGATGCCGGTACCGCGGACGCGTCCGAGCCTCGCCGCTAGTTCGACTTTCGTGCCGACGCCATCAGTTGACGCGACGAGCACGGGATGGTCGAACTCCTTGAGGAATGACACATCCATTGCGCCGCCGAACGATCCCACTCCCCGCAAAACTCGGTTGTTGGTTGTAGAAGCGACGCTCGATTTGAGGAGAGATACCGCCCGGTTTCCTTCTTCGATGTCCACGCCAGTCGCCTTGTAGGACACAACATCCAACCCCGGCGCCTGCCACGCGATATCGCGACGGTAACGTGACCCCGCAAGGCGGATCCCGGAGACTGCTTGATATGCATGGTCACGCGCTTCCGTAAGATCCGCACCCGTGCCAACGACAGTGACGACGCGTCCCCCATCGGCAACCAGCACACCATCGAACAATTCGGTTGCGCCGTGAAAGATGCAGGCGCCGACGTGCCTGTCACCCAGCGTGACCGCAGATCTTGAGGAGGGTGTATTCGAATTCCCGGGATACCCCGCAGATGCCACCACGACGCCTACGGCTGAACCTGCGCGCAGTTGGATCGGAACCGTTTCCAGTGCACCGGCTAAACAGGCCTCGATTACCTCGACCAAATCGGTATCGAGAAGTGAGAGCAGCACTTGCGCTTCGGGATCGCCAAACCGGCAATTCCATTCCAGCAGGCGTGGTCCACTCTCGGTCCACATCAGCCCCGCGTACAGCATTCCTACATATGGAGTACCGTTTGTTACGGCATCGGCCACGATGGGTTCGATGAATGTCCTGCAAAGGGCGGCTACGTCGGCGGATCGGTTGGCCGGCGCATACGCACCCATTCCACCAGTGTTCGGTCCCTGATCTCCATCGAACGCCCGCTTGTGGTCCTGCGCCAGTGGCAGCGCGCGGACGGTCCGTCCATCGCAAAAGGCAATCAACGAATACTCCGGCCCGGAAAGGCGCTCCTCAATGACGATCTCTCCGTGTGTCAAGGCATCCCGAACTGCGTTGACAACCGATGGTTCATCGTCCGGCAGACTGACGCCCTTGCCACCGGCGAGACCGGACTGTTTCACAACAACCGGCACGCCCAGCCCTCTGACCCATTCGAGCGCCGCGTCTTCGTCGCCAGGAGCGAACACCGCATGCCTCGGTTGAGGGATTCCAAGGCGGGTCGCAAGTGACCGCGCGTGGGACTTGGACGCCTCGATCCGGGCAAGATCTGCCGTTGGCCCAAACGCTTGGACACCAGCCAGTTGCAGGGCATCTACCACCCCGGCCTCAAGGGCTACTTCCGGCCCTATGATCGCGATGTCGACGCCCTCACGTACAGCGAGGTCGACAATCCCTTGGATATCGTCCGAGGCAATCCGAAACCGTTCTCCGGGTGTGCCGCCATTTCCAGGAGTGACCAGAAGTCGGCTGACCCGTGGTGATCGCGAGACCGCCTCGGCAATCGCGTGTTCACGGCCACCGGACCCGACGACAAGGACGACGCGACCGTTGCCGGGAGGTACGGAATTCGTTGTCATCCCGATACCGCACCAAGGACGCGTTCGAAGGAATCCTTGCGACGTGGGGCGCCGGCTGCTACCGGATACGCGCCGGTGAAGCAGGCGTTGCAATAGCCGCCGTCACGCCCGACTGCGCGCATCATGCCCTCTAGGGATAGGAAGCCCAGGGTGTCAGCCTTGACGACACCACGAAGTTCGTCGAGCGTGAGGTGCGCTGCAATCAGGTCGTCGTCGTGTCCCATGTCGACACCAAAGTGGCATGCGTGACGGATCGGCGGACAGGTGATCCGGAGGTGCACTTCGGTGGCGCCCGCGTCGCGCAGGAGCTGCACCAGTGGTCCGGCGGTGGTTCCCCGAACAAGAGAATCGTCAATCAGGACGACGCGCTTGCCGGCGAGATTCTCGGTCAGGGCATTGAATTTCATTGCCACGCCGCGCTTCCGCATTACCTGGGTTGGTTCGATGAAGGTCCGTCCGATGTACCGGTTCTTGATCAGTCCATCGTTGTACGGGATTCCGCTTTGGCGTGCGTATCCGACGGCGGCGGGAATTGAAGAGTCCGGCACAGGAATCACGACATCCGCGGCAACCGAGGCCTCGCGTGCCAATTCCTCGCCAAGGCGTTGGCGTACGCCGTGGACGCTGAGACCGTCCCACACTGAATCCGGCCGAGAGAAATACACAAACTCAAACGTGCATCTTGCTGGCGTCACAGCCGGGACCAATGCTTGACGACGCCGAACGGTATCGCCCTGAATGGTGACAATTTCTCCGGGTAACACCTCGGAGATTTCACGGCACCCCAGAGTTGACAGCGCACAGGTCTCTGACGCGACCACGTAGCCACCGTCTGCAAGGCGACCGACCGACAACGGTCGGAACCCCCACGGGTCACGCGCTGCAATCACCCGGTTCTCCACCAGGAGCACAACCGAGTACGCGCCCGTCCACGCCGGCATCGTTCGGGCGACCCGGTCTTCCCAGGTCGGACCCCCGGCAGACGCCAACATCAAGGTCATGACTTCAGTATCTGACGATGCGGTCAGTCCGAAGCCCCGGGTCAGAAGTTCGGTCCGCAGCTCACCGGCGTTGACAAGGTTGCCGTTATGCGCGACCGCGAGTGGCCCATGGACAGTCTCCACGAGAAATGGCTGGGCATTTCGTGTCCCGACCCCACCAGTCGTGGAGTATCGGGTGTGTCCGATCCCGTTCATGCCCTGAAGCGGTGACATGGCGGCGGGGGTGAACACCTGACCGACCAATCCGTCGGCCTTGTGCAAGCGCGCTTGGACGCCGTCCGAGACGGCAATGCCTGCAGCTTCCTGCCCCCGGTGTTGAAGCGCGAACAGGCCGAAGAAGACGAGTTCACCTACCTCCTCGGACGGGGAAGTCACGCCAATGACGCCGCATTCTTCATTCGGACGATCGTCCATTGCGACGGGCGCACCTGTCGAGGAGCGTCCTGTCATCCGGACACCTCAAGATCGGCCTCGAGAATTCGAACCCGTTGCGATTCCTGATAGGACTTCACCAATTCGGCAATGTCGTGATCCGTAACGGCGAATATCTTCGCCGCCATCAGTGCCGCGTTGAGCGGCTCGAGGACTGTTGCGCATCCGACGCCCGGGGGCATCCGGAGGCTACTCCAGAGATCTACCTGGTCGCCGGGGGGAGGGCAGGCAATCACTGGCGCAAGAACAGACGGATCGGTGAAGCCGGATAACGCATTGGACCGGCCGGCTACGGTGATGAATACCTTCGGGCGCGGCTGGGCATCGTACGCTCGAAGAAGTCCGAGCACATGTTCGGGCGTCCGGTGCGCCGAACCGATTCGGACGACTGGTTCAAGACCAAACTGACTGCATGCATCCGCAATCCGGCCAGAGTGTTCCCGGTCAGCTGGCGAACCCATAAGTATCACGACGAGCGGTTTCATTCCTGCACTCTCCTAGGCTGACTTCCTAGCAATCCCTCTCGATTGATCGCAGCCAACAAGCGCGCTTCGACTGGGTAGGTACCGGGAACGAACCTCATGCCGGTGATCCGCTCATACGCGGCGATGTACCGGATCGTGGTTGCAGCTATTACTTCGCCGGAAAGAACCGGGGGCGCTCCACTGCCACGGTACCCCAACGCGTCCAATGCGAGTCGGATCGGCTCCTTGTCGAGGCTTTCGGGTTCCAGGCCCCGCCCAACCCTGTCTTCATACGACGAGGCTTCCCAGTAGCGCGAAGAGTCTGGCGTGTGCACTTCATCAATCAACAACAGCGATCCGTCATGGGCGATGCCGAACTCATACTTCGTGTCAGCGAGGATCAGTCCTGCCTGACCAGCAATCCGTTGCCCGAACGTGAACAGTGCTAGCGCTGCCGTCTGCACCTGCGTCCACATCTCTGACCCAACCAACCCCCGTTCAACCACCTCGACACAGGTAAGCGGTTCGTCGTGCGCGCCAGCTTCGCCCTTCGTCGTAGGAGTAACGATGGCCTCGGGCAGACGCGTGTTCTTGCGCAGTCCATCCGGGAACGCGTGCCCGTAAATGGTCCTTGCGCCGTCATCGTATTGCCGCCACAGCGACGTAGACGTGGTCCCCGTGATCACACCCCGGACAACAACTTCGACTGGCAGGGGACGGGCCTCAACGCCAATGGTGGCGTTCGGATCAGGGACGGAGACTACGTGATTGGCAACAATCCCCCGGGTTTGGTGGAACCACCAGGCTGCCAACTGGTTCAGGACCTGACCCTTGTAGGGCACGACGGCCACGACCCGATCGAAGGCCGACAAACGGTCGGTCGTCACAAACAATCGACGTCCAGCGGCAAGGGCGTATGAAACTCGAACCTTGCCAACCCGTCGTCCTGGCAAGTCAAGGTGGATGTCGTCACATCCCACCACCGGCGTCAAACTTCCCTGAAGTCCTGCGGGATCGGTGACAGATGGTGACGCGTCAGCGTCCGGCATGGCGCACTCCATTCTCGAATATCCGAAGTCCAAGTCCCCCACCAATCCCACGCCGAAAGCCAGGATGCTGCCTCGAAACCACGTGATTCTCTGGATGAGGCATGAGCCCCAGGATGAAACCCGTGGCATCAGTCAACCCCGCAATGTCACCTCGCGATCCATTTGGATTTCGCACGTATCGAAGGGCAACCCGACCGGTTTCCATCAACGCCGATGCGGTCGCATCATCACAAACGACGCGACCCTCGCCGTGTGCGACAGGGCATGCGACTTCGCCTTCTAGGCCATCCGTCCATATGCACCGCGTCATCGGGTCTGGCACCAGATTGACCCATTCGCAGGTGAATACGCCGTCGACATTGTGTCCAAGCGCGAGGCGGTATCCCTCGCGGGTCCAGATACCCAACCTCACGAGCGTCTGGAAGCCGTTGCAGATGCCGATCACCGGACGACGGTCGGCCGCTGCGACGGAGAGGTGGTCACCGAGAACGTGATCGAGTTCGGTCGCGAACAGGCGTCCCGCACCGAGGGCGTCCGCGTACGAAAACCCGCCGGGAATCACAATCATGTCACTGTCAGAAAGCCTAGACCGGACGTCGAGCAATGAAGCGACAGGGATCACGACCGGATTGGCGCCTGCCAATTCAAGCGCCAAGCATGCGTCGGGGTCGCGATTGGTTCCCGGTGCGGTGAGGACTGCCGCCTCGGGTCGGCGGCTCATGGGCGACCAATCCATGCCTGACGCAGGGCAGCCACCGGGATAGCCATGCCATCCTCGCCAAAAACGGGAAAACGAGCAATTTCCCCTGTTGCAACGGCACCGATCACCGTAGCGTCCCCACTCATGCGTGCGACAAATGCCACCACATGGCGTTGTTCCACCTCGACGACGAACCGGCCATTCCCCTCGCCGAAAAGGACCTCAAGGGCAGCGGCCCCTCGTAGGGGATCGTTCGCGTCCGCACGGAAAGTCGGAGGCGGGGTGGGAGCGTCAAACCCGAGATTTCCGGCAATCGCCATCTCTGCCAACGCTACGGCCAGGCCACCTTCGCTAATGTCGTGACAGGAAACGACGAGGCCGTCGCGGATGGCTGCATGAAGTCGGCGATACCGCGCTGGTGCTGACTGGTCAAATGGAGGCGCAGACGAAGGTGCGATGTCGCGCACCAACGCGATATGCGATCCACCGAATGCAACCGGCGTCATGCCGACAACCAACAGGGCGTTGCCAGCAGCCTTGAGATCGGGAGTAATAGTTCGTGACGCCTCGGGCACGTGTGCAACCGCAGTAATTACCAAGGTTGGAGGGACCGCGTGGCGACCACCGTCGGCTCCCAAGTATTCGTTATTAAGCGAATCCTTGCCCGAAACAAATGGTGCACCAAAGGCAATGGCGGCCTCGCAAGCGCCAGCTACAGTCGCAACAAGGTCACCAAGCGTCTCCTCACGACGGGGATCACCCCATGAGAAGTTGTCGAGCAACGCGATTTGATCAGGATCACCACCGCAGGCGACCACATTCCGCACAGCTTCATCCACGACGGACTGACCCATGCGCTCCGGATCAGTCATCCCGAACCATGGATTTACCCCGATCCCCAGCGCAATCCCGTGGGGTGCAAGTGGTTCCGCGATGACTGTCCCATCGGCATGACCAATGATGTGCCCACCAACCGGCTCACCGACGAGTGGTCTGACGAGTGTCGCACCGCGGATCTCGTGGTCGTACCGACGGATCACGGGCGCCTTGCAGGCGATATTTGGGTGGGAAAGTAGCTCGAGCAGAATCGTTTCGAACTCGGCGACGTGCATGGCGTCGAGAGACGTTGGGGAACCCAGACCTCCCTCGGAGAGGTGCGGGGCTCCGGAAAATGCACCAATCCGGTTGGGTTGAGGGAGCTTGGCAACCATGTGACGGGTTGGGCGACCGTCATGCAGGAATCCGGTGTCGATGTCCACTATTGGATGCCCCGAGGATCGGACTACCAATCGGCCCGTTCCTGTGAATGCTCCGACATCGGTGCAATGAATGCCCAGACTTTCACAGGCGTGGTGCAGCGGTTCGGGGTCTGCGGTAGCCACGACCATCCGTTCCTGGGCCTCTGAGAGCCATACCTCCCATGGTGCGAGCCCGGGGTACTTCATTGGCAATTGGTCCAGATCTACCTCGGCACCAATGCCCTCCGCCATCTCGCCAATGGCGGAAGAAAGCCCTCCTGCACCGCAGTCGGTGATCGATCGGTAGAGATGCCGTCCATCTGCCAGCAGGTCCACGAGAAGCTTCTCGGTGATTGGGTCACCAATCTGCACACTTGCGCCCGCCACATCCCCGGTGGTCGCATCCATCGTCGCCGAGGAAAATGTGGCCCCTCTAATGCCGTCGCGGCCCGTGGCACCGCCGAGAACGACAATCCGGTCGCCCGGAAGCGGGCGCTCCGCCACGTATGGGGATTTGGCCATTCCGATGCACCCGGCGAAAACGAGCGGGTTCGCGACATACCCGGGGTCATAGAGGACTGCGCCCGCAAGGGTTGGAAGTCCGATCTTGTTGCCGTAGTCAGCGATCCCTGCCACCACACCAGAGCGCACACGTCGGGGATGGATCACACCGTCCGGAATCAGCGCATCAGAGGTGTCTGCCGGTCCGAAACACAGGATGTCCGTGCATGCAATCGGACGGTGCGACGCCCCAAGGACATCCCTGATCACACCTCCAACGCCAGTATTCGCTCCCCCAAACGGCTCGATGGCACTCGGATGGTTATGGGTTTCGCACTTGACAGCGAAGGTTGTGCCAGGAGTGAACTGGAGAATTCCAGCGTTGCCAACGAACGCGCTTACGACGTATCGCGCATCAATCTGAGCAGTTGCGCGACGAAGCTGGTCGAGAAGCGGGGCAATTTCATCACCGGTTGTTGTGGTAACTCTCGCGCGGAACGTCTTATGGGCGCAGTGTTCTGACCACGTTTGCGCGATCATTTCAAGTTCGATGTCGGGGGCTACCCCACCGCGACCAGCGTAGTAGGACCGAACAGCGTCGAGTTCAGCCGGGTCGAGGGCCATTCCGCGCGCCCGGTTGAGTGCTTCAAGATCGGCATCCGTACGAACCGGAAGGTGAACCGCCTGGTTTGCGTGAATGGCTTTAGTGGCCGGCCTTCCCGCAGGGAGAGGATTTTCGGTGAGCACGCCTTTGTCGGCAGCGTCGATCGCCTCGGACGCACCCTGAGCGAAGACCGGTTCAACAAGACTATCCACGACCCAGTGCTCGATTACCGGGTTGACCATCAAGCGACGAATAAGTGTCTCGCGCAAACCGTGTGGGATTTCGCCCCGTAGTTCGATGCGCCGTCCGGTTACGACCCCGTGGACCGGCCAGCCTTTGCGTCGTGCGACTCGAAGCAGTTGTTCCGCGACGGCATCCGTGACCCCAGCATGGAGGACGGACTCGACCATTAGGGAAGTTTCATCCTCCAACCCGGCGCCGCGAAACCAGGTGGATGACTGAAGCAGTGGATCCACTAGGATGGTCTCGAGGTCACTGCGGAGGTCTGAGCCAAGACCCCCCTGAAAAAAGATGAGATCGCTGATCGTTACCGACTGCAATGAGGCGTACCCCATCGCATGGGCGTCGGAGAGAAGGGCGTGACCGCGCGGGTCGTCGCCGCGCACGACGACCATGAGGCAGTGAACAGCGGTCATTGCGTTGGGAGGTTACCAATGCCCTCAGGCACAAACGTGACGGCGATTTCCAATGCAGGTGACCATCGGCCAACGACTGACCGGGGTTCGCTTGCGCGATCAGGCAGGTGATCGGTCTTATAGATATGAATTGCTTGAGCGCCACCGGACACAGGCAACGTGATGCCCTCGAAACCCGTTCAAGCGGAGATGGCGAGCCTTGAACGTAGCGGCCAATCTACATCCGTCTTGCGAGACAGCGAGCATGATCGCCAGACCCGGCTCGATTTGTTTGGGTTCTTCGCGCTCGCGATGGGACTGGCCACGGCAGCATCCCGCATTCCATTCCGAAGCAAATACCTCTTCGCTTGGGACAGCGCGAACTACGCACTGGCCCTTGACCAATACAACGTAGCCTTCCATCAACCCCAACCTCCCGGCTATCCGCTGTACGTCGCAACGGCGTGGATGCTGCGGCTGGCTATCGGTGATGCCAACACAAGTTACGTCACTTTGAGCATCGTCGCCAGTGGCTTCGCGGTGACGATTCTTGTCCTGGTCGGCGCGCGTCTCTTCGACCGCACGACTGGGGTTCTTGCCGGTTGCCTACTTGCAACATCGGCCCTTTTCTGGGGTCAGGGTGAGGTGGCCTACCCATACGCACTCCTGGCAGCCTTCTCAACATTAGGCGCGTGGGTATCGCTGCGGGTCGTCTCGGTCAAAAGGCGTGCCAGGAGATGGGTGATCGTCGGGGCCATCATTCTCGGGATCGGTTCGGGTTATCGAAGCGAAATCGCGCCGTTTCTCGCCCCAGTCCTCGCTTGGGCAATCCTCAGTAACTCATCGTCTTGGCGCACGATCCTCGGGAACTTGGTCGCTGCGGGAAGCACCGGTGTGGCCGTGATCACGGCGTGGTACGTGCCAATGGTCATCGCCACGGGTGGATGGGAGATTTACCAGCAAGCCACAGGTGGCTACTACGCCTACTTCATCCAGTCGACGTCCGGCCTCGGCAAGCAACTACTCGGTGTTCTGGAAAACTTGCGTGCCCTCGTGAATTTCACCTACGCAGGTCTCGGACCGGCAATCCTGCTCCTGGTTCTGGACCTGGGCGTTCGCTTCCGCCCAACGCGATTGGCGAGCGAGCCCGCAACCCGTTTCGTAGCCATCTGGCTCGCACCGCCTTTGGCCTTCTACGTGCTTGTTCACATTGGAAATCCGGGCTACATACTCACGTTCCTGCCACCCGCGTGCCTTCTGGTTGCTGCCGGGACGCGTGACCTCGTAGTGGATCTCTTCGCGGCGCTGCGGCGGACACGATCAGACGTGCGCGAAATCATGACGACTTCTGCTGTCATCCTCACGATTTGCATGATGAACGCAGGCCTGTTTCTGGTCGGTCCCGGTGAAGGACGCCTGCGCGAAATCAGGGAAGTTGACCGCACGCTCGATCGCACAGTAACGGCGCTACGAAATGAATTCGTCCCGGCTTCGACCCTGCTTGTGGCATACGACCGGTCCCGGCAGTACCGCTACTATCTGCCCGGCTACAGACACGAGCTTCTGTTCAATGTGGCGGTCGCTGGAATAGGCACTGACACGAGCCGGTACTGGGAACGACGTCAGACGCTGGTGGTTCCAGAAGGGATCACGACGATTGTGTTCCCGGACCTCGACCAAAACACTGCTGAACAGCCGGGCCTGTTGAAGACGCAGTCGCTTGGCGATGGCATCGAATGGTGGATCGCCACGGTGACCACCGGTGACCAGGCCACGTGGGGTTACCGATTCGCATCAGTTGCCCGATGACAATCCGCTATCGGATCTCGATTGGGCGGTTATCTCGGGGGCGAAATCTAGACGGTTAGCCACTCTCTGGCGCGCATCCGGTGTCCGGATTGGAAACCACCGACGCGGGCGGGCGGGGGCCATTCGCAGGTCGTCGGATCGAAGTATCAACCACAACCATCGGGTTCCCCCATCCGCCCCAGTCATTTCGCACATCCTCAACCGGGCCTGTGAGGAGCGTGAGGTCCACCGTCTGTCCAACCCAACGATCAAGCGGGACGCGAAACTCAATCCAGCGACGCTCGTCCTCAAGCGCCCTGGGATTGATCCGAAGCGAACATCGTTGTACGGCCTGTTTGCTCCTGTCGCCGACCGCAGGGGAGATTTCCACAGTAAAAACCATTCCGTCGCCGTAGTCGGTTTTCCAAGCGTCCGACCTCATCCCGACCCCAGATTGGAAAACTGTCCCCGTGTGTTGAACCCCAAATGTCACCGTCGCGCGCGATGGTGGATGCATGAAAACCCAGCGTCGTCGCCGACCTCCATGGGCATGCGGGTCAATAGCGTCTCCAACCATGTCTGAGAGGCCAATTTGCGTCACTCCGACATCAAGGAACGCGTCGGAGGCAAGCCTGGTCCCCGTTGGTGACGACAAACGTGCCTGACCAGAAGTGACGGCCTCAGCGATGTCCATGATGATCCGGTTGGGCGCATCCCCGACAAGACGACGTGTAAGTTGGCCCGCCACTTCGGAACTGAGTTGTCCGCCCGTCAATACGGCAATGACTGCCGATGCCCCGAGTGCGGACAGGTGAGAGAGTGAACGGGCTTTCGTTCGCCTGGATTGCAAAGCCAACGCACACGCAAGTACAGCCGCTGTTCCAAACGAAATTGCGTCTCCGAGGATTCGTACCGGTGTGGAACCAAATACGGCTGTGACGGTGTGGCTTCCTTGAGGAACATCGACCAATTGGAACCCGAGGGTCGCGTCCTCATCAGCACGGTACGCCGGGGTGCGAATCGGGACCGGAACCCCATCCACGAGCGCACGCCATCCTGGGAAGTCCAGTTGATGCCATGCGATTGTCGCGCCACCAGTTTCGACATCTACTTGAACTTCGTTGATCAGTCCGCGCGATCGCAGTGAACGTATTCGCGCCTCTCCCTGATAAACGAGTACCGTGCTACCGATCCAACTTGCAGGCGGGTACTGCCAATCAAGCACATGATTGCCCCGAGGTCGACCGATCAACCCCAGTCGGG
>Ga0209598_10002382_pt1 | contig 14748 bp, 13 predicted proteins | sample M_140807_EF_Meta_FD_187317 | JGI IMG/M metagenome (GOLD analysis project Ga0209598, IMG submission 187317) | Freshwater microbial communities from Lake Montjoie, Canada to study carbon cycling - M_140807_EF_MetaG (SPAdes) (version 2) | ecosystem: Environmental > Aquatic > Freshwater > Lake... | reverse complement strand
AGGCCAAACAGCGCCACCAGCCCCACTGCCGTCAGCCCCGGCAGCCCGGGGGTGCCCCACACCTCCCCGCAGCCGCTGCGCCCCCTCGTCGGCCCGCCCCCCCAATCGGCGAGCAGCGCGCCAGCCAGGGCTCCGGCCAGCGGCAGCGCCACCAGCCCCCCCTTCAACCATCCGGCCATCGCGATCGAAAGCCCGGCGACGACCAGTGCTCCAACCGTCACCACGGCCACGACCCGGTCGCCGCTTGAGCGCACGTCCCCCGTGATCCCCTCCCACGACGCCCACAGAAAGAGCGCCGCGGCGAGGATCACCACCGCCGGCGTCCCCCCCTCTAGCCACACCGATCCATGGAGGAGCACAGGCACCGCCAACAGCGCCACACACCCGCGCTCGGCGGTCAACCAGAATCCGCCGATCCAGTTGGCCGCCGCCTCGACCTCGATCGCCAGGGCCACCGGGAGGAGGATGACGAGGTACCGGTCGAGCCCTGTCGTCGGCGGCAGCGAAGGGAGGGCGCGGAGCAGGCACAGCCCCGCGACCACCCCCCAGACGAAAGCCACGATCGCCGCCACTGCGGCCAGCGCCGGCTGGCGCCGCGAGATCCCGGCGCCGACGGCGCCGAGCGCTGCGGCCACCGCGAACGCGCCCAGCACCGCGCGGACCACCATCGCCACATCGGGCACGGCGTCAGTCCCGCTGACCGGCGCAGTCGATGACGATGATCGCCTCGTCGCCGATATTGCCGATCTGCCCCTTGTCGAAGTTGAAGTCGCTCCGCTTGAGCTTGAGCTCGGTGCCGAAGCCGACGCGCTTCTTCCCCATCGCTTCGATCTCCTTGCCGCCGACGAGCTTGAGCGTCACCGGCTTGGTGACCCCGTGCATCGTGAAGGTGCCAGCCACCTCGTAGCCCTCCGGAATCGCCTTCACGGCCGTGCTGCGGAACTCGATCGTCGGAAACTGCTTGGTGTCGAAGTAGTCGGGCTGACGGAGATGCTCGTCGCGCGCGGCGTTGGCGGTGTCGACACTGTCGGCCTTGATCGTCAGGGAGAAGGTCGACTTCGAGGGATCCTGGCGGTCGAGGGAGAACTTCCCGGAGACGTCATTGAAGCGCCCCTGGATCCAGCTGATGTCGAGGAAGCGGGCCTTGAAGCCGACCGACGAATGGACGAGATCGTAGTCGTAGTCGTCGGCAGCGCGGAGCGATCCGGTGGCAAGGGCGAGGACGATGGCCAACAGGGCGGAGAAGCGGGGCATGAGAAGACTCCTCGAACGGGAATGGAACTCGCGGGGCGGTCGCCAGGGGCGGGGTGCCCCATCCGAACCGGTCGCCCCCAATAGGGCCGGAGCATACCATCCAAACGGGCTCCTCGGGCGAGCGCCGCGCCGTCATCCGGCCGGCGGCGGAGCGGTGGCGGCGTCGAGAAACAACCCGCGGTTGGCGCCGAGCACGGCCGCCGAACGCGACACCTCGAGCGCATGGGCATGGGCGGCCACCGCGGCGGCCCGCCGCGCCGCCGGATCGCGGGCGGCGGCCGACTCGAGGACGTCGACGAAGGCCTGCGGCGTCTCGAGCGGGCAGACCCACCCCGAGCCCCGGGCGTCGAGATCGCGCCAGGGTGTCCGGTCGCTGACCAACACCGGCACCCCCGCCGCCAGCGACTCGAAAATCACATGCCCGAAATTCTCGCCGCGGGTCGGGAGGAGGAAGAGATCGTGCCGCGCGATCGTCGCGCGGACCTGATCGGGGGTCACCTCCCCCTTCCATGCGATCCGGCAACCGGCCGGCGCCGCCGCGATCAACGGCTGGCAGGTCTCCCAATAGGCCCGGTCTTCGATCGGGCCATGGATCGAAAACTCCACCGGAACGCGGAGCTTCAGGACGACCTCGATCGCGTAGCGGACGTTCTTCATCGGACTGATCCGCGACAGCAGGCAGACCCGCAGCGGCCCCTCCGGCCGGGGCGTCGCCGGCGGGGGCGTGTCGGCAAGCCGTTCGGTGAGATCGGTGGCGACGCGGATGTCGGCGGCGATGCCCCCCATGGCGCGACGGATGTCGTCCCGCTCGAAGTCGCTCGACGCCTGCCAGGTCAGCCCCGAATGGAGCCCGGTGAGCCGGGCGGCGAAGCGGAACAGCCGCTTCTTCGGCGCCTTGATCCGCAGGGCGCTCGGGGCGAACTCGCCGCGCGGCGCGAGCACCCAGCGGAGCCCAGGGGGCGTCCAGCCGAGCCGGCGCACGACCAGCGGCAGGATCGAGAACGACGGGTCGAGGAAACTGTTCAGATAGACCGTGTCAGGCCCGACATCCCGGATCAGGCGGGCCACGGCCGACAGGCTCCGGTCGGAGGAGGATCCGTAGAACACCGGCGTCCCGTCGACATCGTACCATCGCCCGAGTGGCACCCCGGCGAGCGGCTCCCGCGATCCCAGGTCGTGGTTGCGGGTGAAGATCCGGAAATCGACCTCGTCGCCGAGTTGGTCGACCATGTTGAGCAACGTCCGCAACGGCCCACCGGAGCGAAACGCAGGCCGATAGTAGCCGGCGAAGACAAGGACGACCGGTCGGCGCGGAGGCGGTTTCATCGTCTCGATCGGTCTCGCGGCGGAGGCGGTCGCAACTGGCGTTCGCGGGGCGATGGACGCGGCAGGAAGCCGTGGCGTCCGGATCGGGCCCCGATCGGTTCGGCATCGTAGCAGCCCCGCAGCGGTCGATCACACCGCAGGCCGCAGGGCGGCGTGGAGAATCTCCACCGGATGGAGGGCGGTGCGGCCGGTGCCATCCTTGATCTGGTGCCGGCAGCTCGTCCCCGGGGCGGCGATCAGCACATCGGCCGCGGCGGCCCGCACCGCCGGAAAGAGGATGAGCTCGCCGATCCGCATCGAGACGTCGAAGTGCTCGCGCTCGTAGCCGAACGAGCCGGCCATGCCGCAGCAGCCGCTGGGGATCGGCTCGACGACATAGTGCCGCGGAATCGACAGGGCCGCCACCGTCGGCTGGATCGAGGCGAGCGCCTTTTGATGGCAGTGCCCATGGAGGCGGATCGTGCAGGGCTCGTCGGTGAAGGAATCCGGGCCGATCCGCCCGGCTGCGGCCTCCCGGGCGAGGAGCTCGTCAATCAGCAGCGCCCTCCCGGCCAGCCGCCGCGCTGCGGGAATCATGTCGCGCGGCACGAGATCGGGGACCTCGTCGCGGAAGCCGAGGATCGCCGACGGCTCGATCCCCACCAGCGGCGCCTCGTCGGTGATCACGCCGTCGAGCCGGCGGACGTTCTCGATCGCCAAGCCCCGTGCCTCACGCAGAAGACCCTTCGAGATCTGCGGCCGGCCGCTGGCAACATGGTCGGGGATCACCACCTCGTAGCCGAGCCGTTCGAGGAGCTCGACGGCGCGGATGCCGACCGGCGCGTCGAGGGTGTCGGTGAACTCATCGCAGAAAAGGTGGACACGACCGAGCCTGCCGGGACGCCGTGGCCGGCTCCGCATCCAGCGGGAGAGCGTCGTGCCATGGACGCGCGGCAGCGACCGGCCCGCCGCGAACCCCATCCCCCACTTGAGCAGTCCCGAGATCCCCGGCGCGGTGACGAGGGTGTTGTAGAGCCAGGGGACGCGCGCCGCCCACTGCATCGCCCGCCCCGTCTCGGCGATGAGTCTGGTGCGCAGCGGGATGCCGTGGGCGTCGATCCAGTGCTGCTCCCATTCGCTCTTGAGCCGCGCCATGTCGACGTTCGACGGGCACTCGCTCTTGCAGCCCTTGCAAGAGAGGCACAGATCCATCACCTCGGCCAGCTCGGGCGTCGTCCAGGGATTGGCCCCCGGGCTCCCCACCGTCGAGGCGAGCGCCTGGCGGAGAACATTGGCGCGGGCCCGGGTCGTGTCCTTCTCATCGCGCGTCGCCATGTAGCTGGGGCACATCGTCCCCCCCATCTCGGCCGACTTACGGCATTGGCCGACGCCGCCACATTTCTCCGCCGCCCGCAACACCCCCTGCACGGCGTCGAAATTGAACACCGTCTCGTGGCTCGGCTCCGGCTCCCCTGGCACGATCCGCAGTTGCGTGTCCATCGGGAGCGTGTCGACGATCTTGCCGGGATTGAGGATCCCCTGCGGATCAAACAGCCGCTTCACCCGGACGAGATGCTCGTAGCAAACGTCGCCGACCATTGTGCGGATAAACTCGCCGCGGAGCCGCCCGTCGCCATGCTCGCCACTCAAGCTCCCCCGGTATTTTCTCACCAAGTGCGCGACGTCGGTGGCGACGTCACGGAACATCTTCAAGCCCTCGACCGTGCGGAGGTCGAAGAGCGGCCGGAGGTGGAGCTCGCCGGCGCCGGCGTGGGCGTAGTGGATGCAGTCGATTGCATACTTCTCCGCCAGGAGCCGGTCGAAGTCGGCGATATAGGCGGGGAGGTCGTCGATGGCGACGGCGGTGTCCTCGACGATCTCGCGCGGCTTTTTGTCGCCGGGGATGTTCTGCACGAGCCCCTGCCCGGCCCGGCGCAGCTCCCACACCTTGTTGGCGTCGTTGCCGAAGAGGCGCGGATAGGCATGGCCGATCCCCGCCGCGGCAAGCGCCCACTCGGTGGCCGCGAGTGCTCGCTCGATCGCCCCCCGATCGGCATGGCGGATCTCGACGACGAGAATGGCGCCGGGATCACCGACGACGAAGCTCCGGTTGCGCGTCTGCTCGGCGTTGTCCTTCGTGCACTCGAGGATCTTCCGATCGATCAGCTCGCAGCCGGAGAGCACCCCACCTTCCGCCGCCGCCGCGGCCTTCCCCTCGTGCATGACGACGACGGCCCCACGGAGCGCTTCGTCGACGCTGGTGCAGTGCGCCACGAGCAGCCCCCCCGGCGCCGGCAACTCGATCAGCCCGAGCTCGAACTCCACCCCGATGAACAGCGTTCCCTCCGAGCCGGCGACAAGTCGGCAGGCGTTGAAGGGACGGGAGCTCGCCGGATCGAAGCAGTCGGCGTCCATGAGGGCATCGAGGGCGTAGCCGGTGTTGCGCCGGGTGACGGCCGCCTTCGGAAAGCTCCGCTCCACCTCGGCCCGCACGGCTGCATCGCCGAGAAGGTCGCGGAGCCCCTTGTGGATCCTGGTCTCGAGCGAGTCGGGGCCGGCGCACTTCGCCGCGAACTCAGGCGCAGATTCTGCCGCGAAGGTCACCTCCGAGCCGTCGGCGAGGAAGCCGCGGGCGGCGCGGAGATGGTCACGTGTCGTCCCCCAAGCGATCGAGTTTGAGCCACAGGAGTTGTTCCCCACCATCCCGCCGATCATCGCCCACGAAGCGGTCGACGTCTCGGGGCCGAAATACAGGCCATGAGGGGCGAGGGCCTGATTGAGGGCATTGCGGACCACGCCCGGCTGGACGCGCACCGTGCGCCGCTCGACATCGATCGCCACGATCTTGTTCAGGTGGCGGCCGGTGTCGACGACGATCCCCCCGCCGACAACCTGGCCGGCGAGCGACGTGCCGGCGCCGCGGGGAATGATCCCCACCCCCTCGGCCGCAGCGAAGCGGACGAGTTCGCCAACATCGGCGTCGGTCCTGGGCAGCGCCACCGCCAGCGGCCGCTCCTGGTATTCGGAGGCATCCGTGGCGTAGATCATCAGCGTCGTGTCATCGACGAGCAGTTCGCCGTCGAGCCGCGCGGCGAGCGCCGCCAGGCGCTGTTGGAATCGGGCATCCAGCCGGAAAGGATCGGCGGCGGGATTCTGATCGCTCGACACGCGGTGGGTCATGGCTGGCTACGGAGGGAAAACGGGAAAGGAGAAACCGCTCTGTTCATGGTAGCCTTTTCCCGGGCCCGTTTCGGACACTCTCTCCGCCTCCCGCCGGATCATCATGTCGACCCCGCACGCCGAACTCCCGCCGGTTGAGATCCGCCGCCTCGGCGCCGTCACCGTGGCGACGCTCCTCGACAAGCGAGTCCTCGGGGCGCGGGCCAGCGCCATGTTCGACGACCAGCTCCTGCCGGAGGCCGACAGCCTCGGCGGCGACGGGCTCGTGCTCGACTTCTCCCGTGTCACCTATTTCGGGAGCGACTCGTTCGGCCGCCTCGTCGAGCTCGCTGGACGGGTCGACCGTGCCCACGGGTGGCTGACGCTGTGCCATGTCGACGCGAAGATCCGCGAAGTGTTCCGCGTCACCCGGCTCGACACGACGTTCGACATCGTCGACGACCTCGTCACGGCGATCGGCTCGAACCGGCCAACCGAACCAGGCTAAACGACGATGGGGCGCGAAACACAACGCACGCTGTTCGACGACGACCCACTCCCGGAATCCCCGCTGGCCCGCCCCCCGCACGCCGACCCGGTCGCGCCGGCCCTCGTCGCCGCAGAGATCCACGCCCTCGCCGCCCGGCTTCCGGCAGACGTCCACCTCGGCACATCGAGCTGGTCATTCCCCGGCTGGACGGGCCTCGTTTACGCGCCGCGCCACGGCAAGCCGGAGAGCGAACAGCGGCTGGCACGCGAAGGGCTCGCCGCCTACGCGCAGTATCCCCTCTTCGGGAGCGTGAGCCTCGATCGCACTTTCTACGCCCCGCTGCTTGCCGACGAATACGCTGCCTATGCCGCGGCGGTGCCCGCGCCGTTTCGGTTTGTCGTCAAGTCGCCGGCGGCAATCACTGATCCCTTCAAACGACTCGGCGGCTCGGGGCAGGTCAGTGGCGAGAATCCCACGTTCCTCGACGCCGCCACCGCGCATGCAGTCTGCGTCGCCCCGGCGGTCGCCGGCTTGGGGGCGAAACTCGGCGCGATCGTCTTTCAGTTTCCTCCCTTGGGAAGATCGCTCCTCGCCAACGTGCCGCGGCTCGTCGATCGCCTCGGGGCGTTCGTGGCCGCCCTGCCACGGCCGCGCACCGAGGGCCTCCCGCACGGGCCGGCGATCGCGCTCGAGATCCGCGATTCGGCGCTGGTCTGCGAGGCGCTCGCGGCGGGACTTGTCGATGCTGGCGCCGTGCCCTGTCTCGCAGCGCACGCCCGAATGCCGCCGCTGGAGGCGCAAGCCGACGTCTGGCGGCTCGATCGCTTCCCGCTGACGAGCCCGCTGGTCGTCCGCTGGAATCTCCATGCCGGCAAGGACTACGAGGGGGCAAAGCAGGAATACTTTCCCTTCGACCGGCTCGTCGAGGAGGATCTCCAGACTCGCAACAGCCTCGCCCGGCTCGTCCGCACCGAGGCGCGCTCGGGGCGCACAGTCCTCGTGACGATCAACAACAAGGCAGAGGGCTCGGCGCCGTGGAGCGTCCGCCGCCTTGCCGAGGCGGTAGTCGGATATGAATAAAATAACTGGCAACCGGCTGCGGCGGCAGAAATCCCCGAAACACCTGATCCATCAACGTTTATTGTGGACAACCCAATGAAGAGATTGTTCCTCTCCCTTGGATGTCCACCGTGTATTCGACGTGGATCTCGACCGGCACGACCTCGGCCTATCGGCTGTTTCGAGAGTGCCCCCTCGGCAACGTGATCACCCCAAGCCGCCGTCGAATCACCAACGCCGTTGCAGAGGGCCTCAACAGCACAATCAAGGCCATCAAGCGTAGGGCCGGGCGCTCCCGGAACCCGAACACATTCACGATTGACATCTCCTTCGACTGCGGTGGGCTACGCCTTCCCACATGAAGATCCCGAACGGATTCTTTCATCTGCCTTTATTGCTGCTCGTGCCTTACTTTCCACTCATAAGCGGTCCATGAGAACACACAACCTGCTGAATTGGATCTTCGGAATTGCGACGATCTTAGTCGTGTTCGGGAAAGCCGTCACTCTTTTACAAGAAATGTACACGGTACCACATGCGGGTACGGATGGGTTCACGGGCTGGCTTATCGACTACAGTCAGGGGTACGTGCGTCGCGGGCTTTCTGGCCAGATCGTCAGATGGTTTTACGAGGCCTGGGGCATCGAGCCACAGTGGACTATTTTTATCGTAGCAGTGTTGACTTTCCTATCGTTAACTACGATTGTTTTCGTTCTCTTCCGGAGGAGGGGATTGTGTTGGTGGCCGCTGATGTTGACTGTTTGCCTTGGTGGACTCGCGCCTGCGTACAGAGACAGCCTTGTTCTGCTGCTATGCATGGCTTGCTATTGGTCCTGCGCACGTTTGCGGAAGCCATGGCCACGCTACTTGATCGCAAACCTTATTGCGATACTTCTGATCAACGTACACGAAATCGGCTTCTTACTGACTTTTCCGGCAATGGCGCTGTTATCCATGGGCGATGAAGAGGTCGCACTTCCGACGACCCTACGACCTCTCGTGCTGGCACCTGCCTGCGCTGCTTTTCTGTTGACTTGGATCTTCCGCGGCGATGGCGAGACCGCGCAGGGAATCATTGCGGGCTGGCAAAAGATTTTGCCCCCATGGTGGAACGGCGTTGACTTGAAGACCATCGGTGTCTTTATCGGCGGCGATCCCTCTACCATGGCGGCATCCACACGAGACAATATGCTTTCTCGCTGGCATGGTGTCCCACACTTCCTGCTCTTTCTGGGAGAGGTATTGGCGTCGCTTGTGGTTATTGTCAGATTGCCACTCTCCAACAGCAATCGCACTGCAAACAGCGAAATATTGCCCCTCCTGGCCATCGGTCAATTGTTGCCGATGGCCATTGTGTTTCCTTTGTTTTGGGACTATTCAAGACTGTTCGGTTTGTGGTCGGTCTCGACACTGATGTGCTTCGCGATCGTGCCCATGACGCAGTGGTGCAAAGCGATTGCGGCTCTTGATGCGATAGGGTGCGGAGTCGGCTCGCGTCTGAAAACGTGCCGGCTCAGCATTTCACGATACTTTGATGCATTCCCGACTTGGCTAGTCGTTGCTTTGGCACTCATGGTGGGCATGTCAGGAGTCAGGTTTGATTTCAATGCCTGTTTGGCGCGGTCGGTTATCGGGTCTTTTGTCCATTCCTTTGCCTGGGATGTCTACAAGTCGAATGGTGACGTCGGAACCTGGCTCCGGCTCCAGGCGAGATGAGGACAAGGGCCAGGAGCGACTTAGCCGATTCTCGTGGGATCCGTGGGCTGAAAAGCCCTTCGAGCCGCGTACCGTGCCTGCGAGTCAGTCGCCGGGAAGAAAGACCCAAAGCGCCGGTCGCCCGCAGTTGCAGTGCACGGCCCGGCCCAGCAGGCCAAGCCCTGCCGCGCTGAGAAACACGCTCGTTCTCGCTGCATCCCAAAAGCCGTTCAAGCCCAGCGAGTGCGGCCCGCGCAGCCGCTGGGTGACGCTCGGCACCGGATGGAAGATCGCTTCGACCCACGGCGGCCGATGCCGTTCGCGGTCCTGCAGATCGTCGAGAGCGGTGATTGCCCTTTCCATGCTCCCGCGGGAACATCCAGCTCCGAGCACCCGCTCATCCACCTCCGTGACGCCACGGCGGCTCGGCGTGGGCAGGAGGAGAAGCCCGAGAAACGACCACAGTGTGAACCAGAGACTGAGGTCAATGGTGCCGGATGCCACACCCAGCCGATCGCGGCCCACCAGGCAGGCGGCTACCGTGATGCCGGTGAGCGTGAAGCCCAGTGCCAGAAGGCGGCCCCGCAGCCAACTTCCGGAACCGACTGCCATGGTCCGGCGCTCCAGGGCCGCTGCAAGCTGATCGGGCTCGAGCATCTCCCGCCATTTCATGGGCAGCAGATGGAGCCGCGGCACGAGCACGCCGACAATGCCGCCGGTGAATCCCTCGTCCTGGCTCTCGGCGACGAAGGTGGCGACCGATTCCTCCGCGCCGGTGGAGCGTTCGTCGCTGGGAGTCACCTCGAGCGGCGCAGCGGCCGAGGCGAGCAGCACGCGGCCACGCAGGAGCAGCAGCATGAGAGCAGCCCCGGCCATCACCACGCCAACGACGCCTCCGAGCCTTCCCGCCACGAACATCGCGACCGCGGTCGTAAACAGGAGGGTGGCATGGACCGCGATTCCGCGGGCCAAGCCCGCCAAATACCTGCCGAGCGGCGGGTGCGCTCGTGAAAAACGCCGCGGGAGCAGAAAGCCACCCCAGAGATCCAGCGGCAATTGGATGGCAACGTAGCAAAGCACGAATGCCAGCAGCCCGACGATCTGCGTTGATACGGGGGCGTCGGCTGCAGGCAGCAACCGCCCGCTCGCGTTCCAGACCAATCCCGCGGCACTGAGCACCACCATTGTGCCAACCGCGGAGATGCCCAGCCACAACCGCGCCCGGCCATACCCCGGGAGCGTGTCGGTGGAGATGGCCTGCTCGGGCGGTTTCACCGACTTCGCCCGCTGCATCGCCTCGGCCGTTTTACGAATGCCGCGGAGCATGCCACCGAAGACGATCTCGTGGAGCGGGACTACCGCATACCAGTAGAGAATCCCGATCAGCCCCCTCGGCCTGTAGAGGGCCGTCATCTTGAGTTCGGTGGGAGAGTCGGCCAAACCGTCGGCCGGCAGGATCTCGAACTCAAGCTTCGCCTCCCCGGGCAATTTCATCTCTGCCCGGAGTGAGAGAAATCGGTCGCGATCAATGCCGACCACCCTCCAGAAATCGAGCGTCTCGCCAAACTCGACGTTTTCCGGATGCCGCCGGCCACGACGCAGCCCCGGCCCGCCGACAAGCGTGTCCATCCAGCCCCGCAGTCGCCACAGCATGTCGCCGGCATACCAGCCGTTCCCCCCGCCAATTCGACAGACCGCGGCGAACACACTCTGCGGATCGGCGTCGATTTCCACCGACCGGCGGTCGGAGAAGACGGTCCCGCCAGCCCACGAAGGGTCGCCCGGGATCGGGCCGGCCACGCTCCACCTCGTCTCGACCGCCCCGGCCTCGACCTTCCGCAGCGCCCTCGTGATCGCCTCCCGAGCCCCGAATGCCGCGTGAGGCATGAGCCGCTGAGCATCGTCGTTGGTGAGCACGACCCGGTTTCTCAAGCCCTCGGCCAGGGGCCGTGCGATCCGATACGACACTGGCGTGACGAGGTTGATCCACAGTGAGCTCAGTCGCGGCGTGAGCACAGGCACCGGCACGATGAGCCGCCGCGGTAAGTGAAGCTCCTCGGCCATGATCTGCATCAACTGCTGATAGGGAAAGACGTCCGGACCACCGATCTCGAGCGTACATCCGGCTGACTGGGGCACCTCGAGACAGCGGACCAGCCAGTGGAGGACGTCCTCAATGGCAACCGGCTGGCATTCCGTCTTCACCCAGCGCGGAGTGACCATCACGGGCAGCCGCTCGACGAGATAGCGGAGAATCTCGAAGGAGGCCGATCCGGCTCCGATGATCATCGCGGCACGAAAGGTTGTCACTGGCACGTTTGTGGCGGCGAGCTCCTCCTCGACCTCGCGGCGAGAGCGGAGGTGGACGCTCAGGTCGGGGCCCATTTCGCCAAGGCCGCCCAGGTAAACGATCCGCGACACCCCGGCCCGGGCGGCAGCGCGGGCGAAGGAAGCGGCCAGCGTCCGATCGCGAGCGGCGTATTCACCGCCCGTCGACTCCATGGAATGGACGAGGTAATAGGCGACCGAGGCTCCGGCCATTTGAACGGCGAGGGCATCCTCCGAGGAGACGTCACCGGCGACGACCTCCACCGCCGGGTGCGATCGCCACGGTTTTTGATCGAGCTTCCGCGGTGCCCGAACGAGGCATCGGACACCGTAGCCGGCCTCGAGAAGGGCGGGCACGAGCCTCCCCCCGACGTAGCCTGTCGCCCCGGTGACAAAAACGGTCTCATGGCGGCGGTCGAGGCTCATCGGAGACACACTGGCGGGCCCTTTCCGCTGGTCAGTCGATCTGGAGGCCGTATAGTGACGGTGCGTCGAGTGCTGTTTGAGCAGGACTCGTCTTCCTCTCCTCCTTGGAACCGTACGCCATGGCGAATGACAACCAACTCGACTGGTCCGACCTTGCGATCGGGCTCTACGACCGCCTGACCGGTCGGAAGGCTGAGATCACGTATGAGTTCGATAACATGCATGTGAAAATCCCCAGCGGCACCGGTCCTTCGGCCACATACGCCGAGTGGATCCTTCACGGCACGATGAAGATCCGCACCCGCGACCTGGGCACTTGAAATGTTCCCCCAGGCAGATCGCGGTCCGACTCCGATGGCTGCCCTGCAGATCGAAGGCCATCTCAGTGGCAGCTGTGACGGCCGTCCGATCACGATCACGGCCGATCCCAGAGGGATTTGTCTCACGGTGGACTCCGTCCGTTCGGCGTGGCGACTGCGGAGGCAACTGCCGGCGCTCGAGGGCGTGCTCGGGGCACTCGGTCGTGGGCAGGTCCCGATCCGGCTGAGGATCGGTGGTCTCGGAGAGTTTTCTGTGCCCGCGATACCGAATTGGATGCCTGGGTGGGCATTGCGCCTGGCCGGGCTTCGATAGGCTTGTGGTCCGGGAGGAGCTCCGGGCAGGCGTGGACAAAGCCATTCCGTACCTGGCTCCGATCGGGGGCCCGGAAGAAAAGCAAAAGGGTTCGCAGCGGGCGGCAGCGGGTGCATCCGGCATTGGGCGCCGTTTCCACAATCCGCGTTTCAGGAGTGAGCGATGCCGCAAGGCACGTCGATGCGACTGTCGATGGTCGTCAATCCCCCCACCGACCGGCACCTCGAGTGGGCCGCGCAGGTGGGCGTGAGCGACATCGTCATCCCCTATCCTGGGCTCGACCCGGCCGCGCTTGCCGCCACCTGCCGGCGGATCGCTTCCTTCGGGATGCGTTGCACACATGTCGAACGAAAGCTTCCCCACCTCGGCCTCGTCCATGGCCTTTCCAATCGCGACGAGCAGGTAGTGGGAATCAAGACGCTCTTGCGCAACATGGCTGACAGTGGTCTAGAAGTGCTCTGTTACAACTGGATGCCCGACGAGGACTGGCAGCGGACCAGCGCCATCGCCCCGGCCCGGGGCGGCGCCAAAGCGACCGCCTTCCGGCTTGCCGACATCGGCGCCTCCTCCCGGCCAACGGTCACCGATGCCGACGGCCTCCCCTCGGTGCGGACATCCGCTGAAAAGCTCTGGGAGCATCTCCACCGCTTCCTCGATGAGGTCGTGCCGGTGGCGGAGGCCTGCGGGATCCGGCTCGCGCTCCATCCCGACGATCCGCCGCTCGACGAGTTTGCCGGCCAGCCACGGATCATGCATACGAACGCCGCGCTGCTGCGGGCGACGGAGCTCGTCCCGTCGCGCGCCAATGGCACCTGCTACTGCGTCGGCTCGCTCCATCCGGCCGGCGAGGATGTGATCGCCGGGATCGAAGCCCTCGGCGACAAGATCGCCTTTGTTCACGCCCGCAATGTCCGCGGCACGGCTGACGATTTTGTGGAGACTTGGCACGACGACGGCGAAATCGATATGCCGGCGGTGATCCGGGCGCTGAAATCCATCGGCTACAGCGGCACCGTCCGCCCCGACCACGCCCCGAGCATGTCGGGCGAGAGCAACGACACCCCCGGCTACGAAATGCTCGGCCGCCTCTTCGCCGCTGGCTATCTCAAGGGGCTCTTTGACGCGGCGTGAGGCGATGCGTCTTGCCGGGAATCAGCCGGCTGAAAGGGACGGTAGGTCTTCCCAATCGGTTCCGACCGGTAAGGCGACCGGCGGTACGCCGCGCAGCGATCTGGAGCGAACCGCGACGCCCAGTTTGAGGCGTCACTAATCGAGCGGTGCTGCCGCAACAGCTTCGGTCGCCGTGTCCGGAGGAATCACCGGCTCCGGTTGGCGAATCGGGCGCTGGGGACGGTGCGAGATCGGCCTCCCGGAAACGGCGAGGCGCTCGTGGGCTTCGCGGAGATACGTCGCCGTGTCCCCCTTGCAGTCCGCGAGGATCTTCCGGCGGACGGCGTGAAGGTCTTCCAAGATTGCGTTACGGCTCATCGTCGCCTCCTCCAAGAAACTCGATAGGCGTGCAAATCAAAAGCCCGCCCAGCCCGAGCGACTCGAGGAGCCGATACAGCCTGGGAAGTTCATGCGCGTTCGCGATGTGCTTGCAATTCAACGTCAACAGATACTGGACGCCGGCAAGGGCTGCCGCAGCGACGTGCAACGCATCGATTCGGGCCGAAGCGGGCATCATCGATCGGCGCACGATCTCTTCAGCCACCTTTTCGGCGTCCGGATTCACCGGCAACACCAGAATCCCATCAAGCAGCGCCAATCGTCTTCCAGCTGCATCCCGATCGCCAAGGCCGGCCTCATCGATGACCAGTTGCGACGTCACCACGTCGTAAAAAGGACGTTGCTCAACGAACCATCGTTTGGCTTGGTCCTGCAGAACGGCGACCTCTGTCACCGAACTTGGCCACGCAGCAGCGTGGCTCACGATTGATGTCTCGAGGTAGACCGCATCCATCGGATCATTCCGGCCAGTGCCCGTGCTCGAAAGGCCGACCGCGGTCGACATCGGCCTCGGTGTCGACCGCGAGGATCCCGAGCGGACTTTTAACTCGTGTATTGTATCCCTCGGCTCGGGCCTGAAACAAGGCTTTTTCTAGGATGACCATCGTCCATCCCGTCACTTCTCCGCACGACCGTATCGATCCGGCACGAACACTCGACGCGATCCAGGCTCCCTGCGTCCGCCAGCCCTCAATGCCGCAAGCCGTCGCTGCCGCAGGTCCGGGCGGGACTCGGCTCATGCGACGTTCCACACGACGAATTGCCGCACCGGCCACCACGCATACACTTTTCATCTGACACAAACGGGGCGTCAGACGTCAGTTCCCCGGCCGCGTCTTCCCACGGCACATTCCAAAGCCAACCACCACAGCGCCCGACCGCTGCGCCGC
>Ga0209598_10002381_pt1 | contig 14758 bp, 16 predicted proteins | sample M_140807_EF_Meta_FD_187317 | JGI IMG/M metagenome (GOLD analysis project Ga0209598, IMG submission 187317) | Freshwater microbial communities from Lake Montjoie, Canada to study carbon cycling - M_140807_EF_MetaG (SPAdes) (version 2) | ecosystem: Environmental > Aquatic > Freshwater > Lake... | reverse complement strand
TGGGCCACGGTCACAGGCCCATCAACACTGCCAGTGGCGAGGGCTGGGCCAGCAGTGGAGCCGCCCATGGCCCCCCGCAGGCCATTCACCAGCACCCCCACCACCGCCATCAGGATCAAAAAGCCAAATAGGCCGGCCCCACCGAAGCCGAAACCCAAGGGGATCAGAAACGGAAACCCAATGCCACCGCCGCCAAAACCACCGCCATAGCCGCTGCGATAACCACCGCCGTAGCCGCCCCCTCCATAACCGCCACCGCCATAGGAGCCGCCCCCGCGGAAGGAGGGGCTGGAGGAACGGAAACTGCCGCCACCGATGCGGCCACCGCTGGCGGCCTCCGCCGCCTGGGGATGGCCAAAGCCCAGCAAGACCGCAGTGAGCAGCGGCAGCAAAGACAACATCAGCAGGCGCATCAGAAAACGAGGACGAAGGAAGGCAGGCAGGGCCAAAGCAAGCATCCCGCTGGGGGACTGAAGCTTGAAAAACTCTAGGAAGCTCCGCTGGCAAACAGGTACGGCCCTCCGCCCCAGGGGCCGGCCTCAACCACCCCCCACGATCGTGACCACCTCCAGCTGGTCGCCATCGCCCACCAACTGCTGGCCCCAGCGCTGGCGGGGCAGGATTTCACCGTTGAATTCCACCACCACCAACTCGGGGCGATAGCCCAAGCTGCGCAGCAAATCCGGCAGGAGAAGCCCAGGGCTGCACTGGGATTGCTCGCCATTCAGCCGTATGACACAGCTGCCGGGGGGCTGGGGAGCAAAGGTGTCAGCCATGGAGCGTCTCCAGCAGGGCACGGCTGGCGGCCCCAGGGTCTGCCGCCTCCATCACCGCCCGCACCACCGCCACCCCGAAACTGCCGGCCGCCACCACAGGCGCCAGGTTGCTGAGCTCCAAACCACCAATGGCATAGAAGGGCACATGGGCCTCCGCCACGGCCTGCTCCAGGTAGGCCAGCCCCACCGGCTCCCGGCCCGGCTTGGTGGGGGTGGCATAGATGGGACCAACCCCCAGGTAATCGCAGCCATCGGCCTGGGCCTGGCGCAACTGTTCAAGCCCATGGGTGCTGCGGCCGATCAAACGATCGGGCCCCAGCAAACGCCGGGCCTGGGCCACGGGCAAATCCCCCTGGCCCAGGTGCACCCCATCGGCCCCCACCGCCAGGGCCAGGTCGACCCGGTCATTAACGATGAAGAGGGCCCCATGGGCGGCACAGAGATCCCGCAGGGCCAGGGCTTCGGCGTAGCGCTCAAGATCTTCAAGGCCCTTGGCCCGGTGCTGCACCAGGCGCACCCCGGCGCCGAGGGCCTGCTCCACCACCGCCAGCAAATGCGGCACCGGGGCGGTGATCAGGTAGAGGCGGGTCTGGCCCAGGCGATGGCGGCGGTCTTGGTTGGCCAGCAGCTGAATTTCCAAGTCGTAGAGCCGATAGCGACAACGCTCGGCCACCGCCGCCAGCTCCGGGTCGGGGTGGCGGCCAAATTCCTCCAGCACCCGCAGGGCCTCCTGGGCCCGGGCACAGTTGGCCGCCACCACCTGGCGGGGGTTAACCCGGCCCTGCTGGGCGGGATGGGCCAGGCCGGTGGCGCCGTCACTGGCGCTGTGGCGGGCCTGGCGGTAGGCGTCTCGGTGGCATTGGCCCAACTGCTGGCGCAGGTCCTTAAGGCCCACCACCAGGTCGCGGCGGTCGAGGCCAAAACGGGCCCAATCTTCCGCCACCCGTAAACCCTCCCGGGCCCGGTCCAGGTTGGCGTCTAGCAACCGCAACACGGTTGCCTCAGCGTTGGGAATGGTCAACAGCCGTGGTGCAGAGCAGCGAATCCTGTTTAGCCTGGGGCCCCATCGGAGAGCGCCCTTGGCCGCCCCGGAAACGGACGACAACAAAAACCTGCCGGGCTTCTCCAGCGCCGACAGCCCCACCCTGGTACTTATTTCTGGCGCCGTACTGCTGGGCGGCATCGGCGCCTTCATCGCCTGGGGGCTCACCCACGCCTATCCAGCGGCCTGAGCCGCCAACAGATCTGTTGCCTGGTTGGCATCCCGGCTGATCTGGCCGCTGAGCTCCTCCAAAGACCCGAAGGTTTGCTGGCCCCGCAACCACCGCACCGGCTCCACGCTCAACCGTTCCCCCTCCAACTGCAGGTCTACCCCGAGCAGATGCACCTCCACCGCGGAGGGGGCCTTGGGATCCACCGTGGGTTGGCGGCCCAGGTTCATCACTGCAGCCAAGCGGTGCCCATCCGCCCGCCGCACCCAGGCGGCATACACCCCCTCCTTCGGCAAACACTTGCGGCCATCCACCTGCAGATTGGCCGTGGGCCAGCCCAGGCCCCGCCCCAATCCCCGGCCCCGCCCCACGAGGCCACTAAAGCGATAGGGGCGCTGCAAAAGCCGTTGCACCTCCCCCAGCTCGGCCTTGGCCAGGGCCGCCCGGATGCGGCTGCTGCTGAGTCGCTGGCCCTGGTCTGCCAGCAGGGGCACCAGGGTTACGTCCATGGCCGCCGCCGCCCCCAGCCGTTGCAAATCCTCGGGCCCGCCACTGCGGTTAACCCCAAAGCGAAAGTTTTCGCCCACGGCGATCGCCCCGGCCCGCAGCTGCCCCTGCAGCACCTGGGTCACAAATTGTTCGGGGCTAAGGGCCGCCAGGGCCTGGTCAAAGGGCACCAGCACCAGTTGCTGAATCCCTAGGGGTTCCAGCAACTCCAACTTTTCCTCCGGCAGGTCGAGCCGTAAGCGCGGTTCACCGGCCAGCACCTCTCGGGGGTGGGGCCAGAAGGAAAGCACCGTGGGCACCAGGGATTTACCGCTGGCCGCCACCGCAGCGGCGATCACCCGGCGGTGGCCGCCGTGAACACCATCAAAACTGCCCAGGGCCACGGCCGTTGGCGTCTCGGCTTGCTGGGGGGTGCGCAGGTAAATCAATGAAGCGGGCCTGCCATGGGCATCCTCCCATGGCAACTTGGGGGTCAGTTGGCCAGGCCCATGGGCGATCGTCTCGACCTGCAGCGCATTGCCGCCGCCTTCCGCACCATGGGCTGGATCGCCTTCTGGAGCCAGCTGTCGATGGCGGTGGTGTGCGCTGGGGTGCTCACCTTCAACAGCATCGGCAACGACCTGATGCGCAACCGTGACCGGGCCATTGGCCTCGGGCCAGGCCTGTCGCTTACCACCCTGGCCTTGCTAGTGCTGGCCTGGAGCATCTGGCAAGACTGGGGCCTGATCCGACTCAGCCGCGGCCTGGCCACCGCCAGCGCCGCCCGCCCCAGCAAGGGGGAAACCGCCGCCCGGCTCAAACGCCACATCCTCGCCAGCCTCACCGGCGTCACCCTGGCCGCCGTGGGCTACCAGGCCCTGGCCGGCAGCCTCACCTTCCAGGCGTCCTTACAGCAGCCGGGGGTGGTGGGGGCCGTGGGCATGGGCAACAACGCCATCACCTCCCTAGAAATGTTTTCGGTGTTGGCCAACACCCAGGCGCTCACCGGCCATCTAATCGGCCTTTGGATCTGCCTGTGGCTACACCAACGCATTCAGCGGCGGTAACTCCCCCCGCCAAAACAATTCCGGGTTTAATGGGGTGAGGGCCATGCCCCCCGCTTGCACCTGGGCCACATCGGTGGGCCATTCCCTGGGGCCGGCACCAGCAGCCTCCAGGTCGTTGACCACCTCGCCCGCCAACCAGTAGTAGGTGCGACCCCGGGGATCTAGGCGTTCATCAAACTGGTCGATGTAGCGGCGCAACCCCGGTCGGCACCAGCGCACCGGGCCAATCTGGTCGGCGGCCACGGCGGGCACATTCAGGTTGAGCAGCAACCCCTCGGGCCAGCCCCCGGCCAGGGCCCGTTCCGCCAGGTCTAGGGCCCGTTGGGCGGCGCCATCAAATTGGCGCCAATCAAAACAGGCACTGCTGATTGCCATGGCCGGCAAGCCCTCAAGGGTGCCCTCCATGGCGGCGGCCACCGTGCCGGAATACATCACATCAGATCCAAGGTTGGGGCCGTGGTTGATGCCACTCAGCACCAGATCCGGGGGTTCGCTAAGCAGCTTGCCCAGGGCCAACTTGACGCAATCGGAGGGGGTGCCACTGCAGGCCCAGGCCCGGATGCCGCCCCCAAACAAAGCATCGGCCCGTTCCGCCCGGATGGGGCTTTGCAGGGTGAGCCCATGGCCGGTGGCGGAGCGTTCCTGGTCTGGGCAAACCACCGCCACCTGATGGCCCCGGGCGGCGGCCTCCAGGGCCAGGGTGCGGATGCCTTCGGCAAACACGCCGTCGTCGTTGCTGATCAGGATCCGCAGGGGGGCCGCCATCGGGAAAGGCAGGAAAGGAGCTGGGCGCAAACTAAGCGCATGCCTACAGTCGCAGGCCCCGCCGCCGCCCCTGTGAGCACTGCGCTGACCCTGGAGGAGCTCACTGGGCAGCTGGAGGCCCTAGAAGCCGAGGCCGCCGCCGCCATCGCCGCCGCCGCCGATGGGGCGGCCCTCGAACAACTACGCATCGATCTGCTGGGCAAAAAAGGCAGGCTTTCCGGGGTGTTGGGCGCCATGGGCAAACTGCCCGGCGACCAAAGGCCCCTGGTGGGCCAAAGGGCAAATGTGCTTAAGGAACAGGTGCAGGGGCTGCTGCAGGAACGCCTGCAGAAACTGCGGACGGAGGCCTTAGCCGTGCGCATCGCCGCCGAAACCCTTGATGTGACCCTGCCGGCCAGCTTCGTGCCCCCCGGCCACCGCCACCCGCTGCTGAGCACCACAGACGCCATCGTGGATATCTTTTGTGGCCTCGGTTATCGAGTGGTGGAAGGGCCCGATATCGAAACCGATCACTACAACTTTTCGTCCCTCAATATTCCCCCCGATCACCCGGCCAGGGACATGCAGGACACCTTCTATCTCCCCGGAGAAAGGCTGTTGCGCACCCACACTTCCCCGGTGCAAATCCGCCACCTGGAGGCCAATCCGCCGCCGGTGCGGGTGATAGCCCCGGGCCGCGTTTATCGGCGCGATGCGGTGGATGCCACCCACTCGCCGGTGTTCCACCAGGTGGAGGTGCTGGCCATTGATGAGGGGCTTGATTTCAGCCACCTGCGCGGCACCGTTACCCACTTTCTCAAGGCCTTTTTCGGTGACCTGCCCGTGCGCTTTCGGGCCAGCTATTTCCCCTTCACCGAACCCTCCGCCGAGGTGGACGTGCAGTGGCGGGGCCGCTGGCTGGAGGTGATGGGTTGCGGGATGGTGGATCCGGCGGTGCTGGAGGGCCTTGGGCTCGATCCGGAGCGCTGGAGTGGCTTTGCCGCCGGCCTAGGCGTTGAACGCTTCTGCATGGTGCGCCATGGCATCGACGACATCCGTCGCCTGTTCACCAGTGATTTGCGCTTCTTAGAGCAGTTCTAACTATTGAGGTCTAGGGCGCCTAACCCGCCTAGGATCAGTTGCCCCCCTGATCCGTCGATCGGTGCCCTGCGCTGGACTGATCGTCAACGACGGCAAACATTTGGCCGTCGCCACCGCTGATCGCATTGAAGCCCGCCTCAAGGAAGCGGGCTGGAGTCTGGTGCGCGTTAGCAGTGCCGGCGGCATGGTGGGCTTCGCCAATCCAGACCAACACCTGCGCACCCTTGGCTACAGCGCCTGCGTGCCTCCGGGCTTTACCCGCGACCTCATCGTCGCCATCGTGCTGGGGGGCGATGGCACGGTGCTTTCGGCGGCCCGGCAAACGGCGCCCGTGGGGGTGCCGATGCTCACAATCAACACCGGCCACATGGGCTTCCTGGCGGAAACCTACCTGGCCCACTTGGATCAGGCGCTCGACCAGGTGATCGCCGGCCGCTGGACCGTGGAAGAACGCAGCATGCTCGTGGTGAGTGTGATGCGGGGCGAACAACGGCGCTGGGAGGTGCTCTGCCTCAACGAGATGGCCCTGCACCGGGAACCGCTCACGAGCATGTGTCACTTCGAGATCGCCATCGGCCGCCATGCCCCGGTGGATATTTCCGCCGACGGGGTGATCCTTTCCACCCCCACCGGCTCCACCGCCTACGCGCTCAGCGCCGGCGGCCCAGTGATCGCCCCCGACTGCCCGGTGCTCGAGCTGGCGCCGATCTGTCCCCACTCCCTGGCCTCCCGGGCCCTGGTATTCAGCGACAGCGAACCAGTAACGATTTTTCCTGCCACCCCTGAGCGTTTGATGATGGTGGTAGACGGCAGCGCCGGCTGCTACGTGTGGCCGGAAGACCGGGTCTTGATCCGGCGCAGTGATCAACCGGCCCGCTTCCTGCGGCTCCAAGACCACGAATTCTTCCGGGTACTGGGCGAAAAACTGGGCTGGGGCCTGCCCCACGTGGCCAAACCAGGGCCCCTACCGGGGGAACCATGACTGGCTCCCTGCCCCTGCTGCTGGTGGGCCAGAGCGCCATGGCCATGGCCACAAGGCTGGAGGCCTCCGGCTATGAAACCCGCTGCTGGCCCCTGCCGGAAGCCGAGGCCCTGCTGGCGGCCAAGGGCCCCCACCTGGAGCCGGTGCTGGCGGTGGTGCTCGCCGATGAGGGTCGCCAGTTGGCGGTCCCCCTGCGGGAGCAGCTCAGCGGCGCGCTGGAGGTGCCGCTGCTGCTGGAGGTGGCCAACGATGACGTGGCCGCCCGCAGCCATTGCCTGCACTGGGGCGCCAGCGATTTCTGGCTCCAGGATGCCGCCCCCAGCGACCTGCTACGCCGCCTGCGGCTGCACCTCCAAGCCCGGCAACCCCAAGCTGCCCCCCTGGCGGCCCCAGCCCAGAAAAACCTGATGCAGCAGGGGGACCTGCGCCTGGATCCCAAACAACGGCGGGCCTGGCGGGGGCAAAGGGAACTGCAGCTAACGGCTCGGGAGTACGCACTGCTGTTGGTGTTGGTGGAACGCCGGGGGGAAACCGTGAGCCGGGAGGCAATCCTTGAAGAGGTGTGGGGCCAATCGGAGGAACAGGGCAACGGCAATGTGATCGAGGTTTATGTGCGCTACCTGCGCCGCAAGTTGGAGGAAAAGGGCGAACGCCGGCTGATTCACACGGTGCGCGGCAGAGGTTATTGCTTGCGCAGTGCCCCCCCTTGACGCCCGCAATGCTTGGTTCCCACCGTCTATTTCTGACCCTGGTGCCGCTGGTCAGCCTGGCCCCCCTGGCCAGCGCCGCTGCACCGGCGCCTCCCCAGTTCTTGCCGGTGGCGGCCCAGTGGTGCCTGCCCACCGGCTGCCTCGACCTGGAGGTGCCCAAAACCCCTGAGCAATACCGCCGCGGGCTGATGCAACGGCCTGCATTGGGGCCCTGGCGCGGCATGTGGTTTCGCTTTTCCCCGGCCCAAACCGTCGGTTTCTGGATGCACCAATGCCTGGTGCCCCTAGATCTCGTTTTTGTGCGGGACGGCAAGGTGGTGGACGTGAAAGCCCAGCTGCCCGCCTGCCCGCGGCTGCCCTGCCCCAGCTACAGCGCCGGCGAAGCGGTGGATGGGGTGGTGGAACTGCAGGCGGGGCGCGCCGCGGAGCTGGGGCTCACGGTGGGCAGTGCGGCGGTGATCCACTAAAAAGTGAGCCACTGAGCAATAGCACGGGATTCAGGGGCGCCAGGCGGGTGCCATCGGCCAGGGCGGCCCCGCGCCAGGCCTGGAGCTGCCCCACCCGCACCGCCATACCAGCCTCCTCCAAGAGGGGCCTCAGGGCGGCGAGGGCCTCCACGGTGGCTAAGGGCAGCACCACCAGCCCCCCCGGCCGCAGCCGCTTCAGCACCGCCGCCAGGATTTCGGCCCGCTGGCGGCCGCCGCCACCGATCAACACCCGGTCCGGATCCGGCCACTGGGCTAGGGCCCCTGGGGCGCTCCCCTCCTGCACCCGGGCGGGCAGCACCCCCAGGCGCCGGGCATTGGCCTCGATCAAGGCGGCGCCACCGCCACGGCGCTCCAGGGCCCAAAGGGCCAGCCCTGGCCGCAGCCGCAGGGCCTCAAGGCCCACGCTGCCCACGCCGGCCCCCAGGTCCCAAAGCACGCCCCGCTCCGGCAACTGCAGCTCGGCCAGCAGCTGGATGCGCACCTCCCGCTTGGTCATCAGCCCGGGGCGATCGGCGTGCTGCAGAAATAGGCCGTCCTCGAGGCCAAACAGGGGCAGGCTGGCGGGATCAATGGCGGCTGGGGGCTCCGCCAGCAGCAGCACCAGGTGGAGCGGATCCAGGTCCCCTGGTAGGGGCGCGCCTGGCTCCAGCCGCTGCACCCTCTCGGCCGGATGGCCGAGGCGCTCCGCCAACCAGAAGCCATAGGCGGCCTCCAGCCCTGAGGCCCGCAGGATCCGGCGCACGCTCTCGGCACCGCCCCGGCTGGGGTCGGTGAGCACCACCAGGGCCGCCGGGCGCTTCTGCAGTTCTGCCGCCAAAGGCTCCGGTTCACGGCCATGGAGGCTGATCCAGCTGGCGTCCTGCCAGGGGCGAGCGATGCGAGCAAAGGCCAGCTGCAGGGCACAGGGGGCGGGATGGAAGCGCAACTGCTGGGGGCTGAAGCGCTGCAGCAACAACCGGCCGATGCCAAACCAAAGCGGATCACCGCTGGCCAACAGCACCACCCGTTGGCCAGCGGCTAGGGCCTCGGCCAACGGCTCAAAGATCTGCTCCGGCTGATCGCTATCCAGCCACCGCTGGCCAGCCCCCAGATCCATGGCCAGGCGCAGGCGCCTGGGGCCAGCCACCAGCTGGGCCTGGCCCACCAATTGCTGGGCCGCCACCGGCAGGGCCGCGACACCACCGGCGTCGGTGCCGATCACCTCCAAGCGCCCTTGCTGGCCCAGAAGCCCCCCTATTCCTGGGGCCATGATCGGCCGCCGCCCTTGCTAAGCCAATAGACAGATGCGAGACTGGCACAAGCCCCTTCCTAACCCAGGTCGCCTTTTGGTCCCTTCGCCGCGCCGCAGCCGCGCCTTTCTGCTGGTGAGCCTCGCCAGCTGGAGCCTTTTTCTGCTGCCCTTTGGCCTTGCCGTGCTGAGCACCTACACCCCCCGGGCGGAGGTGGGCCAGCAACGGGCCGTGGCCGCCCAACGGCTCGGGGCCGGCTGGCTGGCCGGGGATCCTTTGGTGCGCTGACCCTTGGTGCGCTAAGCCTGAGCCGTTGATGCGATGCTGGCGGCCTTGTTCTGAGCTTCCATGGCATTGCCTGGCCTGCGCGCGCTTAAGCAGCTGATGCGCCGCGGCTCCGGCCAGGAAAGCCCCCCCGCCAGCTGGAGTCGCCCCTTTGGCCTGGGCTGGGACAAGCCCTACACGGTGCGCTACGCCAGCAACCTCGATGACGGCCCCTGGCATGGGGCCCCCCTGGGGGGCTTTGGCGCCGGCTGCCTGGGCCGCAGTTCCCGGGGCGATTTCAACCTCTGGCACCTGGATGGCGGCGAGCATTGGTTTGGCCCTATCCCCGATTGTCAATTCGCCCTTTTTGAGGACAACGGCCAAACAAGCCGCGCCCATGCCCTGGCCGTAAAACCCCAGGCCGATGCTTCCGCCCCCGCCGCCGGTGAACCCCTCGCCAGCTGGCATTGGTACCCGGCCAGCAGCGCTGAAAAAACCACAGGCACCTATAGCGCCCGCTATCCGCTCAGCTGGTTCCGCTATTGCAACGTTTTCCAGGCCGAGGTGGAGTGCGAAAGCTTTAGCCCGATCCTGCCGGGTAATTACAGAGATACCAGCCTGCCCCTGGCGGTATTCCGCTGGCGTTTCAAGAACCCCAGCAGCGAACCGCTCCAGCTCTCGCTAATGCTGAGCTGGCGCAACACCATGGGCTGGTTCACCAACACCGACCCCAGCGCAGCGGTTACCTTCCGCGATGACGGCAGTCCGGAACACAACTACGTGCCTGCCATCGGCCGCACCCAGGGCCAACGCAACCGCTGGCTGGATCAAAGCGGCCTGCGGGGCCTGCTGATGGAGGGGGAAACCAGCAGCCCGGTGGCCGAGGGCCAGGGCCAATGGTGTTTGGCGGTGCCAGAGGAGCTACCCGGGGTGGAGTTAATGCGCTGCAGCCGTTGGAACCCCAGCGGTGATGGCAAGGAAATCTGGGCTTCCTTCAGCCAAGACGGCTCAATTCCCAATAGCAACAACGACCGCCGCAGTGGCGCCGATGACCCCTTGGCCGGCGCCATCGCCCTGCGCTTCACCCTCGCCCCCGGGGCCGAACTGGAGCTGCCCGTGGTGATCAGCTGGGATCTGCCGGTGACAAGTTTCGCCACTGGCTGCCGCGACCTGCGCCGTTACACCGATTTCTTTGGTTCGGATGGCAGTAATGCCGCTGCCATCGCCGCCGAGGGCCTAGGCCAATGGCCCCAGTGGCGCCAGCAAATCGACCAGTGGCAGGCGCCGGTGCTGGCCCGCCACGACCTGCCCGAGCCGCTGCGCATGGCCCTATTCAACGAGCTGTACGACCTGGCCAGCGGCGGCAGCCTCTGGACCGCCGCCAGCAGCGCCGATCCCCAGGGCCGGTTCGGCATCCTTGAATGTCTTGACTACGCCTGGTACGAGAGCCTCGACGTCCGGCTCTACGGCTCCTTTGCCCTGCTGCAGCTCTGGCCAGCCCTCGACCGGGCCGTGCTGCGCAGCTTTGCCCGGGCCATCCCCGCCGCCGACCCCAGCCCACGGCCCATCGGTTGGTATTTCACCCAGGGCAAGGGCCGGGTGGAGGCGGCCCGCAAGCTGGCTGGCGCCACCCCCCACGACCTGGGCGCCCCCAACGAACGCCCCTTCGACGCCACCAACTACACCGCCTACCAAGACTGCAACCTCTGGAAGGACCTGGCCAGCGACTTTGTGTTGCAGGTGTGGCGCACCTATCAACTGGCCCCCGATGGCAAGGATCTCAACTTCCTGGCCGATTGCTGGCCCGCCGCGGTGCAGGCCCTGGAGTACCTCAAGGGCTTTGATCTAAACAACGACGGCCTGCCCGACAACGGCGGCGCCCCCGACCAAACCTTTGACGACTGGGCCCTGCAGGGGGTGAGTGCCTACTGCGGCGCCCTCTGGATCGCCGCCCTGGAGGCCGCCCTGGCCATGGGCCAGACCCTCAGCCTTGAGTTGGGCCTGGATACGGCCATGGCCCAGCGGCAGTTCGGCCAGTGGCTGGCCCAGGCCCGCAGCAACTTCGATCGCCTGCTCTGGAATGGCGAGTACTACCGGATTGATGCCGAAAGCGGCACGCCGGTGGTGATGGCCGACCAGCTGTGCGGTGATTTCTATGCCCGGCTGCTGGGCCTGCCCCCGGTGGTGAGCGACAGCAATGCCCTGAGTTCGCTCAAGGCGGTAAAAGAAGCCTGCTTTGAGGGCTTTGAGGGGGGGCGGCTCGGCGTGGCCAATGGCCTGCGCCGGGATGGCACCCCCCTCGACCCCAACGGCACCCACCCCTTGGAGGTGTGGACCGGCATCAACTTCGGCCTAGCCGCCTACTACCGGCTGATGGGTGACAGCCCCACGGCCCTAGCCATCTGTGGGGCCGTAGTCGAACAGGTGTACAGCGGCGGGCTGCAGTTCCGCACCCCAGAAGCAATCACCGCCAGCCATACCTTCCGGGCCTGCCATTACCTGCGGGCCATGGCGATCTGGGCCCTCTGGGCCACCCACACCCAATGGCAGCCGATCCCCGGCGCCGAGCGCCGTCCATGAACAAAACCCTCCGCCAGCGCTTCCGCCCCGGGGCGCTGCTAGCCCTGCTCCTGGCCCTACTGCTCTGCAGCTTGGGGCCTGCGGCCCCCGCCGGGGCCCAATTAATTACCGATCTAGACGACCAAGGCAAACCGCTGGTGCGCAGTCTTGAAAGCCTGCGCGACCTTGATTACCAGGCCTGGCAGCTGGTGGCCTTTCGGGAGGGTCCCCCTGGGGGAGCCCTGCGGCTGCGGGTGGTGGGATACCCCGGCAAGGTGCGGCTCAACCACCCCACGGCCCTAACCGTGGCCAGCGGCCAGCGGCGATGGGAGTTGGAGGATGTAACCCTGGCCAACCCAAAGCTGGCAGGGGATGCCCGAGAGGCGGCAGCGGAATTCAACCTCGAACCCTTGCTCAGCGACCTCACCAAGGATCGCCCCCTGCGCCTGCAGCTCCCAGGGGTTTTCACGGAGTTGCCCGTGCCCCCCTTTGTGGTGAAGGAATGGCGTGAGCTTCCCAGCAGTTAACGACCGCCCCTGGATGGGCCGGGCCCTGCGCCTGGCGGCCCTGGCCGAAGGCCAAACCAGCCCCAACCCGCTGGTGGGGGCCGTGGTGCTCAATGGCGCCGGGGAGCTGGTGGGGGAGGGCTACCACCGCCGCGCCGGGGAGCCCCACGCCGAAGCCCTGGCCCTGGCCCGGGCCGGGGCAGCAGCCCAAGGGGGCTGTTTATACGTAACCCTTGAGCCCTGCTGCCACCAGGGCCGCACCCCCCCTTGCACCGAGGCGGTGCTGGCCTCCGGGGTGCAAAGGGTGGTGGTGGCCCTGGCCGATCCAGACCCACGGGTGGCAGGCCAGGGCCTAGCCCGCCTACGGCAGGCGGGGCTGGAGGTAATCGAAGGGGTAGGGGCCGAGGCGGCCCGTCGCCAAAACAGCGCCTTCCTGCACCGGGTGGCCAAGGGCAGGCCCGAGGGCATTTTGAAATGGGCCATGAGCCTGGATGGCCGCACCGCCCTCCCCAATGGGGCCAGCCAATGGATCAGCGGCCCGGAAGCCCGGGCCTGGGTGCACCGGCTGCGGGCCCGCTGTGATGCGGTGATCGTGGGCGGGGGCACCGTGCGGGCCGATAACCCGCTCCTCACCAGCCGCGGCCAGCGCTCACCGGAACCGTTGCGGGTGGTGCTCAGCCGCCAGCTGGAGCTTCCAGCCTCCGCCCAGCTCTGGGATACCAGCGGGTCGCCGTCCCTTGTGGCCCATGGGCCAGAAGCCCCAGCGGCGGCCCGGGACCGGCTGGATCAGCTGGGGGTGGAACGGCTGGCACTGGAGCGTTGTGGGCCCCTGGCCCTGCTAATGGCCCTGGCGGCCCGGGGCTGCAACCGGGTGCTGTGGGAATGCGGCCCGGAGCTGGCGGCCACGGCCCTGGGCGAAGGCTGTGTGCAGCAAGTGGCGGCGGTAATCGCCCCAAAACTGCTGGGGGGCCTGGCGGCCAGCACCCCCCTGGGGGACCTGGGGCTGCTGGAGGTACCGGAAGGCTGCCTAAACGGCGGAGAAGGGCTGGAGCAACTGGGGCCAGACCTGCTATGGCAATTGGAAATCAAAGCGAAATAAGTTCAGCGCCGATCATCGAATTCCTCCAGGGTTTCCTCCACCTCCTCACTGGTTTGGTTAGAGGTGAGCCGGGCAATCAACAGCCCCATCACCACGGCCAGATAGAGGGGACCCACCACCGCCATGGCGACGCTGAGCATCTGGGCCGGCCTAGTGATCGGGGTGATATCACCAAAGCCCACGGTGGTGAGGCACTGAAAAGCAAAGTAATTGAGACCCACAAAATCCAGCTCCCACACCATGCGGCCAGGCACCGTGAGATCTGGCATGGCCACCAGCAGCCGACCGTTTTGATCATGGATGTTGGTGAAACTGCCCGGATGGTTGGTTTCCAGCACGCTGAAGAGCAAACCAGCGGCAATGCCCAGCAGCAGGTAGCCAGCCGCCGCCGCCTGCAACACCTCCTGGCTGATCTGCCGTTCCAGGGCCATGGCCCGCAACAAACGGCTGGTACTCATGAAGGTGAAGGCCGCCCAAAGCAGCAGCAAATGAATCGAATTGCCCCCATGGGACGCTGCGGTGAAGCTCCAGATCAGTTGACTCACCACCACCGCCAGCCCAAGGAGGGAAAAAACGCGATCGCGCAGGCCCACCCGGCCCCGGCTAAGGGGGGGGGCAAGCCCCACTAAAAGCAGCAGGGCCAGCAGGGCATAGCCCACAAAGCTGAGCCAGCGCAGCTGGGGGGGAACGCCAAGCGCCGCGAGCAACGCCCCACAGGACACCAGCAGGGCGGAATAGAAGCGGTGGCGGGGAATCAACACCTTGAGCTGAAACCTGGCCCCCTAGCTTGGTCTGATCGTGTACCGGTGCCCATGGCCATCCGCCAGGACGACAACCAGCCCAACCGCCGCTTCGGCCTAATCAACTTGGTTTTGATTGGCGTGGGCGTACTGCTGCTCCTGAGTAGCTTCCTGCCAAACCAGGGGATGCAGCAGGTGCCAAGGGTGCCCTACTCCCTATTTATCAACCAGGTGGACGATGGCGCTGTGAAGCGCGCCTTCATCACCCAAGACCAAATTCGCTACGAACTGGCAAACCCAGTGGAAGGTCAGCCGTCGGTGCTAGCCACCACTCCGATCTTCGACATGGAGCTGCCAAATCGGCTCGAGCAACACGGCGTGGAATTTGCAGCGGCCCCCCCCAAGCGCCCCAGTTTCATCACCACCGCCCTCAGCTGGGTAGTGCCACCGCTGATTTTCATCCTGGTGCTGCAGTTCTTTGCCCGCCGGGCCATGGGGGGTGGCGGTAGCCAGGGGGCCCTGAGCTTTACCAAAAGCAAAGCCAAGGTTTATGTGCCCGATGAGCAATCCCGCGTCACCTTTGCCGATGTGGCCGGCGTGGATGAGGCCAAGGCCGAACTCACCGAAATCGTTGATTTCCTGAAAAAGCCCGAGCGCTACACCGCCATCGGCGCCCGCATCCCCAAGGGGGTACTGCTGGTGGGCCCTCCCGGCACCGGCAAAACCCTGCTTTCGAAGGCGGTGGCCGGGGAAGCAGATGTGCCGTTTTTCATCATTTCTGGCTCCGAATTTGTGG
>Ga0209598_10002380_pt1 | contig 14758 bp, 9 predicted proteins | sample M_140807_EF_Meta_FD_187317 | JGI IMG/M metagenome (GOLD analysis project Ga0209598, IMG submission 187317) | Freshwater microbial communities from Lake Montjoie, Canada to study carbon cycling - M_140807_EF_MetaG (SPAdes) (version 2) | ecosystem: Environmental > Aquatic > Freshwater > Lake... | reverse complement strand
CGGAACCGGCCGGACCCCGGTGGGAATGCGCTGCTAGGGGGAGACACGGGACTGCGGGCCGGGCGCGATGGACCTCGATCAGTCGGTCAGATGGAGTGGTTGGGAGCCGGCGTGGCTGTGGCGGTGATGCTACTTCTGGTGCTGAACACCCGGATGCTGGTGGATATCCACCATCAGTCCCACTTCCTGATGCCAGTGGTGGACCTGATCAATGGCAAGTCGCTGCTGGCCGACATCAACGCGCAGTACGGCGTTGGCGTGCACTACCTGATCGGGATGCTGTTTCTATGGAACCCGCTGCTGATCTCTTTCCCGGCATTCACGTTCGTCACCAACCTGGGCGAATTGGCTTTGGCGGCTGGGCTGTTCGCGCTCGTCGGGCGGGTGTCCCGGTGGTCGGCGGCCAGCGTTCTGCTGCTTGGTGCGGCGATGGCCTTGCACCGGTTCGGAAACGTGGCGAGTCCTTCGGCATACCCCTCGACGGGCGCAATCCGGTTTGGCTTGGGATGGCTGGCGATTGCCTGCCTTACGAGTCGGAGGTTGCGTCGCCACCCACGGGCAGGTGCCGCGTGCCTGGGGCTCGTGGCGGGTCTCGCGAGTGTCCATAGCCTTGAGGTCTTCATCTACACCACGGCCTTGGTGGTGTGTGGGCTTGGCATGGAATGGGTGCGACACCATGTTTCAGGAGATGGGAGTGGTGTGATCCCGGTGGGCCGCGTGACGCATCCGCGGTTCGCTTTGGTGCCAAGCGCAGTGGCGGTGGGTGGGGGCATCGTGGGGTTCCACGTGGCCTTGTTGCTCGACGTGGTGAGACGGTCAGGCCACCTGCCGGACTGGCGCCACTACACGCAGTACCTTTCGGTCTACGATGGGGGATTCGGGTTTGTTCCTCCGGAAGTGCGATCTCCGTGGCTCGCGATGTTCCTCGTTTGCGCCATCACCCTCATTGTCATTGGGGCGCAGTGGGCATCCCGATTGACGGAAGCCGTTGACGCGGACGCCATTCCGGTTGCCGAGACGGTGATCCTGACGGCGGCGTATGGGATGCTGCAGTTCAGCTACTTCGCGTTCCGGTCGCACCCCAACAACCTCTACCACTTGATGTATCCGGTGGCGATCATCGCGGTGTACTGGCTGCATAGACTGCAACAGCGCGGTATGGGCTTGTGGGATGGTCCGATGATGCCGCTGGTTGCTGGCGCAATCGTGGCGGTTTCGGTGGTCCTGGCGCGGGGGGCGTCGGTGGCGCTGGCCTCGTACGGATCGACCGGTATCGGGTGGCTGCAGGCGAAGTACACACAGGGCGTGGGGCCGGTGATGCCGGTGGTACCGACCTTCGCGGAAGGCATCCGCACCACGCTGTATCCACCGGTTGGCGATGATGTCGTGGAGTTGCGGAGTCTGGTGGAGGGCTACATCCCCTCCCCATCGCCCCTGATCGATAGACGCTCCGCTTGGCCCTCCCCATCGCCCCTGATCGATAGACGCTCCGCTACGGCTCCGACCGGGAATGCCGATGGCCGGATTGCGATGATCATCGAACCCGACCTTGACCCGCGGGCTCGTGTGGGCACGACCATCGTGAACCGCCTACCCCTTAGCCTGATGACACAGGACGCATACATTCCAGTGGGCCGCGAAGCGGCGCTGCAGTCAGTGCGCGACCTCCCTATGGGTTCGCTGCTGATCGTTGACCAACCCGACCTGATCGGTGACCTCGGCGGTGCCATGGCGGGTGTCCTGTGCGAACGCGGGGCGCTCCGTGTCATCGAGAAGCGCACCCGTATCGCCGCGGTGCGCCTTGCGCCGAGGGATGAGGCGACAGGGTTGGCGGACTGGTGTCCTCGGTAGGAGGTTGGTTGGTCGTTGGTACCCAAGCGTTGGCGCGTAGACAGGACTGCGACTTTCCTTGGCCTCCACCCCGGCTGCTAATCCGGGTGATCCCGTCCCGCAACATCTCCCGGGGGGTGCGCTTTAGGAGAGGTGTTCCCACACCCCTCGCTTCGCTCACACACCGCCCCACCACCCCGCCAGTTTTATATGCTCGCTGCGCTCACAAAGGCCGCCAGATATTCCATACGCTTCGCTGGGGAAGGGATGCGAGTCCACTTGGTGCGCGGTGGTGGCGATACACTGTCGGCCGTCATGACCGAGATGGTGCTGCGGGCGATGGTTCCCGATGACTGGGATGCGGTCGCGGAACTGGTGTACACCTCGACGAACTACTGGTACGCGTCCAAGGGGGCGGGGGCAATCTTCGCGGGTGGACCGGATGTGGCGCGGATCTTTCCCGAGGTCTATGAGGCGCTTGATCCCGGATGCTGCATCTTGGCCGTCCATCCGCGCACTGGCCGACTGATGGGGTCGTGCTTTTTCCATCCGCGCGAGACGCATGTCGGTCTCGGGATCATGAATGTCCATCCGGCGCACTTCGGGACCGGTGTCGCACGGCGCCTGTTGCGACACATCACCGATCTGGCGGATGCAGCGGAGCGTTTTGCAACCGGGGGCGATGGGGTGGGGCGAGGACTGCCAGTGCGGTTGGTATCAAGTGCGATGAACCTCGATTCCTTCTCGCTCTATACGCGGGCCGGGTTCGTGCCGAGGCGTACCTATCAGGACATCCTGCTAGCGGTACCCGCGAGCGGGCTTTCGCATGATGTACCCGGTCGGGCTCAGGTGCGCTCCGCAACGGTTGCCGACGTGCCGGCGATCGTGGCCCTTGAGGAAGAGCTGACGGGGATCCGGCGCGGTGGCGACTTTGCGCACTTCATTGAGAACCGGGCCGGCATCTGGCACGTCTCCGTCCTGGATGGCCGTGATGGACGCCTCGACGCGGTCGTTGCATCGGTTGCACACCCGGGAAGCCGGATGGTGGGTCCGGGCGTGTCGCGGAGCGAGGCGGGTGCGGCTGCAGTGTTGCTGGCCGAACTGGACCGCCATCGCGGGCACTCGCCTGTCTTTCTGGTGCCAGTGGAGTGTGGAGATCTGGTCCGACAGATCTATGGGTGGGGTGGGCGCAACGTGGAGATGCACGTCCACCAGGTACGCGGTGCGTGTCCGCCGTTCTCGGGGGTGACACTGCCGTCTTTCATGCCGGAAACCGGGTAGCACCGCCGGCACGGCTGAGCGTCCAGTTGAAAGTGGATGCGGTCACGATATGCCGGGGATGAGTGCGGGAAGAGGAACCAGGATGAGCGAATCCAGTCAGGCGCGCGTGTTGCCCCCATGGGCCCCCGGGGCCGGGTTGATGTGCGTGATTGCGGCCGTCGGCTGGGGGTTGGCTGAGGTTGAGACGCGTGCGCTCGGGAATCCGCTCATCGAGGCACTCGTGCTGTCGCTGCTGATCGGTGTGTTGGTCCGCAACGTGATGGGTGATGGGAGCAAGACCTACACGGCTGGGGCGTCGTTTGTTGCCAAGCATGTGCTTGAGACCGGCGTTGCCTTCATCGGGGTGAGCGTCTACATGCCTGACATCCTGAAGGCTGGCCCCGCCCTCCTGGCACTCGTGTTTGGCGGAGTGGCGGCGGGCATCGTGGTGAGTTTCTCGGTGGGGCGTGCCCTCGGTCTTGGCGTGCATCTGGCGGCATTGGTCGCAATCGGGAACTCGATCTGCGGGAACTCGGCAATCGCCGCGCTCGCGCCGGTGATCGGGGCCGAGAAGAAGGATGTGGCAAGTGCGATCGGGCTGACGGCCGTGATCGGGGTGCTGCTGGTGCTTGGCTTGCCGATGCTGATCGCGCCATTCATGCTCTCGAACTACCAGTACGGCGTGCTGGCCGGGATGAGCGTCTATGCAGTCCCACAAGTTGTGGCAGCGGCCTTTCCGGTCAGTGAACTTTCCGGGAATGTGGCGACGCTGGTGAAACTGACGCGCGTGCTACTGCTTGGCCCGGCGGTGGTCATCATTGGCCTGGCTTTCCGGGTGTGGGGCGCACGGACTGGGGCGGCCTCGGCGAAACTCTCGACGTATGTGCCGTGGTTCGTGGCCGTCTTCCTGGTGCTGGCGGCGGTGCGAAGCCTCGACCTCATGCCAGGGATGCTCGTCGACCCGGCGAAGCAGATCAGCCGGTTGCTGACGATGCTGGCGATGGCCGGTCTCGGGTTCGGCGTGGATGTGAAGGCGGTGCGGACGGTTGGGCCTCGCGTCGGTGTAGCCGTGGTGATATCCCTGCTGTTCCTTGCGAGTGTCACGGTGGCGGCGCTGAAGTTTGGCGGGATTGACGGGTAGTGCTCGTCCTTGCAACGTAGACCCGTTTCCGTCTCCATACGGGTATTCCCCATTTCGAAGATTGGCCTCCATACGACGCTGGCGTAATCATGGTCCAGACAGCACCGTTGCGTAAACTGGTTGTGGTTCCAGGAATATTCCCTGATACTCACAAGCTCACTCGGGGTACTATGCGAAGACAATGAGGTGTCTGCATGTATGCTGTCTCCACGACATACCGAGGCGGGGTCTGGTGGAGTTCGGTCCGTGTTGCACCCGTCATCGCAGCGTCGCCGGTTACCGGGCAGTCCATTCTGGTGGGTTCCGGGCGACCGTCTCTCGCTGATGATCGCAAGCCCGCGCGTTGCCCCGGCACTGGCCGACGCCCACACCCCGGGGAGGGGGCCCTGCGTGCACCTCCCTTTCGTCTATGGTGCCCGGAAAAACGGTCGAGTTGCCCTGTGTTTCACGAATACCTAGCGCCCGTGATTCACATTTCTACAGCTGAAAAGTGCCGTCACTGACCGAATGAGGGATCACCATGCCGGTAGACACACTCCCGCGTGGCCGGTGGCAGTTGTGGGTGCTGGTCGCGTTCGTCGTCACACTCGCGACAGCCATCCCGACCATGGTCGCGCCCCCGTCGACGACCGCCGCGGCCGGCACCATCCTCGGCGAGGCGACGCTGGTCGATAACGCGTCCGGCCTCGACCGTGTGGTGGTCAAGGCCACCGGCCTGTCTGCCCCAGCTACAGGACAAGTCCATCGCGTATGGCTTGTTGGTGATGACGGCGGGTCCGGGCGTTACCTCGGCGACGTGATCCCCGACGCGACGGGTGCCGTGGCGTTCACGTGGGACCAACCGGCGGGCGAGAACCTGCTGGCGCAGTACTCACAAGTGTCGATTTCGGTGGAATCCGGCGGGGCTGGCGCGAAGCCGGGAGGCACCACGGTTCTCACCGGCAAGCTGGACGCCGCTTCTCTCTCCCAGGTCCGTCGCCTGCTTAGCCGCTGGCCTGACTCGCGCTACGGTGCGGCAACGGTGCCGGGCTTGCGTCGGCAGGCCCAGATCGCCCGGTACCAGGCGTGGGTGCTGCGCGAGGCGGCCGTGAACGGTGACTGGGATACCGCGCGGCGCAAGGCGGAGCAGCTCGTGAACCTCGTGGAGGGGCGACGTGGGCAGTTCTACGCCGATCACAACGGTGACGGGCGGATTGAGGACCCGGGTGACGGCACTGGCTTCCTGCCGTACTGCTGGGCCGCCCTGACGCAGTCGCAGTTCGTGTACGCGACCGCCTCTGACGCGATGTACGCGGCGCGGGCGCAGGCGCTGCAGTCGCCAGTGACCTTCGCGATGCTTTCGGCCGGATACGTACGCGACGTCAGCCGTGAGGTGGCGCACAGCAAGGATCCGTACACGATTCGCGACTTGGCGGGGCACCTCGTGACGGCGACGAATTACCTCGTGGCGGCGACCGACCCGGCGGGTGAACCGGACTTGATGGCAATCCTCGATGACCGGGAGATGACCTCGGTGGCGGCACACGCGCAGTCACTTGTGCGGATTGACCTGGTGGAGGCGGCACGATGACGCGGCGACCTGCATCCAGAGGACGGGCGCGTCGTCGGGCGCTGCCAATCCTGGCCTTCTTGGTTGCTGCCATGGTCTCCCTGCTCATGCCCGCGGTCCGGCCGGACCCGGTCGATGCGCAAGCCACCCTGAACTCGCAGGCGACACTGACGGTCTTGACGACGCCGGTAGAGGTGCAACGTGCCTCTGGAAACCGCAACACGGCGTCGTCCGGCGACACTCTCGTGGTCGGTGACCGGGTGTTTACCGGTTCGGGCGGGACGGCGAAACTCACCTTCTTCCAAGGGACGGAGGTGGACATCGCGCCTGAGACCGAGCTGATGGTGCAGGAGATGACGCAACGCCAAAGCGGGGCATCGACGGTGAGTTTCGGCCAGGCGGTCGGGTCGACCGTCGCGAAGGTGGCAAGCCTTTTCAATCCCGCATCGCGCGTGCAGGTGTCGACGCAGTCGGCCGTCGCGGTGATCCGGGGGACCGAGGTTGAGACGACCGTCACCAAGGAGAATATCCAGGTCTTCCGGAGCAACACGGGGAGTTTTGACGTTATCGCCGGCGGGCAGACCCAACGGGTGAAGGACGGTGAGGTGACCGTCGTGGCCCCTCCACCGCCTCCGGCTTCCGCACCGACGACTCGTGACGCGCAGTCGGTTGGCAATGCGCAGGCGGCGCAGCCTATCGGCACGGACCGTGCGCCGCTGCCCCCGGTTCCGGTGGCGGAGATTGGCAAGCTCTTCGAAAAGGTCGGCGAGATCACGTCGAAGGACGGGCCGCGGGTGGTCGCGACGCCGCCCGTCGCGGCGCGTGACTTGATCGACGTGGCCCAAGGCAGGCCGATGGTGTTGCGCCCGATGGGTGAAGGGCCACCACCACCGCCGCCGCCACCGCCACCTGGACCGCCGCCACCGCCGGGTTCGACACCCGGCCCGATGAAGCCACCGCCACCGCCGCCACAGGGAACACCCGGTCCGCAGCAGTCGTCGAACAACAACACCGTCACGACCCCGCCGACCGGTACGCCTGACTGCTCAAGCCCGGCATCGACGGCGACGCCGACCTCATCGCAGTTCGGAATTGCTGGCCAAGTCGTCGATGGGTCAGGCACGCCCCTCTCGTGCGTGGTCGTAAAGGTTGGCGAGTACGGCGGCTCGATTTCGGGAACCACGAACTCAGACGCATCCGGGGCGTTCAGAGTCTTCCTGAATGCGTCGTCAACGACTGCGACGGGAACGTTTGTCTTCGCGTCGTATGGCGAAGGTCACACCCAACAGGTGGTGCCGACCATGACGGCGACGGCGGGGCAACTCTTCACCCTGTCGTCGCCGGTGGTCCTTCGGGCGAATGATTCGACGGTTACCGGTGCCATCTGGAGTGGCGCTCCGGCGACTCCGGCGTCCGGGGCGGTTGCATCGGTTGCGGTCGCGGTGACGCCTCCGGCCGGGTCGAACAGCACCTTAGCGATCCACGTCGCGGCGACCCCGGTTGCCTCGACAGGCACGTTCAGCCTTTCGCTGGCGAGCGGGAATTACTCGTACTTCGTGGCGTCGCAAGACAACGTGGGGACGTACGCGCACCGGTCGGCCACGGTTGCGATGACGCAGGTATTGCCATCGCCGTCGACAAATGCGCCGATTGATGTCGTCTTGCCGACGCTCGACGTGTCGGCGTCGCAGGCCTGCGATCAGCTTGGGGCGCCGTGCACGATCACCGTCTCCGGCAAGGCGTGGACCTCGGCGGGTTCGGTGCACGTGGGCGTGGTCAACTCTGCAGGGAATTACCATTCGTTTGGCACCGTCACGCCCACGAATGGCGAATTCGCGAACCAGACGATAGTGTCCAGCGAACCGGTCTGGCCGGCAGGCACGTATTCCATCGTGGCTGACCAAGGTAGCAATGTCACAGCGCGCTACGTGAAGCTGAACTCGACGTTCGTGGTGACGCCTGCCTCTTCCTCGGCGTCATGCACGGTGTCCAACGTCACGGCAACGCCGTCCGCTTCCCAGATCAAGCTCACCGGTATCGTGACAAACGGAGCTGGCTCCTTCTTGGAGAACGCATGCGCGAAGGTCACTCGCCTAGACTCATTTGGCAAGGCGTCTGGTACGCCGGGATACGCGCTTACCGGTTCCAGCGGTGCGTTCGGCGTCATCATGGACGACGGGGAGGGTGACTTCGAGGTCTTGGTCACGAAGTCTGGCTACACCCCGCAGGTCGTGCCGGTCGTGCATGCCGTTGCAAGCGTGGTGACGGACATCACGAGGATCATTCAGGGTCAGGTCATACCGTTGGCCCTGAACAACGCGTCGGTATCTGGCAACGTCACCAGCGGGAACTCGTCTGGCACGGTTGGTTCGGGCACGAAGGTAGGCGTTGCGATGACTGCCTCGTTGACTGCCGGAACCGGCAGTTTCAGCCCGTACACGGTCTATGTCACGACTGCCCAGACCGGTACTTCCGGGGCATACACCTTGGGGATTGCCAGCGCCGCGAGTGGCACCTACCGGATTGGGGCCTTCCAACTAGATATCGATGGCTACTCGATGCGCAGCTACGACGCACCATTGGGGCCAGTCTCTGGATCCGTGACGCGCGCCATCACGTTGCCGACGCTGCGTGCGACAGGGTCGTGTCCGACCGCTTCGCAGTCCTGCGTGCTGACAGTATCTGGTGCCGGTTGGTATGGCACCCGTGATGTGAATGTGCATGGGGCGGGTTCAGGCTCTGGCGCTGACATCCAGTTCGGCTACGTCACCGCGACCACCGCCGGATCGATTGCCGGATCGCTGACCGGACCGATGCCGCAGGTTGTCGGTGGGTACTCGATTATCGCGATGCAGGATGGGCCAAACGGGGAGTACGTGCAGGCAGCGCTTGGGGCATCAACATATTCTGTGTTGTCTATGCGGTCGCAGTCAGTTGTGGCGTCCGCCTCGCCAACCCCGGTGGCGACAACGGTACCACCGGCATTACCGACTGCATTCGCGCCCGTCGAGGCGACCCCATCTACCTCGACTGGCACGCAGTTGCCCACCTCGGCGGTCCCGGCGACAGTGGTTCCTGCCGTGACGCCGACGGCGGTCACCTCGCCGACGCGGTGATTTAGGGAGGCGCGCCCCTGGGATCACGTCGCCATTGCGGCGAAGGAGGTGCCGGAGGCGTTCGCCTTGCGTGGCCGGATCAGCCTCGCGTCAGGCGCACGGTTCCTCCTGGCCGGTCCAGCGCCGGGGCTTCATGCCCGACGTGTCCTCGGCGAGGCGCAGGCGGGTCTTCTCCCAAAGCGTTGCCCAGTCGCGCCAGTCGTGCACCTCCGACGATGGGTCCTGGTGGCTGCGTGCGACGAACGACGGGAACCACGGTCGGCCGGTCGGTTGCCCGATTGGCTGGTAACGCAGGTCGAACGACCACCGCACGCCGTCGGACTTGTTGCTGAGTGACGAGTGCATGGTCAGGCGGTGCATCACAAGAATGCTGCCTCGCTTCATCGGGACCGGGAACCCTCCGGCACCGCGGATTTCATCTGGGATGCGCAAGTCGAACGACTGGTCAGGCTTGGATGGGCAGTGCAACAGCATCCCGCGCTTGTGGCTGCCGGGGACGACGCATAGGCATCCGTTCTCAACGGTGGCGTCGAGGACGGGGAACCAGACGGTGAGGATGTCGGTATCGTCGATCTCGGGCAGGGCGACACCTTGGTCCTGGTGCCAGGCGACAGCGGCCATCATGGTGTTGCGCTTGGTGAGGTCGTCGCGAAGCATCGCCTCGGGGGGCTTGATGCGCACGTGCTGGATCGGGTTGGAGAGGATCTCGCCGCCGATCAGGCGTTCGATGACGTCCAGAAGCCGCGGGTGCCGGATCAGGTCGAAGACGGCGGGTCCGGCGTGCATGGATGCCTCGAGGGGTTCGTCGGTGCGGAATGGCCCGCCCAGGCAGATGTCGAACGGGCGGTAGCCGGGGTTTCCGGCGTCGTTGAGGATGCGGGCGAACCGTTGCGTGAATGGCAGGTCGGCGTACGTCGACGCGATGGTGCCGTCGGCGGCCCACCGGGTGGCGACACGATCAAGTTTCGCCTCGTATTCGGCGACGACTGGGTCGAGATCACGGATGGGATCGAAGACATCCTCGATGAGGAGGTAGCCCTCGTCGTGGAAGCGTTGGACGTCAACGCGCGGACCTGAGGCGATGACCATGAGGCGACCCTCCCTGTGGCGCCGTGTGCGTCGGCGCGCGTGGCCATCATAGCGCCGTGGGATGCAGGTGGAAAGTTGCCCACGACCCCTGCCCTGAGTTGCCGTCCGGTGACGCGTACAGTCGGGATGTGGGGCGGCATTGCCGGGTCTGCCCGTTCGGCGAACCCGCGTGGAAGGGGGACGGTGTGGCGAATGGTGGTTCGTGGCGCGGATGGGGCGTCGCCTTCGCGATGATCCTGCTGTCGGCGGTGCCCGTGGCGGCGGGAACGGTTCGCCTCGTGTCGCTGGCAAACGGCGTGGAGGCTACTCCGGAAAACGTGCGGTTTGTGTCGTCGCCGGTGCCAGTGGTTTTGCACGTCGTCGGCGCAATGGTTCTCATGGTGCCGGGTGCTTTTCAGTTCGTGCCCGGATTGCGCCGACGCGCGATGGGGTGGCACCGCTGGATGGGACGCCTTGCTGTCGGCGCGGGGGTGGTCGTTGCCCTCTCCGGCCTCTGGATGGCGCAGTTCTACCGGTTGCCGATCCATGATGGTGCGCTGGTGTACGCGTTCCGACTGCTGTTCGGCGCGGGGATGACGTATGCCTTCGTGAAGGCGTTCGTCGCGGTGCGGCGTCGCGACATCGCCGGGCATCGGGCGTGGATGGTGCGGGGGTACGCCATCGGCCTCGGCGCAGGTACACAGGTCGTGACGCTTCTGGCGGGCGAGGTTGCCCTCGGGCCGCCGGACGCGATGGCACGGGGGTGGCTGATGGGCGGCGCGTGGGTGTTCAACGCCGCCATCGCGGAATGGATTGTGCGCCGGTCGCGCAGCGGCTAGGGCGGACTCGGACTGACCCCCAGGCCCTACCCCTCCCCAGTTGCGAGGGGTTTAGGGGGACACATAGCGTCGCGGGCTCAGTGGAAGGGGCGGACCTCAACGGGTGCGCGGCAGGCAATCGTGGCCTTGCGCCCCCACTCCAAGGCTTCCTCGTGGCTTGAGACGTCGAGGACCCAGAAGCCGGCCACGTGTTCGGCCCCTTTCATGTACGGCCCGTCGGTGACCGTCACGTGCCCGTCGCCATCTGCAGTCACAGACTTTGCAAGGGTGTACTTCTGCAGTCCGCCGACGAAGGTACGTACGCCCGCATCGACCATCGCATCGTTCAGTTCGTCGATGGCGCGATCCATTTCCGGGTCTTCGACAGCCATCGCGTCGAAGTCGTCAGGATGATGAATCGCGACCCAGTACTTGGCCATGGTGTCCTCCTTTCGGGTGTGACTGGCACAGGGATCGTGGTGCCATTCGCCTCGCGCGCACCGGCCACTGGAGGCGGTGGCGAAGGCCAGGTTGGGCTATTCATGCCTGTAACGATTGTCTGCCCGCTAGATGCCGAGCGATCGCTGGATGGCGGAGGCCGGGGGTGTGGCCGGTGCCTCGACCGGTGCCTCGACCGGTGCGCTATCTGATGCGGTCGAGGTCTCGGGGACGTTTGGTGACCTCGATGCGGAGTTGCCTGGGGTGGTGTTGCGGACGAGGCGCGCGAACTCGGATGGTGTCGCGGGTTCCGGCCACGGGTGGGCGCCGAGGTGTTCGAGGGCACTTAGTCCGGGTGACGGTTGCGGAGGGACGCGGACGTAGACGGGGACGTGGCGCAGTCGCCGGAGTTGCTCGTCGGCGCCGGCCCAGGTGCCACCCTGCTTTAATCCGGTCGCGACGACGAGGGCGGAGTCTGACAGGGCGTAGACATACTTGTTCCGCTGCATCCGCAACGGCGCGAAGAACCGTTGGCGCGGGTCATTCGGCGAGATGAGGACAAGGGTGCCGCTCTGTAGGTGGTCGCGGTAAGTGGCGTCGAGGACGTCGCGGAAGAGGGTGTCGGCCAGGACACCGCAGGCGGTACCACCTGCATCGAGGGCCCCGGCCATCGCCGTGATGTCGACACCGCGCGCGCCACCGGAAACGATCTGGCACCGCGAACGTGCGGCGCGACGGCCCACCTCGGTGGTCCACATCAGGGCGTCTTCGTCGCAGTCGCGCGACCCGACGACGGCTAGTCCACCGGCCTCGAGAAGGTCAGGGTTGCCGCACCCGTAAAGAAGTGGAGGGGCGTCGTTGCCGAAGTGGGTACGCAGCCGCGATGGATAGGCCTCATCGGTAACGCCAATCACCCAGATGCTGCGCGCGGACCACTGGTCCAGCGCCTGCGCCAGGCGGAAGCCCCGACCGAGGAGGTCGTTCAGCCGTGACGCGGGCACGAGGTCGTCATAGGCGTCGATGAGGGGTGAGGCGTCCCTCCCAAGGAAGTCTCCGAGGGCATGGCCGGAGTTGGCGACCCGGTCCTGCACCTTGCGGAACTCGGCGGGTTTGAGGAGGGCGTCGGCGGGCGCCTTCGCGGTGGTCGTGAGAGGTGCGGTCAGGAGAAGGGTTGCCTGGGTATCTGGTGAGACGGCGGTGGTCACTCGTCGGAACCTGTCTGCGAGAGGGCGACTGGGAAGACCTCGCCGCTGCCAGATGATCGCAAAAGCCACGCGCCAATGGTGAAGGTCCAGCGAGAGTCGACCATGTCGTCGATGAGGATGACCGGTCCGGCCTGCACCGCCCTCTGGTTGACCTCGAGTGAACCGTCGAGGTTGCGCAGTTGCTGCGCACTATTGGACATGTGTTTTTGTTCGGGTCGGTCGACAGTCTTGGTGATGGCGTCAGGACAGGGCAGTCCGAGGGCTGTGGCCAGGCGCCGGGCGAACGAGGGCACGAGGTTGGGGTGTCTCAGGGAGGGAATATAGGTGACCCAAGTTGGTGCAGGCGAGGGGCGCCAATCCCGGATCATGCCGGCGCAGGCTTCCACTAGGTCGTTGCCGAACTCACCGGCTTCATACTTGCCCCGGCGGACGGTGTCTCCCCATCCGGCGTCGCCCCAGAGGCTTAGGGCACGGCCTTCCTCGGCACGGTACCTGTCGGGGATGTTGCCTCTCAGGCCCCATGCGGGACTCGGCCCTGCCGGCCATTGGCGTCGTGGTTCGATCGGCAAATGGGTGCGTCGCAGGAACGTTACGACTTCGCGAACGGTTGATTCCGAGACGGTTTCGGGCATGGGAGGCAGGCGTGTCGGGGAGACGTCGGATGCATCACCGTCGAGGGCATCGATGAGGAAGCGCATATGGTCGCCAAACGGGAGGGTGGCGTAGACCTGCATCTGCGCCTGTTCGGCTTCGCGGATCTCGGTGATGCGCTTGACGCGATCCCAGAATGCCTCTGACATGGGGGCAGGCGAGAGGAAGTAGCGTGATCCTTCCTTTGCAATCGGCGACGGCGACTCGAGTCCCAACAGCAGCAGCGCGTGGTTGATACGCCCGCGCCCGAGGTTCACGAGGCGTTCGAGATCGGGAATCGACGCGCCGCCGGTCGCGTTACGGAGGGCTTCGAGGATGGCTTCGACGTCCTTGCGCGCCGGGAAGGCGGCGTTGATGAACCACGTGGTGATATCCGTGTCGCCCCGGCCATGCAGCAGGATGCCGTAGGCGTCGTCGAGGGCACGACCGGCGCGACCGACCTGCTGGTAGTAGGTGACGACCGATCCGGGTACCTGGAAGTGGACGACGAAACCGAGGTCGGGCTTGTCGAAGCCCATGCCGAGGGCGGAGGTGGCGACGAGGGCCTTGACCCGGTTCTCCAGAAGGGCCTGTTCGAGGGCGATGCGACGGTCGTTCTCGTCACCACCGGTGTAGGCGTCAACGGCGTGCCCCTTTGACCGAAGCCAATTGGCGATGCGGTAGGCGTCGGACTTGGTGAGGGCGTAGATGATCCCGCTGCCGGGCAGGTCGCCGAGGTGGTCGGCAAGCCAAGCGAGGCGGTTGGCCCGATTGGGGATGCTGATGGCCTGCAAGGTGAGGGACGGGCGGGCGAGGTCGCCACGGGTGATCGTCAGTTCGTGACCGAGAACCTCTCGCAGGTCGGCGATGACGCGGTTGTTCGCGGTCGCGGTGGTGGCAAGGAGGCGCGACTGGGTGGGGAGGCGCCGGAGGAGGCGTTCCACCTGCCGGTATTGGGGACGGAAATCGTGGCCCCAGTCGGAGATGCAGTGTGCCTCGTCGATGACAACCATGCCGACGCGCGAGGCGATGGTGTCAAGGACGGTGGCTTGGAACTCGGCGTTCGCGAGGCGTTCGGGGGAGATGAGAAGGATGTCGACGTTGTCGGCACGCACGCGGACGGCGACGCGTTCCCATTCATCGGTGTTCGCCGAGTTGATGGTCTCGGCGACGACACCCATGCGGGACGCGGCCTCGATCTGGTTGCGCATGAGGGAGAGGAGTGGCGAGATCAGGAGGGTCGGGCCGTTACCTGCCTCGCGCAGGAGTTTGGTGGCGATGAAGTAGACGAAACTCTTTCCCCATCCGGTCTTCTGGACGACGAGGAGCCGCCCGTTCCCATCGGCGAGGTGGCGGATGGCGTCCCACTGGCCATCGCGGAAGGTGGCGTTTGGGTTGCCTGTGCCGGCGCGAAGGAGGTTGGTGGCGCGGGACTGGAGGGGGTGATCAGGGGACGCGGTTGGCAACTTGTCAGGGGCGATCATGAAATGGCCGATCAGATCCAAACGTGACGAGCATGATGATACTTTATCACATGTGATAACGTGATCGATCGTACCGCTAGTCGATCAAGCATCTGGATTCCTATCTCGTTCAAGCGGTCGATCTACTTCACCCCCTGCTTTGCCCACCAGGCGTCGAGGACCGATTGGATGCGGGGTTGCAGGATTTCCAGGGCGTCCTTGGCGGGGAGGGTGCCGAAA
>Ga0209598_10002377_pt1 | contig 14762 bp, 10 predicted proteins | sample M_140807_EF_Meta_FD_187317 | JGI IMG/M metagenome (GOLD analysis project Ga0209598, IMG submission 187317) | Freshwater microbial communities from Lake Montjoie, Canada to study carbon cycling - M_140807_EF_MetaG (SPAdes) (version 2) | ecosystem: Environmental > Aquatic > Freshwater > Lake... | reverse complement strand
GTGGCAGGCGAGGGCGGATGTACCCCATCGGATCGAATGCCATCAACGACAGGACGATTGGAGAGAGTGCCCAAGGCCTAGCCGACTACGTACTTAGCCAGCCTGTGTCGGGTCGTTTGTCCTGCGCGATCGCTTACGATACCCGTCATCGATCGCGTCATTTTGCAGAACTTTGCGCCTCGATCATGGTTGCCAACGGGTTTGAGGTCGTATTCTTGGATGGCTACCGGGCCACGCCCCAACTTTCTTTTGCGGTCCGCAATTTTGGTTGTTCCTGTGGGATTATGGTGACCGCCTCGCACAATCCTCCTAGCGACAATGCGGTGAAGGTCTACTGGTCGACCGGTGGCCAAGTCCTTCCGCCTCATGATGAAAAAATCATCGATGGGGTTATGAAGGTTCAGCAGATCCGCCGAGTTGCGTTTGACCAAGCATTGGCAGAGGGAAAGATTCGGTTTGTCACCCAAGAGGTCGACGAGAAATTCCAGCAAGTCGCTTTGAAGTCCGCTTGGAAAGGTTCACGCGATGCAAAGATCGTCTACTCGCCACTTCACGGCGTGGGTGGATTCGTCGTGCCTGCACTGCTGCGGGCAGCCGGATTTACCGAAGTGCATGAATACGGGCCGCATTCGACTCCGGATGGGGATTTTCCCAACGTACCAGGTCATGTGAGCAACCCCGAGAACTCGGCGGTCTTTGATTCGATTGTTGTGTATGCCAAGAGCATCGGCGCCGATATCGCCCTTGCGACCGACCCGGATTGCGATCGGATGGGTTGCTCGTGCCCTCTAACCCTTGATCCGGCTAGCCCCTGGGCGACGCTCAATGGCAACCAGCTCGGTGTTCTACTGACCGATTATGTGATTTCCAAGCGCAAGCAAGCAGGCGATCTGCCCAAGGATGCTTATGTGATTAAGACCTTGGTCACCAGCGAAATGATCCGTCGGGTAGCTGAGTCCAAGGGTGTGCGTTGCGAGGGCAACATCCATGTGGGATTCAAATGGATTGCAGGCTTGATGGATGCATGTGGACCGGAAGGCTTCCTGTTTGGGACTGAGGAGTCACACGGCTATTTGATCGGGACGTACGCTCGGGACAAAGACGGGGCGGCGGCATGTCTGCTGATGGCCCAGCTTGCGGCGGATCTGAAGGCTGCCGGCAAAACGTTGCACCAACGGCTCGACGAATTGATGATCGAGCATGGTGTGTTCATCGAGGACTTGATCAACGTACAGATGGAGGGAAGCCAAGGGATGTCCGAGATGAAAAAGCTCATGGAGAAGCTCAGGACAACTCCTCCAGCTTCGATCGGCGGATTGCCGGTCTTGGCCGTTCGCGACTATGGGAGTCTGGTTCGCAGGACCTCTCAAGGTGCATCCGAGGCGATCGAGGCTCCCAAGAGCAACATGCTCATGCTCGAGCTAGGAAATATCGAAGGCGTTCCAAGCAGCAATGCGATCGCCGTGCGGCCCTCGGGAACAGAGCCGAAGATCAAGTTCTATCTTTTCGGGCACGAGGCGATTAGCGAAAGTTCGCAAGCCGGCTTAGAGCAGGCCAAGCAGAGGGTGCTCGACCGGCTCGTGGCGATGAAGATGGACGTCAGCCGCGGGTGAGTGAGCCGCATGGCGCCAGCCGCGGGTGAGTGAGCCGCATGGCGCCAGCCGCGGTTGTGCCCAAGCCCTCCGGTGAAGGGTCAAGTGTCGTGTTCCACGCTCGACCACTCAGGAAACCACTGGAGATTTTGACTCACCGGACGGCTTGCGCTGCTCCGCTATCATTTTCCGATTACGAGAGAACCAAAAGATAAAAGAGCTGAGGGCTGTGTTTAGCAACTTTTTGATTTATACTGTACACAAATTGAGGCTAAATGCATGGAGTAACGATCAATGGCTAGACAGCGACCCGTACTTTTTCCCAAACACCAAAGATTGCTCGATCAATTGGGAGAGAATTTGCACTTAGCGCGCCGACGGCGCAAGCTCACCACGACGCAGGTGGCAGAGCGTGCTGGAATCAGTCGCTCGACGCTCTATCATCTGGAAAAAGGGGATGCGAACAGTTCGCTATCGACGCTCCTTCAAGTGCTGGTGGCTTTGAAATTGGAAAACGATATTGTCAAGTTGGCTGCCGACGACGAGTTTGGAAGGAAGCTTGCGGACATCGAGTTGCTTCAAGCCCGCCGAAAACGAGGTACGGGCCCATGAGTCGAACCATCGAAGTCTATGCTGACTGGGATATACTCCCCGGGCCAATCCATGTTGGCACGCTTCACATCGAGGTGATTCGCGGCAAGGAATCTGTAGCGTTCGCTTATGCAAATGCGTGGCTCGGATCAGCTCATGCGCTGGTCTTGGACCCGGAGTTGCAACTCTTCGAGGGTTTTCAGTATCCGTCGGATGGCAAAAGAACAAACTTTGGCCTGTTCCTGGATTCCTCACCGGACCGTTGGGGGAGAATGCTCATGCAGCGCCGCGAGGCTCAGCGTTCGCGGCGGTCTGGCAAACCTGAGAAGCGTCTTGCGGACTCCGATTACCTACTGGGGGTCCACGATGAACAACGATTGGGCGGCTTAAGGTTTCGGTTCGACCATCAAGGGCCGTTTCTAAGCGATGACCCTAGTACTGCGGCTCCCCCCTGGACGGCTCTGCGAGAGCTTCAGCAGGCGACTTGGACAGTGCAGTCGGATGAAGGGGGTAAAAAACTCGACGAGTCTTTAAGAATTCTGATGGCACCGGGTTCATCGCTCGGCGGTGCACGTCCCAAAGCGGGTGTTGTAGACGAGAACGAACAGTTATGGATTGCCAAATTCCCTGGTCGATCGGATCTGAACGACAACTCAGCTTGGGAAATGTTAGCAAACCGTCTTGCGGTTCTAGGTGGGCTGCATGTCTGTGAAGCCAAGCTTGAGGACTTTGGGGGCAAGAATCGAACTTTTTTGTCCAAGAGGTTTGACCGAGTCAGTAAAGAGGGGATTCGCAAACGGGTTCATTTTGCTTCCGCGATGACTATGCTTGGGCAATCCGACGGATCCGATTATTCGACAGGCGTTAGCTATTTGGACCTAGCATCTTGGATGGTTCAAAATCAGAAAGAAATCGATGACGATCTTGAAGAGCTCTGGAGGCGGATCGTATTCTCGATTGCGATACACAACACCGATGATCATTTACGCAATCATGGGTTCCTGCTTACGAGGGGCGGTTGGCGACTCTCGCCGGCATTTGATCTAAATCCGGATCCACTAGGGTGTGGTTTATCGCTGAACATCAACGAGACGGATAATTCTTTGGATATCGATTTGGCCCGTAGTGTTGCGCCTCTTTTTCGGGTCGATTCAAAACGCGCCGAGGAGATTATTTCTAGGATACGCGATTCGGTAGCAGACTGGAAAAAGATTGCGGCCGAATTCGGGATTCCGCGTCAGCAGCAGCAGGCCTTGGTCAGAGCGTTTTCGGTATCGATCTAACCTCGAAGAACCGATTCGAGGACCATGAGCATCGCATCGATTTCGCCGTCGGTTCCAACGCTGATTCGCAATCCGTCCCCCCAAGCTCCTGCGATTGATTGGGTGTAGTCCATGTAGCGGACGAGGATCCCTTGCGCTTTGAGCTTCTCATAGATGGGGAAAACAGGTCGATCGCTGCGGGTGGCCCAAGCGAAATTCGCATGCGACTCAGTGACATCGAATCCCAGACTACGCAGCTTGGGGATCATCCTGGATCGGGTCGCGATAATTTTGTCGACGTTTTCTCTGAGCCAGGTTTGGTCGCTCATCGCCGCAGTCGCACCGGCGATGCTGATCGCATCGGTGTTGTAGGAGTCTTTTACTTTGCGCAAGAAACCGATCATCTGCGGATGGGCGACTAGGTATCCAAAGCGTAGTGCTGCCAAGCCATACGACTTGCTGAGTGTCCGTGTGACCATGATACGAGGATCTTTGGCGATGAGTCCGATAGCGGTGCTGGGTGCGAAATCGACGTAAGCTTCATCGACGACGATTGGGCAATCGAGGACAGAGGCCAACCTGAGAATCGCATCGTGGTCGATCATCGTGCCGCTTGGGCTGTTAGGGTTGGGCAAAAAGACCAGTTTGAGACCATCGGATGGCTTGAAAAAATCAGGTGCCAGTTGAAAGTCTGGCGCAAAGCGGATCTCTTCAAAGCCGGCGCCTTGGATATGAGCCAGCGTTCGGTACAGGATGTAGCTCGGGAAGGGCAAGCGAAGCTTTTGGCCCTGTCCGACGAAGGCTCTGGTGAGAATCGTCAGGATATCGTCGCTCCCGTTACCGCACAGGATATGATCGGGCGTGACGCCAAGAACGTCGGCAGCAACGATACGAAACGAGGTTGCCAAGGGATCCGGATAGCGTTCGAGTCGCTCTGTGGATTGGACAATCGCCTCGCGGACTTTGGGGCTTGGAGGATAAGGGTTCTCGTTGGTGTTGAGCTTGATGACCTTCGCAGCACCGGGTTGTTCACCGGGTTTGTAAGGGGCCATGCCAACGATTTCTGGACGTAGGTATTTTTGAAGGTCGCTCATGGGTTTGCGGTAGGGTTTTTATTGCATATCGGCGATGAGTTTCAAACAGATCTCTTGGACCGACCGAGGGTCTGCGTTGCGGTTCTTCTTTTTCGCTTGGCCGACCAGCGCGGCGACCGCCTTGGTGTTTCCCGCTTTGACTTTATCGATCACATCGGCGTTCTGTGCAAGGAGTTCCTTGCACAGAGATTCCAATTCATTGGCATCGACTCGGACGATCCCCAGCGAGTCGATTGCAGTGTCGACCGTTAGGTTCGGATCATCGAGAAGCTTGGCAAGTGCCTGCTTGGCTTGCGAGGTATCGACTTGAGCGCTCTCGATGGCTCTGAGCAACTGAGCCATGCTTTTGGGTGAAACCGGATAGAGTTCGATACCTATCGATCGATCGTTGAGTGTGCGAAGGACATCTTGGAGCATCCAGGCCGACATCCGTTTGGGGTTTGCTCCTGCGGCAATGCAGTGCAGGAAGTACTCGACGACCGGTTTGCCTTGTTGGATGAGTATCTCTGCATCGGTCGATTTGAGTTCATGCTCATCGATCAATTGCATTCGATAGTGTGAGGGGGTTGCTGCGGATTGTTCGTGAGCGATTTGCTTTTGAGCAGCGGTCAAGCGGACCGGGACTAGGTCTGGGCAGGGGAAGTACCGATAGTCGGCTTCCTCTTCTTTTTCGCGTTGGAGTTCGGTCTGCCCGAGCGCATCGTTCCAGCCTCGGGTCTGCTTGGGAGCTTGGCCTTTGGCTAGGCCTGTGCGAAGAAACTCAGTGTATTGCCTTGCGGTCTCGAACTCGATGGCTCGTTCGACCGATCGGAAGCTATTGAGGTTCTTGACCTCGACGATCGGAGTTGCGATGACTTGTCCCTCTTTAGCGAAGTGTAAATTGACGTTCGCATCAGCCCGGAGCGAGCCTTCCTGCATGTTGCCATCGGAGATCCCCAGATAGACCATCAGCAGTCGGAGTTCAGAGAGAAAGGTTTTGGCTTCCTCGGCGCTGGACAGATCTGGTTCGGAGACGATTTCAAGCAGAGGGGTACCGGCCCGATTCAAATCAATCTTTGAGTCAGCGCGGCCCGAGTGTTCGTCGTGCATGCTCTTGCCAGCATCCTCTTCGAGGTGGGCTCGCACGAGTCGAATCCGTTTGTGGACGTTCTGCGATCCTGGTTGGTTTACCGAGGGTGCGATTGGGATGTCGACATGGCCTGCCGAGCAGATCGGCAGATCGTACTGGCTGGTCTGATAGCCCTTGGGCAGGTCCGGGTAGAAATAGTTCTTGCGGTCCCACTTGGTGAAGTCGGCCAGTTGGGAGTTCAGGGCCGCACCTGCGCGGCAAGCCAGCTCGATGGCATGTGCATTGAGGACCGGCAAGGCACCTGGCAGGCCCAAGCAGACTGGGCAGACTTGGGAGTTTGGGGGTTGTCCAAAGCGAGTGCTGCAGCGGCAGAAGAGCTTGGTCTGGGTCTTGAGTTGCACATGGACTTCCAGGCCGATGACGATTCTATAATCAGCAGCGGAGTTGATCATGATTGAGGGGCTTGGAATGCGGCAGGAATCGTGGGTTGGTGCTCGACGCTGCGGTGATAGGCCGCCGCGATGGCAAGGAGTTTGGCTTCGCCCAGCGGAGGGGCTTGGAGCTGCATGCCGATGGGTAGTCGGTCGGAACTTTGAGCGATGGGGATCGACAGAGCCGGTACGCCTGCGAGGTTGGCTCCCACGGTGAAGAGATCTTGGAGATACAGTTGGATCGGGTCGTTGATTTTTTCGCCCAGGCGAAAGGCTGGTTGTGGTGTGGTCGGTCCGAGCAGTGCATCGACTTGGGCAAATGCATCGTCGTAGTCCTGGCGGATCAGTCGCCTGACCCGGAGAGCTTGGAGGTAATAGGCATCGTAGTAACCGGCGCTAAGGGCGTAGGTACCGAGGAGGATCCGCCGCCGGACTTCGGGCCCAAATCCTTCGCTTCGGGTCTGTTGGATCATGCGATCGAGGGTTGAAGCTTCTGGGCCTTTGGATCGGAACCCGTAGTGGACACCGTCGTAGCGAGCAAGATTGCTGCTGGCTTCGCATGGAGCGATGATGTAGTAGGTTGCTATGCAGTACTTCGAGTGGGGCATCTCGATATCGACGATCTGGGCTCCGAGTTTTCGGTAGGTTTCGATCGCGTCTTTGAGGGACCGGCGGACTTGTTCGTCCAGGCCTGGGGATTCGATTTGATCGCGGATGACACCTATGCGTGTGCTTCGTATATTTTCGGTTTGGCGAACTGAGGACTGGTGAATGGTCGACAAGTAATCGGGGACCTCGTGGGGCAGGCACGTCGAGTCTCTGGGGTCGTGGCCTGCGATGGCTTGGAGGACGATTGCCAGGTCTTCAACGCTGTGGGCAAAGACACCTGCGACATCGAGGCTGCTGGCATAGGAGACAAGTCCCCAACGGCTGACGCGTCCGTAGGTAGGTTTTAGGCCACAGACACCGCAAAAGGCGGCAGGTTGTCGGATCGAGCCGCCGGTATCGGTCCCGAGGCTTGCAGGGACCAGTCCTGCTGCGACGGCTGCTGCCGAGCCGCCGCTCGAGCCGCCGCAGGTGCGATCCGGATCCCATGGGTTGTGGCTAGGTCCGAAGATGCTCGTTTCGGTCGAGCCCCCCATGGCGAACTCATCGAGATTGGTTTTTCCAAAGAGGATGGCTCCGTGTTCGTGGAGTTTTTCAATGACGTGCGCATCGTACGGAGAATGGAAATCTCGCAGCATCCGCGACCCGCAGGTGGTCGTCCCGGATTTGGTGCAGAGATTGTCTTTGACGGCGATGGGGATGCCGGCCAGTGCCGGTAGCGATCGGCCTAGTGCGAATTGCTGATCCCAGTGATCGGCTTGTGCCAAAGCCCGATCGGCATCGATCGAGACGATTGCATTGATCGAGGGATTCAAGCGTTGGACGCTGTCGAGTTGGGTTTCGATCAGTCGGCGCGAGCTCAGCGCGCCGGATCGAAGTTGCTTGCCCAGCGCGGTCAATGAGAGAGTCTGTGGAGTGATGTTCATGCCCAAGAGGATTTTTAGAATAGCTCGCGAATTTCGCGAAAACCGAAGTCTACCAGGGGGAAGGGTCGGCCGGCTGGGCCCGGTAGATGTTGATCGAGCGATAGTCCTAGCGAATGGAAAATCGTAGCGATCACTTCGGGCGGTTCGGTGGGACGATCGGCAGGAACAGCACCGATCGGATCGCTGGCTCCGACGACACGGCCTCCTTGGACGCCACCTCCTGCAAATCCGACTGTAAAGCAACCGGGCCAGTGATCCCGTCCACCGGCTGGATTGACTTTCGGAGTTCGGCCAAACTCAGCGACATTGCAAACCAGGGTATCGTCGAGCATCCCTTGTTGGAACAGGTCCTCGATCAGCGCCGAATAGCCTTGATCGTACATCGGTGCGACGATGTTCTTCATGCCCTCGATGGATGTGAAGGGTTTGCTGCCGTGGATGTCCCAGGTGATCTCGTCGAAGACCGTTAAAAAGGTATTGATGGTCACGAAGCGAACGCCGGCTTGGATCAAACGGCGAGCGAGCAGACAGCACTGGCCAAAGCGATGCATGCCATAGCGCTCGCGAACGGCTTGGGGTTCGGCCGCGAGGTTGAAAGCTTCGCGGGCTTGGGTGCTTGTCATCAATCGATAGGCCGAAGCGAAGTGCTCGTCCATCATCTTGGCCGACTCGCTGGCTTCGAAACGCGATACGGAGGCATCGACGATATCGCGCAGGCGTTGTCGGCGGTCGATGCGCGCTGTGCCGATGGTTTCTGGTGGAAGCAGATCGGGGACTTTGAAGTTCGGTTGGCTCGGGTCGGCCATCAGAGCAAAGGGGTCTTGAGCTTTGCCCAGGAACCCGCCGGCTTGTCCGTTGGGCAGGTTTCCACCGCCACGGCCCATGGTTTCAGGGAGGACCACGTGAGGTGGAAGGTCCGAGCGTCGGCCGAGCAGAAAGCCTGCGACACTTCCAGCGTGAGGTGTGTTGACACCACCTTGGAACTGTCGACCGGTTTGCATGATTTGCCATCCTGCGTCATGGACCGCTGCTCCGCGGTGAAAGCAGGATCGGACCAAGGAGAATTTATCGGCGATCTGAGCATGCTTGGGGAGAATCTCCGAGAGGAGCATTCCGGGAGCTTTGGTCGGGATGGGCTTGAAAGGACCCCGGACCTCTGCTGGTGCGTCGGGTTTGACGTCGAAGGTATCGATGTGGCTTGGGGCACCGAGGTTGAAGATCATGATCGCCGAGCGCTTGGACTTGGCAGGGTCGATCGCTTGAGAGTCTGCGGCGGCCAAGTACTGAGGCAGGCCTAGACCGACTGCACCGAGCGTTCCGACTTGGAGGAAATCTCGACGAGTCGTTCCGTTGCAGGTTTGAGCTGATCCATCAGAGATGAAGGTCAACATGGGGGGGAATTCCCTGGGATAGTTTCGAGGCTAGGGTCAGTGATCTAAGAGTATACCCGGAAATTACTTTGAGAGCACCTTTGGCAGGATCCACATCACAGCGGGCGGGATGACCAGGATTGCTAGGAGATTCAGACCGAATCCCGCGATGAGCATGTCTTTGACGGGAAATTTTTTCTGGGCAAAGACCAGGGTGTTCGGTGGAGTCGCCACCGGCATCATAAATCCACAGCTGCTGGCAAGGACCGTGGCGCTCAGCAAGACAATCGGGTCGATTTTCATGGCCGATGCGGCTCCCATGAGGATCGGGATCATGGTCGTGGCCGTCGCGACGTTGCTAGCCATCTCGCTGATAGCCACTACGAGCAGGACCACGGCGGTCAAAAGGAGCCAGATCGGAACCCCTTGGAGGCCAGCGGCCGCGATACCGATCTGCTCATCGAGTTTCGATTTGCTGATGGCATTCGAGAGGCTCAAGCCCCCGCCGAAGAGAAGCAATACCCCCCAGGGGATTCGATCGACGTCCTTCCACACAAGCACCGGCTTGCCCAGCGGAAAGACCAGGAGTAAGGCCAGTGCGCACATCGCGATCCAAGCGTCGTTGGCCGGTGAGAGCCGAGCGTGCCATGAGGTGTTTTCAAGCAGATCCAGGATAGGTGTTCGCAGGATCCAACTGCCAGCGGCGATGGCAAAGATGATCAGCGTGGTGCGTTGTTGCCAAGTTAACCGATGGGTCGATTTCCATTCTTCGGCCCATTCGCTCGGAACGGTGATGCTCAGATTTTTCATCGGCCAGAGGATCAGCACCATCCAGACCCAACAACCCACGAGCAAGACCGCGACGATCGGCATGGCCACAAGCATCCAGTTCCAGAAACCGATTTCCATTCCGCGCTCGCGCAGGAACCCAGAGAAGTAGATATTCGGTGCAGTCCCGACCAGGGTTCCCATCCCTCCGATGCTTGCGGCATACGCGACTCCGATGAGGATCGATTTGGCAAAGTTCGGATGGTTGGTCGTCGCAATGACGCTAAGGGCAAGCGGTAGCATGAGCATGGTGGTTGCCGTGTTGTTGATCCACATGCTGAGCATCGCAGTGCAGAGCATGAAGGCAGCCACGACACGGCTCGCATTCGAGCCAGCCCAGCGCAGCAAGAACAACGCACCGATGCGATGGAGCATGGTCTTCTCGATCGCCAATCCTAAACCGAAGCCACCTAGGAAGAAGTAGACACTTTCGTTTGCATACGGTGCGCAGGCATCCGTCATCGCCGATTTGGCCGGATAGAGCCCGATCAGTGGCAAGACGATCATCGGCAAAAGAGCGGTCAGCTCCAGCGGGACCGGTTCGGTCATCCACCAGACAGCCATCCAGAGGCTAAGTGCCGCTACGGTGGCAGCCAAAGGCGGAAACGAATCGATTCGGATCAGTAGCCAGTAGGCGGCGATGGCAAGCAACGGACCCAGGGGAAATGTAATCTTGTTCATGCCCAAGAGTATAAACTCTGCAAATAGCTCGAAGATCGACTTGCAGGTAAATCGTGACTCTATCGCCTTTTGTGGGAATCAGATTTTGCGGTTTTTGCGGCTTGGGCCTCGGCGAATTCGTCCGGAGCGTTCAGTTCAGCCACTCGAACCAGCAAGATCACGTCTTGGATCTCACCCTCTTTGGATCGAGTACGAAAGAAGTGCTCACCGATACCTCGCGGTTCGGGGCTAGAGGTGACCAAGAGGCAATCGCCAAGTTGCATGCTGAGGGCCAGGGTCAAGGAGTCCCAGCTGAGGCTATCTCGGCGCTCTTCGGTACGAATGGCGGAATCTTTGGCGACGACACTGCGGCGGGTTTGCCCGTATTCGAGTTCGGGTCTCAAGAGGACGTAAGCTGATTGGGGTCCGAGGGGTTTGGCGTACAGGGAGAACAGGAAGTGAGGTGCGGGAAACTGGCCACCTCGAAACCCGTCGTCGTTGTAAAAGAGGGTCACTGTTTCTTTGGAGAGATTTCGGACGGTGAGGACTTTGCGTTGGTCGGGTCGGCATCGCCACAGTTGAGAGAAGCTCGATACGTCGGCAACCACCCCGGCTTGTTCCATCGGGTCTTGCTCGATCCTTGCGGCATTTTGGGATACCCAAGCTTGGGTGATGGCCGGAAGTTGCCCGGAAAATTTTCCTGCACGCAGTCCGTTTCGATCCAGTAGGAGTCTTTGCTCGGGCGCAATGACTTGTTCATCCGCATAGGTCCAAAGATCTTGCATTTGCCGAGACTCGACTGAGCTGAGTCGCAGCAGAATGGTTTCGATACCGACGGTGTCTGGGGATATCTCCTGGGTGAGAATCGAAGGCTTGCTCGGCTCGGGTTCTTTTCGAGTCGGCAGCCAATGCGCGCATCCGCAAGTGGAGCTTGCAAGAGCGCTAATCAGGAAACAACGCCTAGATGTTCTCCGCATGTTTGAGGGGATTACTTAGGTCCACCGGGGAGGTTCGGAGCGTTTTGGTTGGCCGTTCTGGGGACTTGAGGCTGGGCGGGCATGTAAGGGATCTCGTTGGTTTTCCAACCGGCTCCCGGATCGATCGGGATAAAATCCCTTTGGAAGAGCGATTCGCTAAGCTTCTGGAAGATGTTGGAATTGATCTGACGGCTGGCGAACTGATAGACCATTCGTTTGTCGCGAGGTTCGATCACTACGCCGTTGGCATTGACCGCTTGGTCGTTCCATTCAGGCATGTACAAGACCATCAGTTCAGGCAGAAACATGTCGCGATCCAGGACGATTTGAACGTGGTGATAATTCACCGCGTCGACAGGATACTTCGGATAAGCTTCGATGGCATATTTGTTTTCAACCGCTCGTCCATTTTCGGTCCCGGGAGAAATCGCGCGGACCCAGTAACGGGCCTTGATCTCGTCGGCCTTGACTCCAAAGAGAAACGGCAGGGGTGAGTTCATGATTCCCAGTCCCTGCATCTCCGGAGGCAGTTCGAGTTTGGTTCGGATTTTTTCCTTGCGGTCATAATCCCAAACGAACTTGCCATCGCAAACGACCCACTCGCCGGAGTTGTTTGGGTCGACCTTCAGTTCGACTTGTTTGTCTTTAGATACCTGGCCGGTCATCTTGGTGTAGACCTCGGTCTTGAACAGGCCGCGGTCTGGTTTTTGAAAGCGAACCACTCCGCGGCTAGCGGCCACGGTGATATCGCCTCGTCCGAGTTGACGAGCGATCTCCTGCACACCGGGTGCTTGGGAGTCGAACTCCCATCGACTGAATTCGCAGCTGAAACGTTCGATCTTCGCCGTTTCTTGTTCCCAGTAGGCTAGGATTTGATCGATGGTTTGTTGTTCTTGAGGAGTAAGCTCAGGGAACGGTCGTTGCTGGATGACTTGGCCGCCATTGTTAGGGCCTTGCATTTGAAATTCTTGGCCATCGCGGACGGCTTGCTGCAGCTGGCTCTGAACGCGGTTGGCGTTTTGCGGGTTGAGCTGCGGGTTGAGCTGCGGGTTTTGCTGTAGAGTTTGCTGGGGAGCTTGCTGGGGAGCTTGACCTTGCGGTGCACCGCTAGGGCTTTTTGCCGGAGCCGCGGGGTTCGATCCACCGTAACCCGGCGAGCGAGGCTGTACGATCGGGGCTTGGCAAAGCGCCAGGTTCATGGAGCTTGCAACTAGGCAAGCTACCATCGTGCAAGCTAGCATCGTGGTCAATCGGACGGCGCGATGGACTTGAATCGTAGTGGTTCGGCGCATTGGGTCACTCATCCTTGAGCGGTGAATACGGGATTGGCTTGGCAGTGGCGGCCTGAAGAGCCGTTTGTGAAATCTCCCAGAGACTAACAATATTTACGTGTGGCTTCTAGATCGTTTTTCGAGCCCTAAAACGTATTGCTAGCAAAACGAGCCTTGTGAGTTATTCGATGGTCCCGTAGCAGAGATAGAAAACCAGCATGAGTTGGCAGGCGCTGACCCCCAAGCCTACCGGGTGGCCCAAACGTGCTCGGCGTTGGGTCATGAAAAAAATCACCGACAGAACGATCAGGGTTCCGATTCCCTTGGCGATCAGAAACAGGGTTACATCCGGGATCGAGCCCTTGGGGAGTTGATCGAGTTGCATGAGCCATCTGCCGACGGGGTTCATTTCAAGTTGCCTGAGGCTTTCGGCATAGCGGATCGTAAGGAGCATGTCGTAGGCCGAGATAGCTCCGATGACCATGAGGTAGAGAAACAGCAGCGCGTTCGAGATACCTCGAACCCATGGTTGCGACAAAGCCCTGGGGCTCCTCGGGCGGTGATTGTTGCTTGAGAGTTGTCTTTTTCGAAGGGGGACTTGGACGATCGCGCTCATGAACTGGAATTCTCCTGCGTTGTAGGTTGGACTTGCCCCTTGTAGGTTCAAGATGCTTTAGGGGGACGCTCTTGAGCAAGCAGATGCGTTTGGTGTGCCAAAGCCTGAGTTTTCTGGGAGAAAATTCTCAGTGGGGATCGATCTGCCCGTGACGATCCTCAAGGCGCAGAATTCCTTTCGACAAGAAAACCAGCGTATTTGCAGGGACCAAGTGGGCTTGGGGATTGCCGTCCTTTTAGGCAGTCGGTCGAGCACAAATTGAGCATTTTGGTTGCGTAATCTAGGCCCGCGTGCTGGAGAAAAACTGCAAATTTGCAAGTCATTCAAGTGGTTATCAGTTGTTCGAACAACTATTGTTTATACAATAAAACGGATGAACAACCTCAATCTTGCCATTCAGTTTTTTCTTCAGATCGCGGTCATCCTGGGGGCTTGTCGCCTCGTTGGGCTTGTCGCGAAACGCTTCGGTCAACCGCAAGTCGTGGCCGAGATGATCGCCGGAGTGCTGCTCGGGCCGTCGCTCTTTGGGATGCTGGCCCCGGAATGGCAAAGCTCGCTCTTTCCATGGGATGCCAAGCAGGCGACACGGGATACCTCTTCGTATCTGTTTCCTGCCTCTCAATTGGGGCTAGCCCTGTATATGTTCATCGTGGGGTTAGAATTCCGAATTGACATTGTCCGTCGTCACTTGAAAAGTTCGATTGCGGTATCGACGGCAGGAATGCTGGTTCCCTTCTTATTGGGTGGTGGATTGGGTTATCTGTTCCACTCCTGGGGGGGATTGTTTCCTGAGCGAACTTCGGCCAATGAAGCCATGCTTTTTGTCGGTGCATCGATGTGCATTACGGCCTTCCCCATGCTCGCGCGGATCATCCATTTCAAAGGCCTTCAAGGGACCTTGATGGGAACGGTTGCCATCGGTGCCGGAGCGATCGATGACGCGGTTGCGTGGTGTCTCTTGGCGTTGGTTTTAGCGAGTTTCGACAACGACCCGTCCCAAGCGATCCGGAGTATTGTCGGGGGGATTGCTTTTGTGCTAATCGTCACGATGGTGCTTCGGCCGCTCCTTTTGCGTTTCCATCGGATGTTTCTGGACAATGCTGGAAAACTTAGCGAGACGGGGCTCGTCCTGGCATTGATGCTCATGGCCTTGGGGGCCTGGTTTACCGACTCGATCCATCTGCATGCAGTCTTTGGTGCATTTTTGATTGGTACTGCGATCCCTCGGGGCCAGATCCATTTGGGCGTTGTCGATCGGGTTCAGCCTTTGACTGTCGCTCTTTTTTTGCCATTGTTCTTTACCTATTCGGGGCTCAACACTCGGATTGGCTTGCTCAATCAATGGTGGCTTTTGGGAATATGCGTCGCGATTCTCATTGCGGCGATTCTTGGCAAATGGGCTGCGTGTTCGCTGGCCGCTAGGCTCTCGGGATTGAGTATGCGCGAGGCGATGGGGATTGGAGTGTTGA
>Ga0209598_10002374_pt1 | contig 14768 bp, 11 predicted proteins | sample M_140807_EF_Meta_FD_187317 | JGI IMG/M metagenome (GOLD analysis project Ga0209598, IMG submission 187317) | Freshwater microbial communities from Lake Montjoie, Canada to study carbon cycling - M_140807_EF_MetaG (SPAdes) (version 2) | ecosystem: Environmental > Aquatic > Freshwater > Lake... | reverse complement strand
CAAATCGCCTTGCGCGCGCGCCTCGGCAATCGCGGCAATCACCGAAGGGCGTTCGACGGTTTTAAGCCGATGCAACTCTGCCTTGAGCAGTTCAGAACCACGCTTGGTGATTGGAATGGTAGCCATCGTTATTTCTCCAAAAAACAAACCGCCGAGTGTTACCCCTCGGCGGTAAAAACAAACATTGCCATTCAACAAGCCATCTTTCAACGGCCCGATGGCTTTAGGCTGTCAATTGTGCATGCATTTCTTGAACCGAAATCACATCCAACTGGTCCATGTATTTCATACCTTCAACGGCAGCTTCCGCGCCAGCAATGGTCGTGAATGTCGTGACGCGGTTAAGCAAGGCTGAGGTTCGGATGTGCCGCGAATCGGCAATCGCATTGCGACGCTCCTCAACCGTATTGATCACCAAAACCACTTCATTGTTCTTAATCATGTCCACAATGTGCGGACGGCCTTCGGTCACTTTGTTCACAGTAGCGCACGCTACAGCAGCTTCATTGAGGGCCAAAGCCGTGCCCTTGGTGGCAATCAGCTTAAAACCTTGCGCCACCAACTGCCGAGCCACTTCAATGGCTCGGGGCTTGTCATTGTTTTTGACCGAGATAAACACTTTCCCCGATGGCGAACCATCCGCTTGAGTCGGACGAGGCAATTTGGTACCTGCGCCCAATTGACTTTTGATGAAGGCTTCGCCAAATGTTTTGCCAACACCCATCACTTCACCGGTGGATTTCATCTCAGGGCCGAGGATGGTGTCGACGCCTGGGAACTTCACGAACGGAAACACAGCTTCTTTGACACAGAAATATGGTGGATTCACCTCATGGGTGATGCCCTGAGAAGCCAAAGTTTGACCCGCCATACAACGTGCAGCAACCTTGGCCAGCTGAATGCCAGTCGCTTTGGAAACGTAGGGCACGGTGCGCGAGGCGCGTGGGTTCACTTCCAAGACATAGATGACGTCTTTGCCATCCACGTGTTGAATGGCAAACTGAACGTTCATCAAACCCACCACGTTCAACGCGCCAGCCATGGCGGCCGATTGACGTTTAAGTTCGTTCACTGTCTCGGCAGACAAGGAGTAAGGAGGCAATGAACAAGCCGAGTCACCACTGTGAACACCTGCTTGTTCGATGTGCTCCATCACACCACCGATGAAGGTTTTACCTTCAGGGTCGCGCAAGCAATCCACATCACATTCAATCGCATCATTCAAGAAACGGTCCAACAACACAGGTGAGTCGTGAGACACTTTGACCGCTTCGCGCATGTAGCGCTCCAAGTCGCGTTGCTCGTGCACGATTTCCATGGCGCGGCCACCCAGCACGTAGCTGGGTCGAACCACCAAGGGGTAACCCAAGGCAGCTGCCTTTTCCAAAGCCTCTGGTTCGGTTCGGGCCGTGGCATTAGGGGGCTGGCGCAGACCAAGTTCTTGCAACAATTTTTGGAACCGCTCGCGATCTTCCGCCGCGTCGATCATGTCCGGGCTGGTGCCAATGATGGGGACGCCAGCAGCTTCTAAATCAAGGGCTAATTTCAAAGGTGTTTGGCCACCATATTGAACAATCACGCCCGTCGGTTTTTCTTTGTCAACGATTTCGAGCACATCTTCCAGCGTCACAGGCTCAAAGTACAAACGATCCGATGTGTCGTAGTCAGTCGACACGGTCTCGGGGTTGCAGTTGACCATGATGGTTTCGTAACCATCTTCGCGCATAGCGAGAGCGGCGTGCACGCAGCAGTAATCAAATTCAATGCCTTGGCCAATGCGGTTAGGTCCGCCGCCGAGCACCATGATTTTTTTGTTGTTGGTGGGTTCGGCTTCGCATTCACCAGCATCCATGCCAAAAGCGTCTCCGTTGCCTTCGTAGCACGAGTACATGTAAGCCGTGTCTGTCGAGAACTCAGCCGCACAGGTGTCCACGCGTTTGTAGACAGGGCGAATGTTGAGGGCGTGACGACGTGCACGCACCACATGCTCTGTGGTCTTGAGCAACTTGGCCAAGCGACGGTCGGAGAAACCTTTCTTCTTGAGCGCACGCAACTCGTCAGCGGTGATGGCTTCGAGCGATGTGGTTTCAAGTTCCAGTTCGATCTTGACGATTTCTTCGATCTGCACCAGAAACCAGGGGTCGATCTTGGTCAAGGCAAACACCTCGTCTACACTCAAACCCATGGCAAATGCATCCCCCACATACCAAATGCGCTCGGGGCCGGGCTCGCCCAACTCTTTCTCTAGCACTTCACGGTCTTGTGTTTTTTCGTTCAAACCATCCACGCCGACTTCCAGTCCACGCAAGGCTTTTTGAAAGGACTCTTGGAAGGTGCGACCCATCGCCATCACCTCGCCCACCGATTTCATCTGGGTCGTCAACCGGCTGTCGGCCGTCGGGAATTTCTCAAATGCAAAGCGCGGTATCTTGGTGACCACGTAGTCGATAGAGGGCTCAAAAGAAGCAGGTGTTGCGCCGCCTGTAATGTCGTTGCGCAATTCGTCGAGTGTGTAGCCAACAGCCAACTTGGCTGCCACTTTGGCAATCGGAAAACCTGTGGCCTTAGACGCCAAAGCAGATGAGCGCGAGACACGCGGATTCATCTCGATGACGATCATGCGGCCGTCTTTAGGGTTGATGGAGAACTGAACGTTGGAGCCCCCCGTGTCCACACCAATTTCGCGCAACACAGCCAAAGAGGCATTGCGCATGATTTGGTATTCCTTGTCAGTTAAGGTTTGCGCTGGGGCCACCGTGATGGAGTCACCCGTGTGTACACCCATCGGGTCCAAGTTCTCTATCGAGCAAACAATGATGCAGTTGTCCGCTTTGTCGCGCACCACTTCCATCTCATACTCTTTCCAGCCCAGCAAAGACTCTTCTATCAATAACTCTTTGGTGGGTGAGGCTTCCAGACCTCGCTTGCAAATCGTTTCAAATTCTTCAGGGTTATAGGCAATCCCACCTCCTGTGCCGCCCAATGTGAAACTGGGGCGAATAACGGTTGGAAAGCCCAAAGTCTTTTGGACATCCCACGCAGCTTCCATGCTGTGGGCAATGCCTGAGCGCGCAGAACCCAAACCAATTTTGGTCATGGCATCTTTGAACTTCAAACGGTCTTCTGCTTTATCGATGGCCTCTGGTGTTGCACCAATCAACTCCACTTTGTATTTTTCCAGCACCCCGTTGTGCCACAGGTCCAACGCGCAGTTCAGCGCAGTTTGTCCCCCCATGGTGGGCAGGATCGCGTCGGGACGTTCTTTGGCAATGATCTTTTCAACCGTTTGCCAAGTGATGGGCTCAATGTAGGTGACGTCTGCCGTGGCAGGGTCGGTCATGATCGTGGCTGGATTGCTGTTGATCAAGATGACTTTGTAACCCTCTTCGCGCAAGGCTTTACAAGCTTGCACGCCCGAGTAGTCGAACTCGCAGGCCTGACCAATGATGATCGGGCCAGCGCCAATAATGAGAATGCTGTGGAGATCGGTCCGCTTTGGCATGTTATTTTTTCTCCATCAAGTTGATGAAGCGATCAAAGAGATAGGCAATATCGTGAGGTCCTGGTGAGGCCTCAGGGTGACCCTGGAAACAAAACGCGGGCTTGTCAGTGCGGGCTAAACCCTGCAAGGTGCCGTCAAACAAAGACACGTGCGTGGCACGCAAGTTGGCGGGTAATGATTTTTCGTCAACCGCAAAACCATGGTTTTGGCTGGTGATGGACACCCGACCAGAGTCAAGATCTTTCACAGGATGGTTCGCGCCATGGTGGCCAAACTTCATCTTGAAGGTTTCAGCGCCGCTGGCCAAGGCCATGATCTGGTGACCCAAGCAAATGCCAAAAGTCGGGATGCCGGTTTCAATCAACTCGGCAGCAGCAGCAATCGCGTAATCGCAAGGCTGTGGATCGCCAGGGCCGTTGGACAAGAAAATACCGTCAGGCTTGTGCTTGAGTGCATCCGCTGCAGACGTCTTGGCGGGCACCACGGTCACTTTGCAACCGCGCTCAGCCAACATGCGCAAGATGTTTTTCTTCACTCCGAAGTCATACGCGACCACATGGAACTGAGGTGAAGTCAGCGAGCCGTAACCTTCGCCCAATTTCCACTCGGTTTGAGTCCAATCGTAAGACTGCGCCACAGTCACTTTTTGCGCCAAGTCAAGGCCTGCCATGTTGGGGGCAGACTTCGCTGCTGCGATCGCTTGGTCTATCGCGGTTTGTGTCACTGATTGGCCTTTGGCCAAACCCATGATGGCGCCGTTTTGTGCACCCTTGGTACGCAAAATCCGCGTGAGTTGACGGGTATCGATGTTGGCAATCGCAACGGTTCCTGCATCCACCAGGTAGGCAGACAAACTCTGATGCGAACGGAAATTGCTCGCAATCAAAGGCAGATCTTTGATGATCAGGCCTGCAGCGTGGACTTTCTCAGCCTCAATGTCTTCCGTGTTGACGCCGTAGTTGCCGATATGCGGGTACGTCAAAGTGACGATCTGCTGGCAATAACTAGGGTCAGTAAGGATTTCTTGATAACCAGTGAGTGCGGTGTTAAACACCACTTCGCCAATGGTGAAACCGTTCGCTCCAATCGAGTTGCCGACAAAGACCGTGCCGTCTGCGAGCGCCAAAATGGCGGGGGGGAAGGCTCCCTGAAGAGACAAAAGCACTGGGTTCTCCGGTTGGTTTCGGGTACGCCCCAGACGCAAGAAAATGAGACTCTCAGAGCGGCTGCTTCAGGTGGGAGTTGGCTTGGACGAGCTGGTGCGTACGGGTTGATGCAGGAAAGCCTCTCATTATAGCCGCACGAGCCCCCAAAGGGATGACGTCAGCATACAAAAATCTGCATTCACACAGCAGAACTCAAAGCTGCAGAGGCACTGGCGTGCAGGCAAATTGCAGCGGCGCTGGCCACATTCAAAGACTCTTCCCCGCCGGGCTGCGCAATCCGCACTTGCAGTTGGGCCAGCGCCATAATTTCATCACAAACCCCCTGCCCTTCGTGGCCCATGACCCAAGCGCATACGGACGGCAAAGCTTGTTGAGCCAACAGCTGGTGCAAAAACGGCCCTTGATGAGAGTGGGTCGTGATCAAGGGCATGTTCAACTGAGACAAGCAATCTGGCGAGCAGCCCTCAATCAAATTCATGCCGAAATGAGCCCCCATGCCTGCGCGGAGTACTTTGGCAGACCACAATGCCGCTGTGCCCTTCATGGCCATCACCTGCTTGAAACCAAAGGCAGAAGCGCTGCGCAAAATGGCGCCTACATTGCCCGCATCTTGGACACGGTCCAAGACGACAGTCGGCATACAAGGTAAGACTTGAGGGTCTTGAGCACATTCCACAACAAAACCCATCTGAGCTGGGGATTCTAGGCTGCTGAGCTTGGCGAACAGCGCCTGCGGCACCACAAAAACTTGCTCACAGACATCGCGCCAAGTCATCGCTGCACTTTGCCAAACACCCTGCGTCATCACGACCTGTATGGGCTTGACGCCTCGCTCCAATGCGGCACGGCAAAGATGATCGCCCTCAAGCCAAATCTTGCCCTGCTTGCGATAAGCCGAGTGGTCTTGAGCAAGTCGCCGAATACTTTTGAGCAACGGGTTGTCGCGTGAGGTGACTTCAATCATCAAAGGACCCTGCTCACAGGAGCGAATGAGCGGCGATGCAAGGGCGTGGCACCATGGGCAATCAAAGCGTCCAGATGCTGCTTGGTGCCATAGCCCTTGTGTTGATCAAAACCATACAGGGGAAACTCTTGGTGCATGGTGGCGCACAGGCGGTCACGGTGCACTTTGGCCAAAATGGATGCCGCTGAAATGGCTTTCACTTTGGCATCGCCCTTAACAATGGCTTCAGCCAGAATGTCTAACTTGGGTAAGCGATTGCCATCCACCAAAACCTTGTGAGGCTTGAGTCGCAAACCCTCCACAGCCCGCTTCATCGCCAGCAGGGTGGCTTGCAAAATATTGAGGCTGTCAATTTCTTCCACTGAAGCTTGTGCAATCGAAAAGCACAAGGCTTTTGCACGAATTTCATCAAATAATTTTTCGCGCCGCCTTTCACTGAGCTTCTTAGAGTCTGCCAATCCGTGAATCGGATGCAATTCATCCAAGATCACGGCTGCAGCCACAACAGGGCCGGCCAGAGGGCCGCGACCAGCCTCATCTACACCCGCCATCAATCCAGGAACATCCCAGGCCAATGGGGGCTGTTCAACAGGAAAGGACTTTTTGGATCGCATTGGCAGCAAGTTGAGGAGTGTCACGCAACAAGGTTTGGTGCAGTTGCGTGAAACGCTGTTGAAGACTTCGTATTTTCGCAGGCTTGGTCAGCCAGTCCAATACCGCATCAGCCATCGCCACAGGTGTGGCTTGCTCCTGAAGCAGCTCAGGCACCACAAAATCTTGGCATAAAATATTTGGAAGTCCCACCCAAGGCTGCAATTTCTGGCGCTTCATCATCTGCCAGCTTAATCCGTTCATGTTGTAGGCAATGACCATCGGTTTTTTGAACAGCGCCGCCTCCAATGTGGCTGTGCCACTGGCAATCAAGGTCACATCGCACGCGGCCAAGGCGTTATGCGACTGACCGCTGAGGACTTTAATGTGGGGGCTCATGCCATGCATAGTCACAATGCCTTCGATCCGGCTCTGAAGGGCTGGGATGGCCGGTAAAACAAACTGCAACTCAGGCTGGGCATTCAGCATGTGCCTGCTGGCTTTCGCGAATCGATCGGCCAGATAGTCAATTTCAGAAGCACGGCTGCCGGGCAGCAATGCCACCACGGGTCGATCACTATGCAAGCCCAACGCCACCCGCGCCTGTGCCTGATCTACCTGCATAGGAATGGCCTGGGCAATGGGGTGACCGACGTAAGTGGCGTCAATACCGTGCGAAGCCAGCAAGGCCTCCTCAAAAGGGAAAATGCACAGCACGTGATCCACGCTACGCCGAATTTTATCGATTCGATCTGCCCGCCAAGCCCAAATGGAGGGGCAGACAAAATGAACAGTCGGCACCCCTTGCGCTTTTAAATCATGCGCCAAGTCCAAATTAAAATCTGGCGCATCAACCCCAATAAAAACGTCAGGCTTGTCCTCAAGCAATCGCTTGCGCAGTTGGCGACGTATACCCACGATTTCACGGTAATGCCGAAGCACCTCGACATAACCACGTACTGCAAGTTTTTCACAGGGCCACCAAGCCTCAAATCCTTGCGCTTTCATGCGCGGGCCACCAATGCCAAAAGAATGTGCTCCCGGCCATCTATGCGCCAGTGCCTTGATCAACAATCCTGCAAGCAGATCGCCCGATGGCTCACCGGCGACCATGGCAACCGACAAAGCCCCCGAGGGGGCTTGATGGACGGGTTGCACAAACAATGACACGCGCGTCTTCAGCGAACAATGCCACGCTGCGCAGTTGTGTCAGCGAGAAAATCCAGCATCATCTGGATATCATGTGCTGCCTCTGGAAGACTTTCAACCATGGTGGCCATTTTGAGCTGGGCGGCCTGCAATGTCAGGTCCTCTCGGTACAAGCACTTATGAAGGGCTTTGACCGCAGCCATCCGCTCTGCGGAAAACCCCCGGCGCCGCAGGCCTTCAAAATTCATGGAGCGCGCTTTGGCAGGTTGTCCTTGTGCCATCACAAAAGGCGGCAAGTCAGCAAACAATAAAGAATTCATTGCCGTGAAGCTGTGCGCCCCCAGGCGGCAAAACTGGTGAACTACTGTAAAGCCACCCAAAATAACCCAGTCCTCCACCACGACGTGTCCTGCTAACTGGGTGTTGTTGGCGAAAATCGTGTGATTCCCGACCTGGCAATCGTGCGCCAGGTGAACGTAGGCCATGATCCAATTGTCGTTGCCCACACGGGTCACGGCTTTGTCCCCTGGAGAGCCGATATTGAAGGTGCAAAATTCACGAATGGTGTTGCCGTCGCCGATGATTAACTCACAAGGCTCGCCCTTGTATTTTTTGTCTTGCGGTATTCCACCCATCGAGTTGAACTGAAAAATCCGGTTGTCCGCACCTATGGTCGTGTGTCCTTCAATTACACAATGACCCGCAACCGCAGTGCCCGCCCCGATTTTGACGTTCGGGCCGATCAAACTGTAAGCACCAATCGAGGCTGTGGTGTCGATTTCAGCGCCCTTTTCGATGATGGCTGTGGGATGAATCAGCGACATGATGTCGTCTACCTCAGGCGATTTTGCGCATGGTGCACATCAATTCGGCCTCTACAGCCAACTGATCACCGACCATGGCGCGGGACTTGAACTTGAAAATACCAGCCTTCATGCGGTCCAATGTCACTTCCAAAATGAGTTGATCACCCGGCTCAACCGGGCGCTTAAAGCGTGCCCCATCGATACCAGCAAAGTAATAAACGGTTGTGTCATCAGGCGTTTCGCCCAGCGTGTCGAAAGCCAATAAAGCAGCAGCTTGTGCCAAGGCCTCGAGCATGAGCACCCCTGGCATCACCGGGCGATGTGGAAAGTGACCCGTAAAAAAAGGTTCGTTCATGGTCACATTTTTCAGCGCACGAATTCGAACACCCTTTTCAATTTCCAAAACACGGTCGACCAGCAAGAACGGATACCGGTGCGGCAGTTGCTTGAGAATTTGATGAATGTCCATCATGGAGAGGATTCCTTTTTCTTTGAGTTTTCCAAGGCTTTCAGCCTTTCGCGCAGTCGATACAACTGTTTGAGAGTTGCTGCATTTTTTTCCCAAGTCGCATTGTCATCAATCGGGAACATACCGGTGTATTGACCGGGTTTGAGTAGGGATCGGGTGACGACAGACGCCGCTGAAACATGAACTCCATCCACCAATGTCAAATGACCCAGCACCACGGCGCCCCCACCCACGGTGCAATGTGCGCCAATACGCGCACTCCCCGCCACGCCAACGCAACCGGCCATGGCTGTATGCGCACCGACATGCACGTTATGTCCGATTTGAATCAAGTTATCGAGCTTCACACCGTCTTCAATGACGGTATCTTCCAATGCGCCACGGTCGATACAGGTATTTGCGCCAATTTCTACATCGTTGCCAATACGCACAGCGCCCAGTTGCTCTATTTTTTCCCACCTGCCTTGATGCGGTGCAAAACCAAAACCATCCGCGCCTATCACAACACCTGAATGCACAAGGCAACGATCACCCACCAAACAGTCTTCACCTATTGTGACGCGCGACTTGAGATGCGTGAACGCACCTATGCGGGCCCCCTTCTCCACCACACACAAAGGGCCAATGGTGGCCGTTGGATCGATACAGGCCAAAGGATCAACCACTGAGCTCGAATGGATACCAGGCGCTGCTGTCGGGGTCAAATGGCTTTTCCACAAGCGTGTTAAATGCGCAAAATAAAGGTAAGGGTCAGGGGTCACGATACAAGCACCGCGGACACGCGCCACCTCTTCAAAATCAGGCGACACAATCACGCAGGCTGCACAAGAAACAGGCAATTGCGATTGGTATTTAGCATGGCTTAAAAAACTGATCTGCACCGCTGTTGCAGACTCAAGTGAATTCAAACCTTCGATCTTGATGTCAGGAGCGCCATGCAGCGTCCCACCCAGTGATTGAATGATGTCTCCAAGCTGCAAGCGCACGCGTTTCAATCAAACTGGCGAGCAAGTTTACTTGGCACTGGAAGCGTTGAGCGCTTTGATCACTTTTTCAGTGATGTCATGCTTGGGATTCATATACACAGCTTCTTGAAAAACAGCATCGTATTTCTCAGATTCAGCCACTTGTTTGACCGCACGGTTGGCTCGCTCAATGACCAATTGCTGCTCTTCATTTTTACGTGTGTTCAAGTCTTCCTGAAACTCTCGGCGCTTACGCTGAAATTCACGGTCCTGATCGATCAGTTGTTTTTGGCGAGCGCTGCGCTGGCTTTCGGACAAGGTGGGGGCTTCACGTTCGAACTTTTCGGAGGCTGTCTTTAATGTGTTGCCGGTGTCAACTAGCTCTTTTTCGCGGCGGGAAAATTCTTGTTCTAGCTTGGCTTGCGCCGCTTTAGCCGAACTGGTTTCTCGGAAAATTCGGTCCGTATTGACAAAACCAATTTTAAATTCTTGGGCATGCACAGCGACTGCAACGCAAGATGCGGCGATTCCGAACCACAGGGTTTGACGTAAAGTTTTCATTAAAAAGAGGTACCAATTTGAAATTGTAATTGCTGGATTTTATCCATACTCTGTTTGCGAACAGGTATCGCATAGGAAAAACGAAGTGGGCCCATCGGTGAAATCCAACTCAACCCTATACCCATCGAGGCGCGAAGCTCCTTGAACGTCACGGCTTCGTGCTCACCAAAAGCTCGACCTACATCGGTAAAGGCAAACATGCGAAGAGTTCGGTCGTTGCCGGCTCCTGGGAACGGTGCAATGAGTTCAGCGTTCAAGACAATCTTTTTAGAACCACCCAAATAAATGCTGTTCAGGGTGTCGGAAGGTCCCAGTGTTGACTGCTCAAAACCACGAACACTGCCCAAGCCGCCCACGTAAAAGTTCTTGAAAACAGGGTAAGGACGGCCAGAAAGTCCTTGACCGTAACCCAAATCAGTGTTGAACGCAAAAGTATATTTTTTGGTTAAGGGTATGTACTGTTGAAATTGATAACTTGTACGCACGTAACGAACGTCACCGGCAAAACTCACATCCGCATTGAAGCGCTGAAGTTGACCATTTGTGGGTACCAGGGCACTGTCCCGACCATCTCGAGCCCAGCCCAAGGTCAAAGGAACAGCATTGCTTGTGTAACCAAATTTTTGTGCAAAATCGATATAGGTGTTGGGCAAATTAGTCCCTGGATTGATGGTCGTTTGTTCATAGTTTGCACCCACAAAAACCGTATCCCGCTCTCCGATTGGGAGGCCAAATCGTACACTCGCCCCCGTATTGACGAGATTATAGGAATTCAAATCTATCAGATAAGGCCGGGTTGTCCGTTGAAAAATATCGAGCGTCCGAGAAACACCTTCAGGCGTAAAAAAAGGATCCGTGGTGCTTAAAACAAAAGCGCGGTTGTAACGACTGGTGTTCACCTGAATACCTAAATAATTGCCCGAGCCAAACGCGTTATCCTGCTGAATACCAAAGGTGAGCGTCACTTTTTCTGTTGAAGAATAGCCCGCTCCCAGTGAAACGCTTCCGGTCGGCTTTTCCATCACCGTGATGGTCAAATCCACTTGATCTGAAGTCCCTGCGACCTCCTGCGTTTCAATGTTGACATCGGTGAAATAACCCAAACGATCAACGCGGTCACGGGATAATTTAATTTTGTCGCCGTCATACCAAGCCGACTCCAATTGGCGAAATTGCCGACGTATCACTTCATCCCGAGTTCGGTTGTTGCCTGCCACCAAAATTCGCCGGACATAAGCACGACGTGAAGGCTCGGCTTGCAACACAAAACTCACACGATTATTCAAACGGTCTATCACTGGGCGCGGTTCAATCCGCGCGAACGCGTAACCAAAGCGTCCGAAATAATCGGTAAAGGCCTTGATTGTTTCCGTCACGGTTTCGGAGTTGTAGGGCTGGCCTGGCTTCATTTTGACCAAGGTTTTGAACTCTTCTTCCTTGCCCAGATAGTTGCCCTCCAATTGGATATCAGACACCACAAAACGCTCACCCTCACTGATGTTGATGGTCACCGCAATTTCTTGTTTGTCCGGAGAAATAGCGACTTGCGTCGAGTCAATTCGGAATTCCAAGTAACCACGCGAAAGATAGTAAGACCTCAAAGATTCCAAATCAGCATTCAGCTTTGTACGAGAATATCTGTCAGATTTGGTGTACCAACTCAGCCATCCGCCCGTGTCTAAATTGAACAGATCGCGCAAGGTGCCTTCTTCGAAAGCCTTGTTGCCCGTCACGCGGATTTGCTTTATTTTTGCGGGCCCTCCTTCCGTGACTGTGAAGGTCAACCGCACACGGTTACGTTCAATGGGGGTGACGGTAGTGACGACCTCGGAGCCATAAAGACTTCGGTTAATGTATTGGCGCTTAAGTTCTTGTTCAGCTTTGTCTGTCAATGCTTTGTCATAAGGACGACCTTCAGACAGACCAATTTCTTTCAGTGCTTTCGCCAGTACATCTTTGTCAAACTCTTTCAGACCCGCAAACTCGACACTTGACACTGTGGGCCGCTCTTCCACGATCACGACCAGAACATCGCCTTGAATCTCTAAGCGAACATCTTTAAAAAGACCGAGACCAAACAAGGCTCGAATGGCCGCTGCACCTTTTTCATCGTTGTAAATTTCTCCCACGCGAAACGGCAAGGATGCAAAAACAGTTCCGGATTCAACTCGCTGAAGACCCTCGACGCGAATATCTTTGACCGAGAAGGGTTCCGCTGCCCAGCCAGAGACAGACGCCCACGCCAAGATGAACACAGCAACCAACTGGCGTAGGCGATATAAATTGAAGTGCAGTGTCATTGTTGTGAAATTTCAGTAAATACGAAAGCTGACAGGGGAAGTGGAAAATGAAATTGGCATTATCGCCAAAGGCGCATTCCATCATTGACCAAGGCTGTCGCCATCAGTGCGAGTAGCAACAAAAGCCCCACTTTTTGGAATACATTCATCCAGTCCGAAGACACGGGTTTGCCGGTCATCAACTCCCAAAGATAATACATCAGGTGGCCACCGTCCAGCATGGGCAAAGGTAACAGATTGAGGAGACCCAGACTGACGCTCAAAAAACCCAAAAAACCCACATAAGCGGCCCACCCGATGCTGACAGATCGACCCGCTTGATCGGCAATCGCCAAAGGCCCACCCAGTTGGTCCATGCTGCCTTGTCCCGTCAACATACCGTAAAGCACCTGCCCTGTTAATCCGGTCAGGGACGCCACTTTTTGAAAACCCAAAAACAGGCTTTCCCCCATACTGTGGTCGACCCAAACCGTCGCAGGTGATGCTCCCACCACGGCACCAATGCGACCAGTCAAAGTGCCAGCTTGGTTCACCACCAGAGGTAGCAAATCAAGCTTCATGGCCTGGCCATCCCTTTCAACGACCAATGCAAGCGCAAGCGCGCCGCCAGTATCGACCGATTTTCGAATGGTTTGGCGTAAAAACTGTGCATCAGGGATGTCGCGCCCATTCACCTTCAAAACCCTGTCCCCCTCGCGTAAACCGCCTCGAGCGGCTGGGCTGTCAGGTTCGATCCGTCCCACTTCGGCAGGTGCTTGCGGTCCTTCAAAACCCCATAAACCCAATGGGGACGACTTATCCACGGCTGAAAGGGGATGGGATGTCTCAAGGGTCAAACGAACCCATCTGGCGGAGTTTTGAGGCGACTGAGGGTCACGAACTTCCAAAACGATATCCTGGGCGCTGCGCGCAGCTTCCAAGGCCATCACATGTAAGCCGTTATAAGACGAGATGGACGTTGAAGGCAATTCAGGCCACACGCTCTCCCGAGGTGGCACCAAGGTCGCACCCGTCACGAGTTCTCCGCCCAACAATCCGGCTTTTTCTGCAGCGGATTGCGCTACAGGGGTAGACAAGATTGCGACTGGCTCTGCTTGTCCCCACCATGCCGTCACGGCAAATAATAAGACAGCCAAAACCAGGTTAGCCACGGGTCCTGCAACCACAATCAAAGTGCGGGCCAGCAAGGATTGTCTATTGAACGCACGGTGACTTTCTGCAGGATCGACAGGGCCTTGAGACTCATCCAACATGGACACATAACCGCCTAAGGGCATCCAGCCGATGGTCATTTCGGTTTCTTGAGGGTGGTGTGGATTTGACTTTCGCCACCGCAACACGGGTCGACCGAAACCAATCGAAAAACGCAAGACTTTGACGTCAAAAGCCAAGGCCATACGGTAATGACCCCATTCATGCACTGACACCAAGAGCAGCAATGCGAACATGAAAGCAATAAAGTTAGACATCAGGTCTGAAATTGACGAACTTGGGCCAATGCATGCGCTCGACTTTCGAGGTCAAGGGCCAACAAGGCCTCTAAAGACTCTGGAACGGTAAAGGAAGCCGAGGCCAAAGTGGCCTGGTTCACAGCATGAATCTGATCGAATCGAATCTGTCCCGCTAAAAACGCAGCCACGGCAATCTCATTGGCCGCATTCAAAACAGCGCATGTCCCAAAACGGGCATCCAGCGACTCCCAAGCCAACTTCAACCCTGGAAAACGCAAACCATGGTCATGCGCATGCAGCGACTCGAAAGTCATCGGCGCCAGTTGTCGAAAATCCAGCGCTGATGCACCAGACACAACGCGCTCAGGCCAGCTCAAACCGTAAGCGATTGGCACACGCATATCCGGTGTGCCCATTTGAGCCACCACAGAGGCGTCTTTGTACTGAACCATCGAATGGATCACGCTCTGAGGATGAATCACCACCTCAATTTGATGGGATTGAACCCCAAACAAATACCGTGCCTCAATCACTTCCAAAGCCTTGTTCATCATCGTGGCAGAGTCCACGGATATTTTCCGTCCCATCACCCAATTCGGGTGGGCGCAAGCTTGCTCTGGCGTGACATCACGCAAGGTTTCGACCGGCCGTGTACGAAAAGGCCCTCCCGAAGCAGTCAAAATAATTTTGTCTATCCGCTCTGCCCAAGTGGCCGGGTCCTCAGGCAAAGACTGAAATATCGCTGAATGCTCACTATCGATGGGCAGTAGCACTGCGCCGCCTTGTTTGACGGCCGACAAAAAAACATCTCCACCAACGACCAAAGCCTCTTTGTTGGCCAGTA
>Ga0209598_10002370_pt1 | contig 14774 bp, 15 predicted proteins | sample M_140807_EF_Meta_FD_187317 | JGI IMG/M metagenome (GOLD analysis project Ga0209598, IMG submission 187317) | Freshwater microbial communities from Lake Montjoie, Canada to study carbon cycling - M_140807_EF_MetaG (SPAdes) (version 2) | ecosystem: Environmental > Aquatic > Freshwater > Lake... | reverse complement strand
CAGCGCATTGCACCAACTGCTCAGTCCCCAGGAAGGCAATGCCTTCATCGAGGCCTTGCGCCAGCAGGTCAGTGAGGCACTGGTTCGGCAAAGTGACGCGATTTCCGCCGAGTTCACCCTTGATCGGCCCGAGAGCGCCTTGAGCCGTCTGGTCAGGGAACTCAAGGAGCGGCACGGCGACCTTGAACGCAAGCTCGGCGAGAAAGTCAGCTCGGTCGTTGGTGAGTTTTCACTCGACAACGAAGACTCGGCGCTCTCCCGGCTGGTGGGCCGCGTTGAAAGCGCACATGGTCAGATTTCCGCGCAGTTTTCGCTGGACAACCCCGAGTCAGGCCTCACCCGGATCGTGCAGCGCATCGAGACCTTCGAGCGCTCCCACACCGAGCGCTCGCGCGAGTTTGAAACCCGCATCACCGGCCTGCTCGAAAAACTCATCACGCGTCGCGAAGAGGCCAAGCGTTCCACCCTGCATGGCGCCGAGTTCGAGCACCGTGTGGGTGAGCAACTGCAATCGCACTGCCTGTCAGCCGATGATGTCTTCGATGCGGTGGGCGAGGCTGTCGGCCTGATCCCGCGTTGCAAGGTGGGCGATTACCTCGTCACGCTGGGCCCTGATTCCGCCGCGCCGGGCGCTGGCATCGTGATCGAGGCCAAGGCCAGTGGCGGCTATACGCTCAAGACCACCTTGGCTGAAGCCGATGAAGCACGGCGCAACCGGGGCGCGTCGGTGTGCCTCTTCGTGCATTCAAGCCGCACTGCGCCTTCGGGATTGCCCGAGTTGCACCGCTGGGGCCAGGACATTGTCGTGGTCTGGGATGAAGACGAACCGGCAACCGATATCCGCCTGAAAGCCGCCTTCCTGCTGGCAAAGGCCCTGACCATTCGGGTGGGGCAACATGATGCGCAGGAAACCGCCAGCCTGGCTGAAATGGATGGCGCGATCGAGGCCATCCGCAAGCAGATCGAAGGCTTCGAAGACATCCAGACCTCGGCTCGCACCGTGGTCAATGGTGGCGAGAAGATTCATCGCCGGGCCGAGCTGATGAGCCAGGAAATTGAGAAGCGTCTGTCGCTGATTGCGCAGCAGGTGGGTCGTTTGCGCGCGCAGGGCAACTGAACTTTATCGATCGGTGCGAACCACCCAAGCGACCAGCGTCACCGCCATCAGCGCGATCGCACCCGCGGCGATCCCGCTTGCGGCCGCCAGGGCAGATTCGGCCAGCCAGGCAAGGACCGATCCTTCAGCCATCCCGGTCGTCGCACCGAGTGAATGGAGCACCTGTTCAACTGCGTGATGCAGCGCCGGAACGCCGTGCACCAGAATGCCCCCGCCGACCAGAAACATCGCGGCTGTGCCAATTACCGACAGCGACTTCATCAGCCACGGCGCTGCTGAAACGATGGCAGCGCCTGCGGTTCGCTTAAGCCTTGCGCTGGCCGTCTGGCCGCTCGCGCGGCTCAGATGCAGCCCCAGGTCATCGAGTTTGACAATGGCTGCCACCGCCCCATAGACCCCGACAGTCATGATCACGGCGACTGCGGTGAGAACCCCGATACGAACCGGTAGCGTTGCCCCCGCGACGGTTCCCAGCGCAATCACGATGATTTCTGCCGACAGGATGAAGTCAGTCCGGATCGCGCCGCGGATCTTTTCCCGCTCGGTTTGACCCGCCTCGACTGAAGCACCCTGGTGTGCAGTGTGAGCCGCCGCCTCGGCTGCATGATGCGAGCCTGTGCTCATCCAGCGATGAGCGAGTTTTTCCACGCCTTCGAAGCACAGGTAAATACCGCCCAGCACCAGCAGCGGTGTGATCGCCCAGGGCGCAATGGCGCTGATCAGGATTGCCAGTGGCACCAGAATCAGTTTGTTGAGCGCAGAGCCTTTGGCGACTGCCCAGACCACGGCCAGTTCGCGATCGGCCCTCACGCCCGAGACTTGCTGGGCATTGAGAGCCAGGTCGTCGCCCAGCACGCCAGCGGTCTTGCTGGAGGCCACCTTGGTCATGGTGGCGACATCGTCGAGGATCGTGCTGATGTCGTCGAGCAGCGTCAGCAGGCTGGCGAAAGCCATAGAAAGTGCGGCTTCAAAAACGAAGTCCGCAGTATATCGACGCGACTTGACAGAAAAGTGCCGGGTGATTGGGTGATACGGACACCCGGCGAAACCGCAGCCTAGGCCTTAGGCGGCCAGGGCAAAACGCTCATCGTTGGCGTTTAAGGATTTGCTTCATTTACGTCGATCGCCTGACGTGCCGCCTGCTCTGCTATCTCGCCCTGTCGAAACCGGTCGGGCCCACCACTGAACATCCGGATGCTGACGGTGGATATTCACTGGTGGACCCGGGGGGAATCGAACCCCCGTCCAGAACGCATTGACTTCACCGGAATTACGGCAATCTCTCGATTCTACGGCCTAACGGTCGAATTTCAATGGGCCGAGCTTGTGTGCGGCGTCTTGCGGGCGACGCTTAGCGGGCCGCTGCTGCAGTTCGCTGGTTGATTCCGCGGCGGATGATGCCGTTGTAGGCCTTGCCGGGGTAGGGCGGCATGGAGCCCAGCGTGCCAAAGCCTGGCAGGGCTTCGACGAACTTGAACATGCGCTCGCGCAGGGCCCGATCGGGCAACGGCCCTTTGAGTGCGCCGATGTTCTGGCTCTGATGATCCGGATTCAGCGTGGCCGGGATGGCACAGGTGATGGCCGGATGCGAGATGACCCATTTGAGGAAGTACTGCGCCCAGTTGGTCACGCCGATTTCAGCGGCGAAATCGGGCAGCGGTCGGCCTTCGACCAGCTTGAAGAGGCGTGCCTTCTCGAACGGCATGTTCACCTGAACTGCCACGCCTTTGTCCAGGGCCGCAGGCAGGATGCGCTCTTCTGCCTGGCGGGTGTGGATCGAGTAATGCACCTGTACGAAGTCGACTTCGCCGCGTTCGACATAAGGCGCCAGCGCGCCGAAGTAGGGCAGCTCATGGTGGGTGACCCCTGTGTAGCGGATCAGCCCATCCTTTTTCCAGTTGCGAAGCACCGGCAGGATCTGGTCGACGTTGACCAGGCTGTGCACCTGCATCACATCGATCTTGTCGCGCCAGAGGCGTTGCATCGACTGCTCGAGGCTCCTGCGTGCATGGCTGTCATCGGAGAGGAACTCGCCGGTCGACCAGACTTTGTTGGTGACAAACACATCCTTCGTGACGCCCATGGCGGTGGTGAAGTCGCCGACGCTGATCTCGCCGGTGCCATACAGCGGCGAGGTGTCGATGACCCGTCCACCGCCGTCCCAGAAGCGGCGAATCACTTCTCGGATGGTGTCGCGAGGCTGGCCGGGCAGCAGATCGAAGGTCAGGTAGGTGCCCAGTCCGATCGCCGGAACCACCTCGCCGGTTTTGGGAATCTTGCGGGTGATGATTTCAGACGCGGGGACCGAGCTCTGAGCGAACGCCGGCTCGCTGCCGAGCACGCCCAGGGGCAGGGCTGCTCCGGCTCCAAGGGTCTTGAGGAAGCCGCGGCGCGGCTCGACGTTGACGGGGGCGTTCGGAAGCGTCATCGGGTGGGCCTGTCAAAGGGGGTTGGAATTCAGGATGCTTGACGCACGTCGTGTGCAGGCAGTGTCAATTCGGGTCTGAAGGCTGCTGCGGCATCGGGCCGGTGTAGGTCACCTGATCCTGCGGAACATGCCGCCAGCGAGTGCCCTGACTTTTTTCCTCAAGATGGTGGGCGAGCGTACTGAAACTGCGTGGAATCATCACGAAAGCCGCGACGCATTCCGCGGGCATTCCCATGTCGAGCACGATCGCGGCAACGATGCCATCGATGTTGATCGGGATCGGTCGGCCCTTGCGGCGCGCGAGTTCGGCTTCGGTCGCCACCAGAAGACGGCAAAAAGGACCTGCGGCTGCGGATGATTGCGCAACGTCCAGCAGTGCGGGTGCACGGGGGTCTTTCGCGTGGGCCGGAATGCCGAAGCCAGGCATGCGTGCGCCAGATTGCATCGCTTGATCGATGAGGTGTTCGGCAGCTTTCTGGATGGTCTGGTCGTCGATGTCGCCGCCATCGGGAGCGACCGTGTGCAGCGCGTCAGTCAGCATGCGTGCGAGCGGCTCACCCGCACCGCCCATGATGTCGCCGAACATCAGGATGCCACCGGCGATCGCAGCCGGAATCGAGGTGCCATACGAAGCGAATGCCCGGCCGATCATTGCAGAGGGCGTGACCGCATGGTCGACGCAGGCGGTGAAGACCGCATCCAGGGTACGAGCCTGACCCGGGCTTGGCATGCGACCGGTGAGCATCAGAAAGACCGACTGCGCAAAGCTCGCTTCGCGAATGAGATCGCTCAGGCGGTGGCCGCGCAGGATCAGTTCCTCTTCGGTCTCGGTGCTGATGATCTTCGAGATCGCAGTCTCATAGTGATGCATGTCGAACATGGTCGGGTGTCTCCAGTGGACGCACAAAAGCAAAAGGGCCTGCAAATGCAGGCCCTTGGACGGTGTTCAATTGTATTGGTAGGCCGTGCGGGATTCGAACCTGCGACCAACGGATTAAAAGTCCGCTGCTCTACCAGCTGAGCTAACGACCCAAAAAAATTTCTCTTGTTTTTATTGTTCTAAGACAGCCCTCAAGTATAGGTCGAGGCGCGTTCATGGTCAAACAGGTGTCATGTTCTGGCGCTCGCTGCGATGCGAGGCGCTTAGCTTCAGACCATCCGATCAACCCGCCAGATCTGGTAGCGCAGACCGGCAAGCGCTCCGCAGACGATCGCAAGCACCGCAATCAGTGATCCCACAGAAAGCGTTGAAAGCCCGCTGATGCCCTGGCCAATGGTGCAGCCCAGTGCCATGACGCCGCCGATGCCCATGAGCGCAGCGCCGATCAGATGATTTGCGGTGTCTTCGGCGCCGCGAAAACCTTCCCATCGGAATGTCCCGGAGACCACCGCGTTGAGGGTGGCGCCAGCCGCGATCCCCATGACCGCGGCGATGCCCAGCGTCAAGGTTTTGCTCTGATCGCTCCAGAGCATCAGCAATTCCAGCGTGTAAGCGGCAGGCGCCACGAAGCTCAGGGATTCAGGGCGACCCGACTGAGTGCCGAGGTAACGCGCTTCGAGCGTGGATGGATCTTCGGCGACAAAACCCAGGTGTGAACTCAGAAACCAGACCGCAACAATGCCCAGCCCAACCGCCACTGCGCCGATCAGAGGACGGGCCTGGCGCATGGATTGGGCAGTCAGTGTCCAGACGAGCAGGCCGCCCCCGATGACGAGGCCCAGGCCGATCTGCAGTGGCTGAATGCGCGCCAGGTCCTGGCCAGCCAGGAGGCGGGGCAAATCCTGTCCGGTCTGAAAGTCGAGCGCAATCGGGTCGATCAGGCCGACACGCCACACGGCAAAGACGCCTTTGAGCGTCATATAGGCGAACAGCCCCATCACAATGAAGACGACCAGCGACTTCAGATTGCCAGCCCCCAGGCGCAGCAGGGTCTTGGTTCCGCAGCCCGAGGCTAGGACCATGCCGAAGCCGAACATCAGGCCGCCCAGAATGTTCGACAGCCACATCAACCGGGGCGAGGTGTAGATCGACTGACGGGTATCGATGAGCCCCGCACCGGCCAGCACTTGTGTGCCGATGATCGCCACCGCGATCGCAGCCAGCCACATGCGCATGCGGGTCCAGTCCTGCAGATTCACGATGTCTGAAACCGCACCCATCGTGCAGAAATCGGTGCGACTCATCACGACGCCAAGCACCAGGCAGATCGCGAAACTGCCCCAGACGACCATCTGGCTGAGACCGGCGACTTCCGCTTCGCTGATCATGTCAGGCGACGCATGCTTGCTGCGACTCGATGCGCACGTTTAGCGCTTGGTGCCAGTGGCCGGCGCTGGTGCGAGCGCGGCCAGCCGCTCACGCGCGGTCGCCGCGGCAGGAGATTCGGGGAACTGCTGGTTCAGCGCCTTGAAGCTATCGGCTGCGCCCTTGCGGTCTCCTGTTTCTGCCAGTGCGGTGCCAACGACCAGCAGGGCCTCGGGCACTCTGGGATTGTCCGGATACTTCTGCACAAACGACTGCAGGCTGGCAATGGCGCCCTTGTTGTCCTTTTGTGCGTACTGGCTGCTGCCGATCCAGTACTGAGCGGCCGGGCCATAGGCGCTTTGCGGGTATGCGAGCACAAACTGCGAAAACGCGGTCTGGGCCGCCCGAAAATCGCCTGATCGGAAAACCGCGAGGGCCGAGTCGTAGGCCTTGCGCTCTGTCACATCGACTGTGGCCGGCTTGCCATCGATCGTGACTGCGACCGGCTCGAAGCGCTTGACCCGGTTGTCGATCTGATTGGCGAAGTCCTTCTGGCTCTTTTGCGCCTGGGCCAGTTCGTTGTTCTGAACCTCGATGGCACCGCGCAGACTGGCGAGTTCCTGGCGCATCGACTGGATCTGATTTTGCAACTCGAGTTGCCCACGGGTGGTTTGCTCGAGCCGCTCGATCCGCGCCGACAAGTCATCGACTCGCTTCAGCATCCCCTGCTGCATCTCGTCGACTCGAGCACGCAGATCCAGAATGGCGCGACGGGCCTCGCTGTCTGACAGGATCTGTGCGAAAGAGGGCGCCGAGACCAGCAACAGGCTGATCGTGGCCAGCGAGCAAACCGTGCGCGACACGCTCATTGACACCTCACTGATAAACCAAATCGGCGCGGCGATTCTCGGCCAAAGCGGAGTCGTCCGTACCGCTGGATCTGGGCTTTTCTTCGCCGAGGCTGACGGCCTCGATCTGTGAATCGGCCACGCCCAGTGCGGTGAGTGCCCGGCGCACCGCCTCGGCGCGCTTCTGGCCGAGAGCGAGGTTGTATTCGCGGCTGCCACGCTCATCGGTATTGCCCTGGACGATCACCTTGCGACCCTTGTTCGACAGCAGATAGCGGGCATGAGCCTCGACCACCGGGCGGAACTCGTCGCGAATGCTGAAGCTGTCGAAGTCGAAATAGATGCTGCGCTTGGACAGCGGATTCTTGGGGTCGTTGAACGGATCTTTGGAGGGGTCGAGGGTGACTTGCGCCACAGGACGTTCGCTGCCCATCGGATTGCTGCCAGCGCCTGAAGCCTGCCCGGACCGAGCCGCCGCTTCCGCGGCCGCTCGGGCGGCGGCATCGTCGGCCACCGGATCTTCGAGCTTGATCTGCTGGGCGCAGGCGGTCAGCAGCACGACCAGCGTGAGTGCTGCGAATCGATGGATCGATTTGAGGGTCATCATGTGCTCCGAAATGCAGGCGACCCGGACTGGGTCGGTGCGATGAAAATCAGTGGCCCGGGCAGTGCCGGATCATTTTCCGAACGGGCCCCACGCGGGCTCCCGGATATCGCCCAGTGAGGAGGTCAGTCGCTGACGGATCCGGCCGTCGACCGAGGTGGCCATCAGGGTTTCGCGGCCTCCCGAGCGGGTCGAATACATCACCCATTGGCCATTGGGCGCGAAGCTGGGGGCTTCCTCCTGTCCGCCCTCGGTGAGGACGGATTCATTGCCGCCGTTGAGGTCCTTGAGGCCGACGAAGAAGCGCCCGTCTCGACGGGTGAGAAACGCCAGGTAGCGGCCGTCAGGACTGATGCGCGCACTGGTGTTGTAGTTCGAACCGAATGTCACTCGAGCGGCTTCGCCGCCCGACGCCGGCATGCGATAGATCTGCGGGGCGCCGCCCCGATCCGAGGTGAAGTACAGCGTGCGGCCATCGGGTGCGAAGACCGGCTCGGTGTCGATGGCGCTGGATTGAGTGAGGCGGCGCGATCCGCTGCCATCGGCTGCGTTGATCAGATAGATCTGAGACAGGCCATCCAGGGTGAGGGCGACGGCCAGCGTTCGGCCATCCGGTGACCAGGCCGGCGCGCTGTTGCTGCCCTTGAAGTTGGCGACCGCGCGGCGCTCGCCGGTGGCCAGGGTGTGTACATAGACAACCGGCTTTTTGGCTTCGAAGGACACATACGCCAATCGGCTGCCATCGGGAGACCAGGACGGCGAAATAATCGGCTCGGGCGAGACGAGTGGCGACTGGATATTCTCGCCGTCCCAGTCGGCGATGTTCAGCCTGTAGCGTGAACCCTGTTTGGTGACGAATGCGATGCGGGTCGAGAAGATGCCGCGCTCGCCGGTGAGCCGCTGGTAGATCGAGTCCGCGATCCGATGGGCGGCGAGGCGCAGATCGGGCTCGGAAGCCAGGACGGCTTCACCGCCCAACTGCGACTGCTTGACCACGTCATGGAGCCGGTAGCGCACGTCATAGCGGCCATCGGATTGGCGCAGCACCGAACCCGAGACGAAGGTCTCTGCGCCTCGGGCCTTCATGCCGGCAAAGTCGACCGATGCAGACTCGCCCACGGTCTGTTGCGGGTCGATCACCCGGAAGGCACCGATGCGCGAGAGGTCGCTGCGCACGATGGCGGCGATGTCCTGCGGCAAGCGCTCAGGCCCGGCGAAATTGGCGATCGCAATCGGCAACTGCGTGGCGCCGACCCCGGAAACGTCGATGCGGGTCTGGGCTGTGGCCACTGCCCAGGGCAGCGTCAGCATGGCCACACACGGGATCAGGCGGCGCAGGACACCGGTCAATCCGAACAGCTGGCGGGCGTGTGTCTGAAATGTCATCGTGGCGGGATTATATCGACCGAATCAGTTGGGGAACGAGCCCATTAGCGCTCATCGCGCGGACCTCGGCTGATTTCGATCTCGCCCTGACAACTGCCGTCGGCTGGCTTCGGGAACCGATCGGTGCGCTGGATACCGCGTTCGGCCGCCTGGTCCCAGGCGGGTACGCCGCTGGATCGACGCAGGCGCACCGAAATCAGACTGCAGTCCGGACGCAGCTGGACCAGGAAGATCGAGCGCGGATTGCCTTCGAGCTCAGCCGGGACTTGAAACGTCGTGTTTGATCGGATGGCGGCCGCCACACGCCCCGCGTAGCCGGCATCGACCCGTCCACCAGGACTGCCCCGGGCTGCACTGTCTGCGGGTGTACCACCGCTGCCCGCTTGCTGTTGCATGCGCCGGATGTCCTCGGCTCGCCGCGCATCGGCGGCCTGCGCATCCTTGCGATCCTGCTCGTCCTTGCGTCGCTTCTCATCGGCTGCTTTCTTCTCGGTGGCCGCGCGTTCAGCCTCCTTGCGCTCGGCGTCGCGTTTTTCGGCCTGCCGGGCTTGCGCCTCCTTGCGGCTGGCTTCGTCGCGACGCTTTCGTTCCTCGGTTTCCTGGCGAGCCTGCTCAGCCTTGCGCTTCTTCTCTTCTGCAGCCTTCTTTTCGGCGTCCTTGCGCTCGGCCTCTTTTTTAAGACGCTCGGCACGGATCTCGGGCGACTCGATCGGCTTCGGCTCGGGCTTAGGATCCGGCTTAGGCTCTGGTTTCGGTTTCGGTTCGGGTTTGGGTTCCGGAACCGGTTTGGGGGGCGGCTCGGGCGGGCGCTGAGGCTCAGGCTCGGCTTGGGGGGCTGGCTGCGAGGGCGCAGTGGTCGGTGAAGGCGGCACCCAGAGTTCCGCCTGGACCGGCTCCTCGCGCTTTGACTGCCAGTTCAGGCCGAAAAAAAGCAGGCCGAATAACAGCACATGCATCAGCAGCGCCAGCACCAGCGCCTTGGACCGTCCTTTCGGGCGGGGTGGGCGTTGCGGCACCGTTTCGCTGGATTCCATGTGCGTGTTGCGCGGCTGATTCAACTGCCTGAGCCCTTGACCATCAGCCCGACGCGCGATGTGCCGGCAGCGCGAACCGCGTTCATGACCTCGACCACTTCACCGTAGGGAATTTTGTTGTCCGCCGCAATCAGCACCGCCAGGGATGCAGGGTCGCCCAGCCCTTTGAGAGCCGGGCCGATCTCACGACGACCGATTGTCCGGTCGATCGACTGAGGCATGTTGCGGGTCACCATCCGCAGCTCGCCTGTGGGTGTCATCCGGATTTCGACCAGTGAGTCCGGTGGAGCGCTGCTTTCGCCGGCCGTCGGAACCTCGATCTGACCTGGCGGGAGCATGGGTGCGGTCACCATAAAAATCACCAGCAGCACCAGCATCACGTCGATGTAAGGCACCACGTTGATCTCGCTGACCGGGCGTCGCCGGCCCCTGCGTGACGAGCTGACCGAAGGCATCTGTGGCTCCGCGATCAGCGCGCCTGGCGCTGCAGGATGTTGGAGAACTCCTCGACGAAGGTGTCGAAGCGGTTGGACAGGCGCTCGATGTCGTATGAGAAGCGGTTGTAGGCGACCACCGCCGGAATAGCCGCGAACAGTCCAATTGCAGTGGCCACCAGCGCCTCGGCGATGCCGGGGGCCACGGCTGCGAGCGTGGCCTGCTTGACGTTGGCCAATCCCCGGAATGAATTCATGATGCCCCAGACGGTGCCGAACAGGCCGATGTAAGGGCTGACAGAGCCGGCGGAGGCCAGGAAGGCCAGCTGTGATTCGAGCCCATCCATCTCGCGCTGATAGCCTGCTCGCATGGCACGGCGGGCGGCTTCGAGCATTGCATGGGTGTCGCCCGGCTTTTGCTGACGGGTCTTGTTGAATTCGCGCATCCCGGATTCAAAGATACGTGCAAGCGGCCCCTGATCGCCGGTCGCAGCAGTGCTGCGTCGATAGAGTTCGGTCAGGTCGCCGCCACTCCAGAACTCGGCTTCGAAGCGGTCGGTTGCTGCGCGTGCGGCACGAATCTGGAAGAGCTTGCGAAAAATCACCGTCCAGGAGGCGATCGAGATTGCCAGCAGGCCTGCCATCACCAACTGCACCAGCAGGCTGGCATTGGCCACCAGCGAGAGGATCGACATGTCGTGGTTCATCTGGATTCCAGCAATCGGGTCAGCCAGGGCGGCAGTGGTGCTGCCCTGCCGGTGATTCGGTTCATGACCGCAACCCGCACCGAGGCTTCGGTGAGCACGGGGTTCTTGGCTCCAACGGATTCGCCATCAATCAGGAAGACACCCTGGTCCAGCACCAGTGAGGCTTTGCGAGCCTGTGCCACGGTGAGATCGATGCGCAGCAGGTCGTCGAGTCGAGCCGGACGCAGGTAGCGGATCTCAAGCGAACTGACCACGAATTGAATCGCATCACGCTCGGCAAGCTCGACATGGTGCGCACCCAGTGAGCGAAGCCACTCCGTTCGGGCGCGCTCCATCCAGCGAAGATAGTTGGCGTGATAGACGATGCCGCCGGCGTCGGTGTCTTCGTAGTACACCCGAGACTGAATCGAAAAGTGGCGTGCGCAGGTCATGCGCTCAGAGCACTGACCGAGGCAGCCAGGACCATGCACCCATGAGAACCAGGGTGGCGATCACGATTGCCGCGGCCAGACGCGTGACGCCCTGGCTGGCGAATTCTTCTTCGTCGAATTTTTCTGCCAGCACCATGCCCAGTGCAAAACCACCCAGCAGGCCGCCGATATGCGCGGCATTGTCGATGAAGCCGACCACGAATCCCATGAACAGTGAGTAGCCAACAAACCCGAGCAATGACGACTTCATTGCGGTGACCAGCGCCGGCGGCAATTTGTGGGGTTTGGTGAAGGTCGCAGCCAGCAGGCAGCCCACCACGCCGAAGATCGCACCTGAGGCACCGACCGAAACCGATTTGCTTGCAGCAAAGAACAGGCTCGCCATGGATCCGCACAGCCCGCTGATCAGGTAGATGACCAGCATCTGACGGTTGCCATACAGGCGTTCGGCCAGTTTGCCGGTATCCCACAGCGCCCACATGTTGAAGCCCAGATGGATGATCCCGCCGTGCAGGAACATCGCGCTCAGCAGCCGCCAAGGCTGCTCCAGCGTTGCCGGCAGCAGGTTGCCGCCCCAGGCCAGCAACTCGATGGGTTGAGGCGACATCACCGACATGCCGGACGCGATGTTCAGCAGCCAGACAATGACGTTCAATGCCACCAGGGTTGGCGTGACCCAGACCCGTGGCGTCGCACGATGAAGGCGGATCAGGAAGTCCTGATGGTCGACGATCGGTGCATTCATTCTGGTGTGCCTTGTTCGAACAGGTCGGTGTTGCTGTCGCGTGCAGGCGCGGCCAGGCCGAAATGCCGCCAGGCTGCAGCGGTCGCGATGCGGCCCCGGGGCGTTCGCTGCAGATAGCCCTGCTGGATCAGGTAGGGTTCAAGCACGTCCTCGATGGTGTCGCGCTCTTCACCGATTGCTGCCGCGACATTGTCCAGCCCGACCGGTCCGCCGGAAAACTTTTCGATGACTGCCTGAAGCAGGCGTCGATCCATCGTGTCCAGCCCGATTGGATCGACATCCAGCATTGTCAGGGCCGCGTCTGCGATCGGCGCACTGATGTGGCCCTGCGCCTTGACCTCGGCATAGTCGCGCACGCGGCGCAACAGCCGGTTGGCAATCCGCGGGGTGCCGCGTGACCGCCGGGCGATCTCCCGCGCGCCAGCCTCATCGATCGGCGCCTGCAGCAGAGACGCGGAGCGGGTCACGATCCGGGTGAGATCGTCCACGCCATAGAACTCGAGCCGGGCGACGATGCCGAATCGGTCGCGCAGCGGGTTGGTCAGCATGCCGGCCCGAGTGGTTGCGCCCACCAGCGTGAATGGCTGCAGATCGAGTTTGATCGATCGGGCCGCCGGCCCTTCGCCGATCAGGATGTCGATCTGGAAATCTTCGAGTGCCGGGTACAGGATCTCTTCGACGACCGGACTGAGCCGATGGATTTCATCGATGAAGAGCACATCGTTTTTTTCGAGATTGGTGAGGATGGCCGCCAGATCGCCAGGACGCTCAAGCACAGGGCCCGAGGTCTGACGCATGTTGACGCCCATTTCAGCCGCCACGATATGGGCCAGCGTGGTCTTGCCAAGACCCGGCGGGCCGAAGAGCAGCAGGTGATCGAGGGCCTCGCCGCGATTGCGTGCGGCTGCAACGAAGATATCGAGTTGTTCGCGGATGCGAGGCTGCCCGACATAGTCGGCAAGCGCCTTGGGTCGCAGCGCACGCTCCACGGCCTCTTCAGCCGGCGATGATGGCGCCGGTGCGACGAGGCGGTCATGTTCGATCATCGCCGCATTCTATCGGACACGGCGGTTGCCCACCGTCGGACTCAGGACCGGGCCAGCAGCTTGAGCGCCTGCTTGATGCCATCAGATACCGAGGCATCGGCTGGTACCTGACGCGCGGCGAGTGAAGCTTCCTTTTCCGAATATCCAAGCGACACGAGCGCACGCAGGATGTCTGCCGAATGATCCGCCATTGCCGACTGGGCCTGTGCGCCAGCCAGCTCCGGGCCGAGTTTGCCCTTGAGCTCGAGCAGCAGTCGATCTGCGGTTTTCTTGCCGATGCCCGGGACTTTGATCAGACGCCCTGACTCCTGAAGCGCCACTGCACTGGTGAGGTCGGCGACCGACAGACCGGACAGCACAGCCAGGGCCATCCGCGGGCCGACGCCGGAGATGCGGATCAACTCCCTGAAGGCAGACCGTTCAGCGGCAGTCAGAAACCCGTACAGCAGGTTGGCGTCTTCTCGAACCACCTGATGGGTGAGCAGCACAACCCGCTCACCCAGTGCAGGCAGGTCATAGAAGGTGCTCATCGGCACGTCGAGCTCATAGCCCACGCCACCAACGTCAACGAGAATTTCAGGGGGATTTCTGGCCAGCAACTGGCCGGCAATGCGTCCGATCATGATGCCAGCAGTCTACCCCGGCGCACCCGTACGCCGCGGCGGGCCAGCCCGGTGGTGGCACCGCCCTTTCCAACCAGGGCCTGTGACAGTCGATCCGCATGGGCATGGCAGGTGGCACAGGCCAGCGCATCGGCTGCATCCCGCGAGGGCGCACCGGGCAAAGACAGCAGTCGCACGACCATCGCCTGCACCTGCTCCTTGGTGGCCCGACCATAGCCGACCACGGCCTGCTTGACCTGAAGTGCGGTGTACTCGGCCACTGTCAGGCCGGCGGTGGCCGCCGCACACAGGGCCGCACCCCGAGCCTGGCCCAGCAGCAGGGTCGACTGAGGGTTCACATTGACGAAGACCTTCTCGACTGCGGCGGTCTGCGGGTGAAAGGCTTCGATGACTTCCTGAAGCTGGCTGTAGATTGTGGCCAGACGGGTGGCCAGCTCGCCGTCCGGTACGCGGATCACCCCACTGGTCACATAGACCAGGCGACCGGCCTCCTGCACATCGACGATTCCGAAGCCGGTGAGGCGAAGTCCGGGATCAATCCCCAGGATTCGGCGCGGCCCACTCAAAGCATCAGTGCCGGAAATGCCGAATGCCGGTGAAGACCATGGCCACACCGCGTTCGTTGGCGGCTGCGATCACTTCATCGTCTCGCATCGAGCCGCCGGGCTGGATCACTGCGCTTGCTCCGGCATCGACCACCACGTCGAGGCCATCGCGGAAGGGAAAGAAGGCATCGGATGCAACCACAGATCCCTTGAGCGTCAGCGAAGCGTGCTCCGCTTTGATCGATGCGATCCGTGCCGAATCGATCCGGCTCATCTGGCCCGCGCCCACACCGAGCGTGCGCCCGTCGGCACAGAACACGATGGCATTGGACTTGACGAACTTGGCGACCCGCCAGGCAAAGAGCAGATCGCTCAGTTGCGCCGGGGTGGGTGCTCGGGCAGTCACCACTTTCAAGTCTGTTGCATCCAGCCGGTGCTCATCAGGCGACTGAACCAGCAGGCCGCCACCCACGCGCTTCAGATCGATGCGATTGGTGTGACGCGACAGCGGGATCTCAAGCAGGCGCACGTTCTGCTTGCCGGCAAAGACCTTGCGGGATGCATCATCAAATGAAGGTGCG
>Ga0209598_10002367_pt1 | contig 14781 bp, 12 predicted proteins | sample M_140807_EF_Meta_FD_187317 | JGI IMG/M metagenome (GOLD analysis project Ga0209598, IMG submission 187317) | Freshwater microbial communities from Lake Montjoie, Canada to study carbon cycling - M_140807_EF_MetaG (SPAdes) (version 2) | ecosystem: Environmental > Aquatic > Freshwater > Lake... | reverse complement strand
ACGCGTTTTCGAGTCCGTCGACCACGCGCCCATCTTGTGCGGGTGCTTGCGAGCGTAATCCTTTACAGCCTTCGGCGCGCGGCGGTCGGAATTGCCTTCGCGGAGGACAGGATTCACCGCGCTGCCCTTGACCTTGTCATAGCGGGCCTTGATGTCCTTCTCGTCATCACTCGCGGGAACTTCGGGATAGTCTGGCAGCGTGAACCCACGCTTTTGCAGCTCGGCAATGGCGGCCTTCAGCTGCGGAACCGATGCGCTGATGTTTGGAAGCTTGATAATATTTGCCTCGGCCTTGAGCGTGAGCGCACCCAACTCGGCGAGGGCATCCTCCGTCTTTTGCTCCGCAGGCAAGCGGTCTGCAAACACAGCCAAGATGCGGCCGGCAAGCGAAATGTCCCGCATCTCCACTGCGATCCCCGCATGCTTCGTGAAGGCCTCGATGATTGGCAGCAAGGAATAGGTGGCCAGAAGAGGGGCTTCGTCGGTTTTTGTGTAGATGATGGTCGGTTGGGTAGGCATATGCGGAAAGGGAGCTATTAAAGACTTTTCGTGCGCGTGGTCAAAGCAAACCACTTAGCAGATTGGGGACACCCGCTGCCTCCCCCCCGCGCTTTTTAACTCGAATTCAGGGGAATTAACCACAGAGGACACAGAGAGCACAGAGGCTGAATTGTTTGCACTTTCATCATCGTCTCAGGAAAAATACCTATAGGGAGGGTTCCCGAGAGGCTTTGAATGCAAAAAAAGCGGGGCATTGCTGCCCCGCCTTTTTTGTAAGGGTTGATTAAGTTTAAGCCTTCTGCTCGAGGATGGCTGCCTTGACCTGGGATGGGACTTCCTCGAAGTGCGAGGGTTCCATCGAGTAGGATGAGCGGCCTTTGGAGAGTGAGCGGATGGCGGTGGCGTAGCCGAACATCTCAGCCAGAGGAACCTCGGCGTTGATTGTGCAGAGGTTGCCTTTGGTTTCCATGCCTTGGATGCGCGCGCGGCGGCGGTTGAGGTCGCCCATGATGTCGCCTTGGAACTCATCAGGAGTCACGTTTTCGACTTTCATGACTGGCTCGAGCAGGATTGGTTTGGCTTTTTTCAAGCCGTCCTTGAGAGCAAAGATCGCTGCCATCTTGAACGCCATTTCGTTCGAGTCCACGTCGTGGTAGGAACCGTCTGTGATGTCCACATGGACGTCGATGACGGGGTAGCCAGCAACGACGCCGTTGAGGATCGCTTCCTTGAAGCCTTTTTCGACAGCGGGAATGTATTCTTTGGGAATGGTGCCGCCGACGACTTTGTTATCGATCGTGAGACCTTTGCCGCGCTCGTTCGGGCGGACTTTACAGACGACGTGGCCGTATTGACCGCGACCGCCGGACTGCTTGACAAGTTTGCCTTCGCCTTCTGACTCGTTGAGGATGGTCTCCTTGTAGGCGATCTGTGGCTTGCCGGAGTTTGCTTCAACCTTGAATTCGCGCAACATGCGGTCGCGAATGATTTCGAGGTGGAGCTCGCCCATGCCAGCGATGATTGTTTGGCCGGTTTCCTCGTCTGTGAATACTCGGAAGGTCGGATCTTCTTCGGCAAGACGCTGAAGGGCGATGCCCATCTTTTCTTGATCCTGCTTGGTCTTTGGCTCGACGGCCATGGAGATAACGGGATCAGGGAACGATGGTGGTTCGAGGAGAATCGGATGATCCTCGTCGCAGAGTGTGTCACCGGTGGTGATGTTTTTGATACCCACAATGGCCGCGATATCACCCGAGTAGCAGGTGTCGATATCTTCGCGCTTGTCGGCTTGAATCTGGATGAGACGGCTAATGCGCTCGCGTTTGTTTGTGCGTGGGTTGTAAACGGTGTCGCCTTTGGAGAGCTTGCCGGAGTAAACGCGGAAGAAAACGAGTTTTCCAACGAAAGGATCGCTCCAGAGCTTGAAAGCTAGCGAGCAAAATTTGGCGTGGTCGTTCGAGACGGCTTCCATCGCCTCGCCGTTGTCAGGGTTTTGTCCCTTGGCTGGGGCAATGTCGAGCGGGCCGGGGAGGTAGTCCAGCACAGCATCAACGAGGTATTGGACGCCTTTATTTTTGAAGGCAGATCCGCCGGCGACTGGCACGAATTTATTGGCAATCGTCTGGCGACGGATGGCTGCCTTGAGTTGTTGGATGCTGATGGGTTGCTCCTCGAGGAAGAGCATGCCGATTTCCTCGTCGAGGTCGCACATTTGCGAGACGAGGTCTTCGTAGGCGGCTTGAGCGATACCTTTCAGATCCTCTGGGATTTCTTCGACGGTGTAGGTTGAACCCATCGCGTCGTTGTCATGGTAAATGACGACCTTCTGGTTGATGACGTCGATTTGCCCTTTGAGATAATCCTCTTTTCCAACGGGGATGAGAACTGGCCATGCGTTGGCGCCGAGTTTCTGGCGCATCGAGTTCACGGCGTTGTTGAAATCCGCGCCTGTGCGGTCCATTTTGTTTACGAAGGCGATGCGGGGCACACCATATTTGGTAGCTTGACGCCAAACGGTTTCGGACTGCGGTTGCACGCCAGCCACACCACAGAACACGGCGATGGCTCCGTCGAGAACGCGGAGTGAGCGCTCGACTTCGGCCGTGAAATCCACGTGGCCGGGAGTGTCGATAATGTTTACGCGCATCTTGAGGCCTTCATAAGCCTTGTAGATACCTTCTTCTGGGCGTTGCATCCACGAGCAGGTGGTAGCGGCGGAAGTGATCGTGATGCCACGCTCGCGCTCTTGCTCCATCCAGTCGGTGACTGTTGTGCCCTCGTGCACTTCGCCGATCTTGTGGATCATTCCCGTGTAGAATAGGATACGCTCTGTAAGTGTGGTTTTGCCCGCGTCGATGTGGGCGGCGATACCAATGTTACGCGTGCGCTCAAGCGGAAACGCGCGGTTCGGAGAGTTCGGGTTCGTGGAGTCGGTCGTGGCTGCCATAGGATCGTGTGAGGTTGTGTTTTTTAGATTGTGTTTTGTCTCGGGAGGGGACGCCTTGGAGGTCTAAAACCTTCCTAGCGGTAAAAAAAGAGGGCGGTTTTTTCCGGGGAAAAAACCGCCCTTCAGAAATTTGCTACCAGCGGAAGTGGGCGAAGGCGCGGTTGGCCTGTGCCATCTTGTGCATGTCGTCGCGTTTCTTGATCGCGTTGCCTTGACCGGCGGCTGCGTCCTTCAACTCGTAGGCGAGAGCGTTTTCCATCGGAACACCTTTGCGTTTGTTCGCAAAAGTCACCAGCCAGCGCATGGCTAAAGCGACTTGGCGTCCAGCAGGAACTTCCATAGGCACCTGGTATGTGGAACCACCAACGCGGCGGGATTTAACTTCGAGGCGTGGTTTCACGTTCTCGATGGCTTTGTTGAGCGTCTCGAGAGGATCAACTGTATCAGTGCCCTCGCGGGTTTTATCGATCGCAGTATAAACGATTTTCTCGGCGATGGATTTCTTGCCTGACTGCATGACGCTGCTGATGAGGCTGGCGACGAGCGGACTGGCATAGCGGGCGTCCTTTTTGACTTCCTTGTGAATGACTCTGCGGCGACGGGACATATCTTATTGTATCTATTTAAAATTTCGATTCTTGGCGGTTACTTCTTCTTGCCCTTGGCGCCTTTGGCTCCCTTGTCTTCTTGGCCTGGCTTCGGACGTTTGGCACCGTATTTCGAGCGGCCGCGACGACGACCATCAACTCCAAGGCTGTCGAGAGTTCCGCGAACGATGTGGTAACGAACACCTGGAAGATCTTTGACCTTGCCGCCGCGAACGAGAACGATCGAGTGCTCCTGGAGGTTGTGTCCCTCGCCGGGGATATAGGCGATGACTTCCTGTCCATTCGTGAGGCGCACCTTGGCCACTTTGCGGAGAGCCGAGTTAGGCTTCTTCGGTGTGCGCGTCATCACCTGCACGCAAACGCCGCGACGCTGTGGGCAGTTTGCCAGAGCGGGCGACTTGGATTTGACTTTGATTTTTTGGCGTCCCTTGCGGACGAGTTGATTAATTGTGGGCATTCTAAATCTCGTTTTCTGACTCGCGTGAGTCGATAGGATTTCCATCGTCTGGATATTGACAATGGCTCACCTCCGACACCTTGCGGGAAGCGAGGAGGTTAGGGATCATTCGGTGTGTTGCAAGAGAAAAAAACAGATTTTTCAATGCCTTCAAATCATGTATTCCATGAGCCTATGAAGAGGATTTCAGCAGGTTTGCTTATCGCGGTTTTGCTTTGCGGTTGTGCAGGACCTGTCGTTTACGATCACACTGCGCCTGTGGCGGAAGCCGAGGCTGCAAAGCCTGGTGTGGTGCTCGACGCCGAGGCCGAGAGGGAGGCTATCGGGCGCTTTGACGCGTTCTTTGCCGATGTCAGCGTTGAGAGCATTCGCTCGCAGATAGACGGCTTTTATGCGCCGGATGTTTTTTTCAATGACACGCTCAAAACGCTGCGCGGCCGTCAAGCGGTGGAGGCCTACTTTCTCCGCATGCCCGAGCACACCGACTTTGTGCGGGGCAAAACACTCGACCACTCCCGATCCGGGGCGAACTACTATGTGCGTTGGATTCTGGACGTGCGCTACAAGGGCGCGAAGGAAACTGTCCGCACCATGGGCGTGACGCTTCTGCGTTTTGACAAGGAGGGTCGTGTCGTGCTTCACCAGGATTTCTGGGACTCCTCGGCCGGCTTCTACGAGCATCTGCCGGTGCTTGGCGGTGTGATGCGATGGATCAAGTCGAAAATCTAACACTGTTGCCCGAAGTGCGCGGCGGGTCGCTGCGGAGCCTTTTCCAGAGTGGATCTCCGGTTCTCTCTCTCGCTCCGATGCAGGATATCACGGACCTTCCGTTCTGGCGACTCATGTCGAAATACGATGGCGCGGATTTGTATTTCACCGAGTTCTTCCGGGTCACTCCGCACTATGTTCCGGAGAAAAACATCTTGCGTTCAATTATTGAAAATCCCACGGGGCGACCTGCCGTGGCGCAGATCATCGGCAACAATCTGGATGCCATGGCAAGGACGGCCAAGGCGCTTGAGAAGCACGCTGTCGCAGCCATCGACCTCAATCTGGGGTGTCCCGCGCCCGTCGTTTACCGCAAGTGCGCTGGTGGTGGATTGCTCCGCGATCTGGCGAGGGTGGACGCCCTTCTTGCTGCCTTGCGCGATGCCGTGGAGGGAGCGTTCACGGTCAAGACGCGGATTGGATTTGAAAGCCCTGGCGAGTTCGATGCGCTCTTGGAGGTTTTTGCAAAGCACCGCCTCGATTTGCTAACGGTGCATGGCCGCACGGTGGCTGAAAAATACGGCCCGCATGTGCATCTCGACCGCATTGCCCAGGCGGTGCGCTTCCTGCCATTTCCTGTGCAGGCGAATGGCAATGTCACCTCTGCCGCCAGCGCAGTGGAAACACTGGCGCAAACCGGCGCGGCGGGTCTGATGATCGGGCGCGGGGCGATTCGCAATCCTTGGATTTTTTCGCAGATTCGCGATCGCATGGCCGGGCGTGAGGTGTCTTTGCCGACAGGCCGGCAGGTTCTGGACTACATCTCCGACTTATACGAGGCCGTGTGCAGTCCTGGTGTTCCTGAAAAAGCCCAAGTTCAGAAAATGAAAAAATATATGAACTTCCTCGGCGAGGGGCTCGATGATGCGGCTGCGTTCCTGCATGACATACGCCGGTGCGCCACGCGGGATGAGTTTTTTAGCATTTGCTCGCGTCACCTTGACCACGGGCGGGCGATGCCGCTTCAACCGTAGATGATAAGCTGAATGTTGTCGGGCAGGTTGGCGGCGACTTGGCTGGCTACATTGCCGCGAAGAACCTTGGCAAGCGAGTTCCGGTGCGTGGCTCCGAGGACCAGAAAGTCGGCTCCGATTGTCGCAGCTGTGTCCACGATGAGCGGTGCGCTTTCCGAGGCGGTTGCAAAAAGTGGAATCGTCGTGATGCCGCGCGCTTTTCCAATCTGCAAGGCGGTGTTGAGGATCGCGCTGACCTCTGGGTCATCCCTCCAGTTCGTCGGCCCTCCCGAGGATGTGCCTGGATAGAGCACCGCGATCTCCCGAACGCAGAGCACGTAGAGCGCTGCCTTGCGAAGTTCGGCTTCGTCGAATGCGAATGCCAGTGCCGGAGTGAGTCCACGCACGGAAACCAGGATTTTCTGGGTTTCCTGCACCGGCTTCCGCAGGTTCTCAATCAACTCTGGTTTGACGATCTGGGCGACCTCGCGACTGACCGTGAGTGTGGTGATCCCGCTCAAACGCCGCGAGTAGGCCCAGAGGCCGAGGCCGGCTATCAGGACGCAGACGACAAAAAACAACGCATCGTGTTTCGTCTGCGCGAGCGTGAATTCGACCGCTATCAGGATGAGCGCTGTGAAGCCCATTAGTAGCCGCTCGGGGAAGGTCATCTCGAGTTTCTTGTTTGTTGTCGATGATGCCAGATTGATCGCGATAGCTCCGACGACGCCTATCGCATAGAGATTGGCGAGGCTTTCGAAATTGTCTGTGACGAGCAATACCAGGATCGGAAGAACCACCGAGATCGCGAGAGGCACTGTCGGCACACCGATGCGGCTTAATTTGGAAAACTGCTTCGGCATGTCGCCCTCGCGGGACATCATGAAAAGCAGACCCAGCTGTGCGGCAATTGCCGTGTTCACTGCGCTAAGCAGGAGGAGAGCAAAAACAATGCCGACGATCAGTCCAAATACCTGCCCGAATGTGTTTCCGAAGGCCATGGCTCCGTATTGTTCGGCCATGAAGCGCAGAGTGTCCTCCTTGCGTTCCACGATCTGGGGTGCGAGCGACTCGGGCAGCGAGAGCATCGCCCAGCCCAGAAGAAATGTTCCCAAGCTCACTTCGATGGCGACTGGGATGATCGCCTTGGCCGATGTTTTTCCGATTCTCGGATGTCCCACCGGTGAGCCTTTGTCCGGTTTGAGAGTGCCGGTGAGGTTGGCGATGGCCTCGACACCGCTGAGGGCCAGAATCACGCCGACGAAGGAAACCCAGATATGCCCCCAGGTTCCCTCGAGGGGTCTCAGGTTGTGAAAGGTGAGATGCGGAATACTCAGGGATATGATCCCGACGATGACAACCAATGTCGGCAGCGCCAATGCCACCGCCAGATTGCCGCTGTGTCGCGGGCCGAGCAAGTTGATGGCCCCGATTAGCAGGATCACCCCAATCGTGGAGACCATGATGTATTCCTGCGGGATGCCTAGGTAGCTCAGAGCCGCCCATCCGCTGAGTGCCGCCGTGACGGTGAGGTCAGCCACCAGCAGGAGCGCCGCCACGACTGATAGGACTTTTCCATGGGCTCCAGCCGCAGAGTAAACGCCGCCACCGTCGGGGAAGCAGCGGCAGATGACGATATAGTTGATGCCAACTAGCAGCGTGAGCGCGCATACCGCGCAGATAATGGGAAGAGATGAAAAGCCCGTTGCAGCAAAGGCGAGTCCCAAGACATACGCTTTGCTGGTTCCCCAGTCGCCATAAAGGAGTGCTGAAGCCCGCTGCCAGTCGAGATTGCGCGGGCGTTGAATAGAGATGTTGTCCAAAGCGGGAGGAGTTTTGAGCAGGGATGGGGCGCTGCGGCAAATCAAATCTTGTCCCGTCCGCGCCTCTGTTGTCTTGCTTGAAGCTCGCTGCTGCCTTAGCAGGAGGTGAGTGAATATCTACGCGAGAACGATCCGCTATTTCCGCCCCTTCGCTTTGGCTACTGCGGGAGGCGTTGGTCTCACACTGATTTCGATTGGATTCAATCTCCTCAAGCCCTGGCCCTTCAAATTCATCGTCGATGGTGTATTGGATTCCTCGGCAGGAACGGCCCAGACGCGGGTGCTTTTGCAGGAATGGTTCGGCGCCACTTCGCCATCACTCGTTGTTTTCTGGCTCTGCTTCGTGATGGTTTTGATCAGCCTTCTCGCCGGCTTGGTGAATCTGGGTTCGAATTACCTTTTCGTCCGCGTGGGTCTCCAGTCTCTGTTGAAGCTGCGCACGGACCTCTACACGGCGTTGCAAAATCTGCCTCTCAAGTTCCACGACTCCCGTCGCAGTGCGGACTCGAGCTTCCGCGTGGCCTACGACTCGCAGAGTATTCAGACGATTTACAACAAAGGTTTCGCGACCGTGCTGTCTTCGGTGGTCATGCTGGTGGCGACCTTTTTTGTGATGGTGCGGATGAATTGGCCGCTCACGCTGGCTTCCCTTGCGATTTTGCCGCCGGTGGTCTGGGCGATTCGATTTTATGCAGTTCGGGTTCGGAATCAATCCACCGACATCCATGAGCGCGAGAGCGATCTGCTTACTATCGCGCAGGAGGGCCTGAGCCAAATTCGGATGGTTCATGCTTTCGGTCGCGAGGCCTTCGAGGTCGATCAATTCCATCGCCGTGCCTCGCGCAGCCTGGAGGCGAACATGAAGCTGAACATGACTTCCGTGGCCAGCGCCTTGGTCGTCGGAACCCTCATGGCCGCCGGCACGGCGCTCATGTATTACATCGGCTCGCTGCAGGTCATGAATCCCGCAGCAACCTTCACTCTGGGAGACCTGCTGGTTTTTTCCTCCTATCTCCTCATGCTTTATCAACCCTTGGAGCAGCTCACCTACACGGCGTGGGCGCTTGAGGGGGCCGCAGCCGGGGCGCAGCGGTGCTTCGAGGTTCTGGACCGCCAAGATGATGTGCCCGACGCGCCGAATGCTGTGGAACTGAAAGAGGTGAGGGGACGCATCGAATTTGCAGGGGTTAGCTTCGGCTACACGGAAGAGCGGGGGGTTTTGCAGGATATCAATTTTACGATTGAACCAGGCCAGACCGTTGCATTTGTCGGCGGCACAGGCACCGGAAAAAGCACCCTGCTGAGTCTCGTGCCCAGATTCTATGATCCCACGGGCGGCACGGTTTCGCTCGACGGGCGCGACCTGCGCTCCATAACAAAAAAGAGCCTGCGTTCACACATCGGCATGGTTCTTCAGGACACGCTCCTTTTTTCAACTACGATCCGCGAAAACATCGCCTATGGGAAACCCGGCGCGACGGATGCCGAGATCGAGGAGGCTGCGAGAAAGGCTCAGGCATTGGACTTCATTCAAAACATGCCGCAGGGGTTTGACAGCCCAGTTGGGGAGCGCGGCGGCCACCTGAGCGTCGGCCAGCGTCAGCGCATCGGTATTGCCAGGGCATTTCTCAAAAATGCGCCGATTCTTTTATTGGACGAGCCGACCAGTGCCCTCGATCCCAGCACCGAGCACGCTATCATGGGAACAATCCTGGAACTCATGCGCGGCCGGACGACGCTTATCATCACCCACAGGCTCACCACGATTCACGGTCTAGGCCGTATCGTGGTTCTTCAAAATGGACGCGTTGTGGAAGATGGATCGGGTGCCGAGCTCGTGGCGCGCGGCGGCGCCTATGCGGCCCTTTACCGCGATACGATGGCCCAGAGCGGATAGCCCGTCGTATTTATTTCGCTGCTTTTTTAGCCTTCGTCGTCTTGGCCTTGGGAGCCGGTTCATCTGCCGCAGGGGCCTCTTCGGCCTGCGCGTCTGTTGAGGCTGTGCTCGTTGGTTCCGCAGTGTTACTGGCTGACAGTAAGGAATCCACAAGCGCCTGATCCGACTCAGCGGATTCCGTTGAAGGCTCGGCCTCTGCTGGAGTCTCTTTGTCGCCTGAAAGCAGGGAATCGATAAACGCCTGATTGGAATCAAAAGAATCTGCAGAAGGCTCCGCTGGAGCATTCTGAATTTCGGGAATCAATGGCTCAAATGCAGACTTCGGCGGTGGCGGCGCCGGGCGCTCGAATGTCATAGATTGGTCGCGCTCTGGTATCTGGGCTAGAAGACGGTCTACAATTTCAAAAATCTCCTCTTCGACACGCACCGGATTGCTTTCCTTCAACACAAACACCAACCGCTTGTCCAGATCTGGGAGCTCCGTCCAGCCTTGAATGCTGTAGTCCTTCGCCGTCCCAGTCTGCCGTGCATGGATCGAGGCCTTTGTTTTGGCGACACCGGAAGAATTGGTAAGAATCACCTGCAGCGAGCCTGTGCGTTCGCTGAAGTTCATCGAACGTTGAAACCCCCACGAGCCGCCGCCAAGCGGGGCTGAGGAAAGTGCATCCTTCAAGAACGTTTCAGCCAAATCGACAAAACCAAACGATGTTAATCTCATAGTCCATGTGCATCAACATCCCAATCCTCACGCGGTGTCAAGTTTGTGATGGGGGAAGCTTGAATGCCCGAATTCTTTTGGTAGCATCACAAATCGGATGTATTTATCTTCCTCCTGCTAAGACCTGATGGCGCTAGACCGCATATTGATAGTTGATGACACGGCGATTATTCGCAAATCCCTCGAGGAACGCCTGAGGGGGAAGCGGTATGCTGTTTCCACCGCAGGGTCGATTGCGGAGGCAGAAAAACGCCTTGCGGCTAATTCGTTCGATCTCATCTTTCTCGACATGGAATTGCCCGATGGTGACGGGCGTGTCTTCATCGAGCGCCTCTCCCACAATGACAACAAGCCGCTCGTGGTGATGATCACCGCAAACGGATCGATCGAGTCCGTTGTAGAGTGCATGAGACTGGGAGCTTTCGATTACCTTCCGAAGCCGTTTGCGATGACGCAAATCGACCTTATTCTCAAGAAGGCTGCCGAGTTTCAGCGTGCGGTTCGAGTCACAGATTTTTTAAACCGCGAAAGCATCGCCCGTCGTGAAATTATCGGAAACAGCACCGCCGTCACCCGTTTGAAAGATCTGATCCACCGTGTCGGCAGGACGAATGCCACGGTCATGATCAGTGGTGAAAATGGGACTGGTAAGGAGCTTGTGGCCAACGAGATTTTCCTGAACAGCCAGCGTGCCAACAAGCCATTCATCAAGGTCAATTGTGCAGCTATTTCCGAGACGCTCATCGAAAGCGAATTCTTCGGACATGAAAAAGGTTCCTTCACCGGAGCAACCGATCAGCGGGATGGCAGGTTCGAGTTGGCCGACGGCGGCACGATTCTCCTCGATGAGGTCAGTGAAATCTCGCTTGCCCTCCAAGCCAAGCTCCTCCGTGTCCTTCAAGAGCGGGAATTCGAGCGCGTCGGGGGAAATAAAACCATCAAAGTCGATGTCCGCGTTCTCGCCACCACGAACCGTGACCTGCTTAAAGCGGTTCAGAATGGACACTTCCGCGAGGATCTCTACTACCGCCTTAATGTTTTCCCCATCCAAGTGCCTCCACTCCGCGAGCGCACGGGGGATGTCGAACTCCTCGCCAACCATTTTCTCGAGCGTTTTTCCAAGGAACACGGCATCAAAAGCGGTGGGTTTTCCGAAAGCGGCATAGCTGGACTGCTCGCCCACAACTGGCCGGGCAATGTGCGTGAACTCCAAAATGTCGTCGAACGCGCCGCCATCCTGGCCGAGGAAGGCGTCCCCATCAGCGCCGAACTCATGGGGCTCACCCCGCCAGCACCCATTGCTACACCGCAGGCGGCTCCCGTTGTTCAAGAATCCGCTGCTCCGGCTCCCGCTTCGAATTCCCAAGTCATGCCACTCCACGAGCTCGAAAAACGCGCCATCTTCGAAGCCCTCGAGCGCACAAACGGCAATCGCACCCAAGCCGCCGAACTCCTCCAGATCAGCATCCGCACCCTCCGCAACAAGCTTGCCGAATACCGTGGCGAGGGCGAGGAAGCAGCCTGATTTTTTCGCATTGACACCATCCCCTCACGGAAGCCAGTCTCCGCCCCCGTGTCCACGCTCCGTCGAAAAATCCTCGCATCCTGCGGCCAAGTCATAGCCGCCATTGCGTTATTTTTTATCATTGGAGGCCACTGGGGAGTTCTTCAAACCGTGGCTTGGGCAAATATGATCTGGAACTACTCCACGCAGGACGGCTCAGTCCTCGCCGGCGCGAAAAAAACCTTCGATGGCGAGCACCCCTGCAACATGTGCGATTCGATCAAGGAGGCCAAAAAGCAGGAAAAGAAAGCCCCCGAGATTTTGTCGACCACTAAGAAAATCGAGCTCTTCGCTCTGGAGGCTGCCAGCGTCCTCCCCGCGCTCGTCAGCGCCCCGTGCCAATTTCCTCTCCCCCGGAATCTTTCGGCGGAATCCCGCCCGCATTCCCCAGTCACTCCCGTGCCCATAGCCTGAGGCTCGGGATTCTCTCTTAAAATCCGGACCCTCGTTCGGATCAACCCACGTCTCGGGTGCAGCAAATTGCTTTGCGGCCAGAAAAACCTGGGGCTCCTCTGCGGCATCACTTTTGTGCGTTCTATGTTGAACGCCACGCGGAGGGATGAATTTTCAATACACACACTTAAAATTACTTATGGAAAAAATGATAAAAAATCTTGCTGTATTTTTCTTGGCTCTCACAGCATTGCAAACGGCTTCCGCTCACATCGGATACGCAGGTCGTAATTTGGGCACTTGGTCTGAAATCGGAGGTATTTGGACCATAACAGGAAACAGTGGTTCGCTGACCAATAGTTCCGTCGGAATCACCCTGACGAATATCGCCTCTGATTTCGGTTGGGCCGATGCCACAGGCTCGGACTACGGTGACAGCCACAAAGGCAGGTGGTTCAGCTTCCTATTAAACAATCCCGGAACATTTTCCCTCTCCATACTCGGCGGCGGGACAGATTCAGGGACGCAGGCTGGAGTCTACCCCTTCGATAGTAATATCGGAGCACAGTTTTTGCCTGCTTACACGATCTATCGAGGCCTGGCCGTTGGATCTGCGCATGATGGGTCCGTTGTTTCACTTGCTTGGCGCGCCGGACGCAGCTCAGGTTCGGAGGGTTGCTTGAACACTCTGGGCAGCTTTTCTATTGGAAACGATGCGGGAGACATTGGGGAGTTGGTGTATGTTGGCCATGCCGTTGACGGCACTTCCGCCAACTATGGCTCCGCTCCAGGAATCCAAGGTGATGGGAATGCCGACGGGAATGTCACGGGAACATTTGCTCTATCTGCTGGTTCCTATTCCGTCTTCGTTGGTGGAGCGAACTCTAACGGTATGGATCCAGGTAACTATGGGGCCAGTGTTGCGCTCAGTGCTGTCCCAGAACCAACCACTTATGCGCTTCTAGGCATTATTCTTGTCTCATTTGTAGTAGTGAACCTGCGTCGAAAAAAAATCTAAGCTTGTAGCCATGGGCGTGAATTCTCTTTCCAATCCGTCGAATCCTCCCGACTTGCGTGAACAATCAGGGTTCACGCTCATCGAGCTCTTGGTTGTAGTTTCCATCATCTGCATTCTTGCAGCCCTGGGTCTTCCAATAAGTCGCGCAATACTCGAGAAAGGAAACGCAACCAAATGCCTTGGAAATCTGCGAAATATTGGCATGGCAGCCATGTCCTACGCCGCAGACAACGCCATGAAACTCCCTATGACTTCGCACAAAGGGGCTGCAAATCAATGGGCCGTCACTCTTCAGCCGTATGCGTCGGATTCCATAAAGTTCAAATGCCCATCCGATCCGTCAAAGTCTCGTGAGCGGAGCTTTGCAATTAATGACATGCTCACGCCGAATCCCTGCCAAGCTGAGTTTTTGGATTTTTCCTATCTTTCAAAAATCGACCGCCCCTCCGAGACGATCTACTTCGCCGAGTCATCAAAAGTTTTTTCCACCGACCACTTCCATTTCTCGGAGTTCTACGGGGATCAAGTTCCTCCCGAAGCTTTTGAGGGCTTTATTGATGTCAATCGGCATGGGGGTAATGCAAATTACCTCTTCACCGATGGACACTCCGAACAACTCTCCTGGGAGCAAATCAAAAAACGCTTGGAAAATCCCAAAGATCGCCTAACGGATCCCACCCGCTGATCAAAAAACTGCGCGAGGGGGCCTACTCTGGGTGAAAAAGAAATACGGGGCCAGGTTTTCACCTAAGCCCCGCATAAACTGGCTTTGCGCGGCAGCGCAACTTAAAACTTAAGTCTTAAAACTTCCTATCACCTCGCCATGCGGCGAAGGAGGGCGTCGGCCATGTCTGCTGGTGTGGCGGCGACTTCGATGCCTGCGGCTTGGATCGCTTCGATCTTGCCTGCGGCTGTGCCTTTTCCACCGCTGACGATGGCGCCTGCGTGGCCCATGCGGCGTCCGGGAGGTGCTGTGGCTCCGGCGATGAAGGCGGCGACTGGCTTTTTGCAGTTTTTTCCGATCCACTCGGCGGCTTCCTCTTCGGCGGTTCCGCCGATTTCACCGATCATGATGAAGGCTTCGGTGCCGGGGTCGTCGTTGAACATTTTGACGACATCGAGGTGCGATGTGCCATTGATGGGGTCGCCTCCGATGCCGACGCAGGTCGATTGACCGTGGCCACGGCTGGAAAGTTGCCAGACGGCTTCGTAGGTGAGGGTGCCGGAGCGCGAGACCACTCCGACTTTGCCTTCCTTGTGGATGTAGCCGGGCATGATGCCGATCTTGCAGGCACCGGGAGTGATGATGCCGGGGCAGTTTGGGCCGATGAGGCGGGATTTCGATTTCGCCATGGCAGCTTTGACTTTCATCATGTCGAGGACAGGAATGCCCTCGGTGATGCAGATGACGAGTTCGATTCCGGCATCCACCGCTTCAAGGATGGAGTCCGCCGCGCCCGCTGGGGGCACGAAGATCATGGTGGCGTTGCAACCGGTCTGTTTGCGGGCTTCGTAGGTGGTGTCGAAAACGGGAACCTTGCCTTCGAAAACCTCGCCGCCGCGGCCTGGAGTGACTCCGGCGACGACATTGGTTCCGTATTCCATGCAGGACTTGGCGTGAAAAGCGCCCGACTT
>Ga0209598_10002364_pt1 | contig 14787 bp, 14 predicted proteins | sample M_140807_EF_Meta_FD_187317 | JGI IMG/M metagenome (GOLD analysis project Ga0209598, IMG submission 187317) | Freshwater microbial communities from Lake Montjoie, Canada to study carbon cycling - M_140807_EF_MetaG (SPAdes) (version 2) | ecosystem: Environmental > Aquatic > Freshwater > Lake... | reverse complement strand
CGCAGCCAGGCCCAACCTTGCCATCCGGGCTGTCCGGACCATCCGGACCATCCGGACCATCCGGACCAACCAGACCATCTGGGGAAGGCCTCCCCGCTCAACAAACACCGCAAAAGCCAAGTCCGATGCCCGGCTACGGGAATCCAACAGTCCGTCCAGATCCACGAACTGATAGAGCCGAGAGACCGGATAGGGCCGACAGGTCCGACAGGCCAGACCGACCGGGCCCGGCGAACAGCGGGAACCGGGCGAAAGACCAGCAGCCAGGGGACAAGAAGTAAGCTGGTGGACTTCGGCCTGAGGCGCTCGATACCGTTCTATTGGAAATAACGCTGTGTTTGACTTTGAACCTGTTCATGCGGCGATGCGCCGTTATGTTGAAAGTGATTTGCTGGCGGGCCTTTCAAGTGCTGTGCTCCGCGGTTCCGAGTTGGTTGACCTGCATTGCGTTGGTTGGGCCGACCGCGAGCAAGGGGTTGCGCTGAATCCTCAACATCTGTTTCGGATTTTCTCCAACACAAAGCTGATCACGTCCTGCGCGGTGCTGCGGATGATGGAAGAGGGCCGGCTCGGGCTGGACGATCCAATCGAAGGCTATCTGCCGCAACTGGGCGCAAGAAGGGTACTGCGCACAGGGGCGCAGGATCTCGCCGACACGGAGCCCGCTCGTGGGTCGATCACGGTGCGACATCTTCTAACGCACAGTTCAGGCTTGACCTCCGGCATTCTGGACGCGCAGTCGCCGCTATATGCGCCGTATTTAGCTCGCGGAGTTCGCGACCCCAACACCACGCTCGCAAGCATGGTCGACGCGCTGGCGGATTTGCCATTGGCGTTTCATCCCGGCACGCAGTGGGAGTACTCGATGGCGACCGATGTGCTCGCCCGACTGCTGGAAGTCGTCTCAGGTCAGGCACTTGATCAAGTCCTAAGGGACATGATTTTCGAACCGCTGGGGATGAATGACACCTTTTTTTGGGTTCCCCCGAATCAACAGCATCGACTTGTGGCGTATTACGCCGGCGCAAGTCTCACGGAACCGATGCACCCGGGTTTGAGTCGTACCGACAATGCACCCTATCCCGAGGCTTATCGACGCCCGTTTGCGCGGCTATCCGGAGGTGGCGGTCTGGTCTCCAGCCTCGGCGACATGATCAAACTCGTCAGAGCGCTGATGCCCCCGGATCCCGACCGGCAGTGGCGAGCGGCCGACGTCTCAAGCCCTTACGCCTTGCTGCGGCCTCAGACACTCGCCTTGATGATGAAGAATCAACTTGCCGATGGCCTTTGTCTGAAGAGCTCAGTGTTTGGTGAGGTCCGTGGAAAGGGCCATGGACTGGCGGGGGCTGTCACCCGAGTGCCATCAGGCTTGGAGTCACCGAACTCGGTGGGTGAGTTTCACTGGGGCGGTATCGCCGGAACGCACTGGTGGATTCACCCGCAGCATCGAATCGCGGGTGTTGTCATGACACAGCGCCACTGGGCGTTCTGGCACCCTTTTGCGTTCGATTGGAAGCGAGCGGTTTATCAAACGGTGTTGGGTGATTGAGAAGCACTACGGCCAGCCACTCGACCTGAGGTCATGGCCCACGCAAGGTGCAGTCCGTGCCCTTTGAGCATGAGGCCGCCCTGACCGTTTCCCCCCGCGGCGTACAGTCCCGCAATGACCTCGCCATCTGAATCAAGGACCCGACATTGGGGGTCAATGGATGCGCCACCCTCGGTCACCGTCAGCATGGCATTGCAGGGGCCGAGGGCGAACAGGCGTCCCGATAGATGTTGGGTCGCAACCCTTAGGCGCGTCGCCTCCAGGCCAAGTGAGCTCGCTAATGCGCTTGCGTCTGCAGCCCAATGGACCAGATCCGGCCTGCCGCGTTCATAGTCCTGAAAATAAGCAAATGCGATCCCCGGTGCGGTCGAAATGAAATCGGGAAATTTCGAGAACCGCCGGGCAATCGTCTCATCGCCTATGACATAACCGGTGGCTCCAGGGCGCAGGGCTAACTCTGCTGCCAGACGGTTCGGAGGACCGACTCGATCGCCAGATCGGTCGACGATCACGGCGCCCGCCTCAAATAGGGGGTCGGCCGGTGACATGTGAGCCACCAGGAGTGGCTTGGCCAACCAGCCCAGAACGGTCGGTGGCGCCTTGGTCAGAATCAAGGCGGCGATCTGGTGAATCCACCGCCATTGCGGCAATTTCGAGATCCACGAGGTTCGGTTGGGCGCGCTAAAACGCAATTGTGGGCCGAAGACGCCATCCAGTCGTTTGAGCGCTGCGCCAGCCTGATTTGCGAGCCGGTGCCCGTCACCAGTGCTGTTCGGATTGATCGGGATGGCGCGCGCGGCATGTGGACTCAGGTGGGCCGATCTCCAGGCTGGTGAAGCACTGTAATCGCCGGCAGCGAGGATAACCGCCTTGGCGGTGACCGGCGTCGGGGAGGCGGCCGGGGCAGTTGGGGCGGTTGGGGCGGTTGGGACAGTCGGCAGAAAGCACACGCCCCTGACCTGCGACCCCTCAATGATCAACTCGCTGACGGAGGCGCCAAACCGCACTTCGACGCCTAGCCGCCTCGCTTGTGCGGCAAGTACCTGAAGGTACACGTGGCCCGCCGGCACGGCATTGTGCATGCGGGGTACCCGGTTGGGTGGTTCGGGGTATGGCCCGACAAAAACAACGCCTAGGCGCTCAAGCCAGTCAAGCGTTGCTCCGGACTCTTGAGCGAGCATGTCCCGTAACCCCTCGGTGTCGGGCGTTTGCGGCGTCGCGATAGCAATGTCTTCTGCAAAATCCGCTGCCTGATCCGAAATACCCGCCGCGGATTGCATCCGCGTGGCCGCAGCTGCAAATGAACCCACCGAATACGAGGTCGTACCCAGCAGCGCGGGGAGTTTCTCGAGGACCAGAACCTTCACACCGGCTTCGGCAGCGGCGCAAGCGGCAGCGAGCCCCGCTCCTCCGGCGCCGATAACAATTACGTCGTAGTCGATCGATCGGTCCAAACCGGTGGGCAGTGGTCGGGACGCTGTCGCCGTCATGGGGACGGTGTGGTCCTGTTCAGTCCGCGGTAATGTTGTTTTCGCGGATGATCTTGGCCGATCGGGTCACATCCTGGCGGATGAAATCGGCGGTTTGTTCCGGTGAACTCCCAACTACTTCCATCCCTTGGAGAAAGAATTTTTCCCGGATGTCAGCTGCCGCAGTGACTTTCTGTAGCGCTTCGTACATCTTTTGAATCGTCTCCTTGGGCGTGCCAGTCGGAGCCAGAACAGCGGTCCAGGAGGAAAATTCGAATCCGGCGAGACCCTGCTCGGCGAGCGTTGGTAGTTCTGGCGCGAAGATCGAGCGCTTGGGTGTACTGACGGCAAGTGCCCGAAGTTTCCCGGCCTTCACATAAGGAAATGTATTCGTCGGTGTTGAGAACGAAATCTGCATTTCGCCCGAGAGCAGAGCAGTTGAAGCAGGCGCCGCCCCCTTGTAAGGGACGTGCGTCACTTTGGTCCCCGTCGCAGATTTGAACATTTCGCCCATCAGGTGCTGAGGACCCGCCGTACCCGAGGTGCCATAGTTGTATTTGTCAGGATTGTTCTTCAGAAGCGTGATCAATTCGCCGATGTTGGTCGCGGGCACAGACGGATGAACAACGACAAACATCGGCTGCAGCATCACCAGTGAGACGGGCGCGAAGTCTTTGACCGCATCGTAGGGAGGCTTCTTGAGCAACGTCATATTTCCGGTGTGTGCCGGCGCAGCGACTAGAAATGTGTAGCCGTCTGCGGCTGAGTTAACCACAGCCATGGTGCCAATCACCGCATTGCCACCGGCCTTGTTTTCAACCAGGACGCTTTGTCCGAGTACATCGGTTAGTCGCTCAGCCAGAATCCGGGCGCAGACATCAACCGGCCCACCGGGCGCGTAGGGGACGACCAGCTTGATCGGGCGGGCTGGCCAGGTCTGGGCGTTGACCGGGCTGACTGAACTCAGTCCGGCACCAATCAGAAGACTCAGAGCCAGGCCGAGGCCAAAGCGTCGCGTCGGACTTGGAGGCGATTTAGTAGCTTGCGTGGCGATGACATTCATGGTTTGGAACGGTCAGGATTGGTCTAGACGGACAGGTTCAGGGGCGCTGCGTTGGCGCTGAGTAACCCCGCTTCGATCAGTGCTGCCCGGATCTCCGCGCGCTTGGCGTTATTGACCCGCACGCCCGGCGCCCTCACCACCGAGCTAGGAAATTGTCCCAGTTGAACCAGCGCCTCCTTGGTCGCGCCAAACGGGCAGGTCGGCGTGCGGTGGGTGTGATACTCAAAAATAGAACGCATGAGCGGGACTGCAAACGTGTTGTGAATCTGCTTCGCTTTGTTGGCATCACCTGCAGTGGCGTGATGGACCAGGTCAGACCACTGCTGGGTGCCGACAACCGCGATCCCGACGAGCGCACCGGGGGCATGGTGCATGAGCATCCCGAGCATTGAGGGTGTGTCAACGGCCACGAGCAGGGTCGTTTTGTCATGCAGGGCGTCATACAACTCGGCGTATTTTGCGGGCGTCCCAGCCGAGCACTTGATCGCCACGACATGCTCGAGCGTCACGATGCGCTGCAAGGCTTCCATCGAATAGGCGCTACCGGATGCCTCTGGGTAGCTGAACACAATCATCGGCAGACCCACCTCGCGGTCCAGGCGCTCAAACACTTTGTAGACCGAATCTGCATCATGGGAGAGGTGACGCCAGGTTCGAATGTCAAATGGTGGGATCACGAGTAGCAGGTCTGCCCCGGCCTCCTTGGCACGTAGGCCCTCGCGCACCAACCCGTCCGTGGCGTGACTTTCGATGCCAGCAATGAGTTTGAGCGGCGCCGGAAGCGCAGTTCGTGCGGTAGCGATCACCTTCTGGCGTTCGTCCGAACTCAGGGTCAGTACCTCGCCAGCATGGCCGTTGACCGTAATTCCGTAGAGTCCAGTCGCGTTGCTCGTGCGTTGGATGTGCTCGGTCAGCGCGGCATAGTCGATCTCGAATGCTTCATTAAAGGGGGTCAAAGTGGCGGGCGAGAGACCGTGAATTTTCATTTGCGAACTCGATGTTTAAGGGGGGATCGTGAAGCCGTATGCTGCTTCGCGCTTATTCAGCTTTGATACGCGCGGTGCGGACAACCTTGCCCCAGCGCTCAAATTCCAGGTTGAAGAACTTTCGGAAATCCTCTGGGGAACCTCCCGCGACCAATGAACCCTGAGCCTGCAGAGCCTCTCGCACATCAGGCTGGGCGAGTACGGCATCCATCGTTTTGGACAGGGTTGCGATCGCCTGCTTATTGGTGCCAGATGGCGCAAGAAGGCCAAACCAGGTGCCGGCTTCAAAGTCCCGGATACCGGCCTCTGCCATGGTTGGAACGTCAGGCGCCACCGGCGTTCGCGAGGGTGATGTGACGGCCAGGGCCCGAAGTTTTCCGGCTTTTACCAAAGGGATCGAGGAACCGAGCACGTCGAACATCAAGTCGATCTGACCGCCCACCAAGTCAGTCAGCGCGGGTGCGCTGCCTTTGTAGGGGACGTGGACAATATCGACGTTCACTGTGGCTTTAAAGAGTTCACCGGCCAGATGGGCCGCGCTGCCATTGCCAAACGAGCCGTAAGTCAATTTGCCCGAAGCCTTGGCTTCCGCGATGAGTTCCTGCGCCGAATTCGCCTTGAGCTTCGGATTGACGACGAGGAGTAGTGGTGCAGTCGCCACCAGCTTAACGGTCTCGAAACCCTTGGGGTCGTAGGGAAGTGACGCGTAGGTGTGAGGGGTCACAACGAGAGGACCGGCTGCGCTGAACAGAAGCGTATAGCCATCGGTTGCGGCCTTGGCGACCACATCCTGGCCAATCGATCCGCCCGCTCCAGGGCGGTTTTCGACCACAAAGTTGTGCCCCAGACGTTCGCCTAGTGACTTGGCAACGATGCGGGCGGTCACGTCCGTAGTGCCACCGGGTGCGTAGGGGACGATCACCCGGACGGTCTTGTCGGGGTACGACTGTGCTGATGCCGTGTTCGGTGCAAGCGTCAGGGCCAGCGCAAGCGCGGCGATCGCACCGAATGCGGTCCGGGCAAGGCGCGGGGTCGTACGCAGGTTCTGTGGGGATAGGGCGAATTGCATCACAGCAGATTTTCTCGGGTTTTGAAGTATTTAATGGAACGGTTCTGGTCGCGCAGACGACATATTGACCTTACCGACCGGGTCGCCGAAGCGCTCCTGCATCACCGCCTCGAACGGAACGCCGTCGGCTGCGACCCAACTGCCCGAACGTAACCGGTACGCTTCGGGTTTGTTCGCTGCCTCTGGGGGTTGACCAGTCTGGAGTGCCCGTGCGCCGCTGATGACTGCGCGCCGAAAACGCACAATCGCGGCGTCTGTGGCCGTCAGGTGTTCGCGGGTTCGGTCCGCAATCAGACCCTGACTGTCCTGCACCATTGCATCCTGCTCGGCGATGCCGCGCACCCCGGTAAAGGAATGTTCACGTTGCTCGCGGCGATCGAGCAGGTAGTGGTTGGCCCGATTCCGGATGGGGACGAAGTCTGGTCCGACCTCTCCCACGACGCCATGCCCGCGTTCCAATTTTTCGCGCTCCTGCAAAGTGAGCGGTCGCTCCGGATTCCACGCATAAGTGTAGATCCAGCACGATTCGTCATTGATCGGAACCCACGTATAGCCATAGTGATTTTCGCCGGGCAGCGTCGATGGCGTGCTGCTATGGGCGGGCAGCATGAATTGGGTGATTCTCCAATACAGATCGTTCTCGTCGGCACGACGAGCCGCCCCGATGACAAAACCGACGTCGTGCTCAACGATGGAGAAACGTGGCATCGGATCCTCGCGGATCCAGCGTAATCGGCGCTCGTCGGCAGGGGCATCCGGATTCTCATTGTTCGCGACACTGGGTGCGGGCATGTGCAAGAACGAAAAATGGGCGGTGTCCAGAGCGCCCTCGATCGACTGCGCCCAGTTGCATTGCTGCAGTCGTTTGGTCACGTAGCGGTGGTTCTGGGGTACGAGCCCGAATTCGAGCTGCGGGACCGTGGGCATGTGGCCTTCAGCCTGCAGTTGCGGTCCCAGATAGGCCCAAACCACTTCGCCAAATTCCACAGTCGGGTAAGCGCGGATTCGCATGGTGTCGTGATAAGCCGATCCAGGTGGGACGTTAGGCAGGTCGACCGCCTTCCCGTGGATGTCGAACTTCCAGCCGTGATAGACGCAACGGAGCCCGCATTGCTCATTACGCCCATAAAAGAGGTCGGCGCCGCGGTGCGGGCAGGTGGGCTCGACCAGGCCCACTCGTCCCATTGAGTCTCGGAACGCGAGCAGGGATTCGCCCAGAATCTTCAGGCGGATGGGAGGGCAGTCGGGTTGCGGAAGCTCGCGCGACAATGCGATCGGTTGCATGAATTGACGGAAATACTGGCCCATCGGGGACCCAAGACTCGTCTGGGTCAAGAACCTGTTCTCGGCGAGGGACAGCATTAGCGGCGGCCCTGAATCCCGTACCCAGCGCCCCAGCCCAGGGTGTCTAGCGTATGTGCCGAAGGGGTGTACTCGCAGCCGATCCAACCCTGCCAGCCCAGTGATTCGAGGCGCTCAAAAAGATAGGGGAAATGAATCTCACCCGTGCCGGGCTCGTGACGTCCCGGGAGGTTTCCGATCTGAATATGGCCAAGCTCCGAGAAGACGGCTTCAAGGTGGGCCGTCAGCGCACCTTCTTCCGACTGGACATGGTATGTGTCGTAACAAAGTTTAATATTTTGATGAGAGAGTGATTGGATTGCCCTCATGCCCTGATCCAACCTCGAATAGAGGTAATCGGGGAATCGTGCGCGACAGCAGGGCTCGAGAATGAGCGTGAGGCCCTCACGGGCAAGGCGAGGCGCGGCCCAGTCGAGATTTTCCAAAAACGTGGTCCAGCAAAGATCCCAATTCATGCCCGCTGGAACATTCCCGGTCATGACATGGATCATGGGTTTACCGACCTGAAGCGCGTAGTCGACTGCAGTATCGATGCTGGTCCGAAAATCGTCGATACGCTCGGGTAGGGCGGCAATTCCCCGTTCCCCGCCGTCCCAGTCGAAGGGGCTCAGGATCTGCACTAGCGTCAGATCGTTGTCACGCAAGCGGCCGGCGATTTCGCGGGCTGGGTAGGCGTAAGGGAAGGCGACCTCAACTCCACGGAACCCCGCTTTTGCGGCCGCCTCGTAGCGATCGAGCATCGGGAATTCTGTGAAGAGCCAGCGTAGATTGGGATTAAAACGAAGCATGAGGCGGTTTACTTTTTAGAGTTCCGTAAAGAACTTGGCGCCCGATAGAAACGTGTTGGGCTTCATAAAGATTGAGAGGACCAACGCGCCATGGGGTGAAACGGCTTCATGAATGTTGCCGCCCGGGCGCCAGACGAAACCGCCGGCGTAACACTGCCCCTCGTCGTCCTCCAGGCTTCCTTCAAGCACGTAAGTCTGTTCGACTGCCGTGTGTTCATGGAGCGGGATCACCGCGCCAGGTTCCATCTTGACCAGCAGCGTAGACATCCCGGATTCGGTATTGGCGTACAGCGTCTTGAACTGGATGCCCGGGAAGGGTGAGTTTTCCCAGGGCATTTCTGCAACGTTCAAATAGTGCGAAGCGAGATGCGCTGGCCGGTTGGCCGGATCAAAAACCGCAGGGGGCGTCGTGATGTTCATGTCGAGTCTCCAGGCTGCAACTCTTTTTGATTCGGTCTCGCCTAAACGGTGAATTTGATCGGTCAAATCTGTCAATACGAGAGACTCGCACCGAACCAGACAGCTTGGATATCAGGGTTTGTCCGATTGACAGGTACCGTCCATCAGACCAATAGTTCTGGCTAGAACCTCAAAAATACGCCTTTAAGAATATCAAGGAGACAAAATGTTTCGACCATCAAAACTTTTAGCTGGTGTGCTTGCGGGCTTGGCTCTGACTTGCGCCAGCGGCGTTGCCTTGGCGCAGAACACGATCAAGGTCGGTTGGCTTTCCTCGTTGACGGGGCCGTTGTCGTCGGCCGCCATTGCCGAGAACCAGGGAGTGCAACTCGCGGTGGATGAAATCAATGCTGCTGGTGGCATTGGTGGTCGAAAGATTGAATTGCTGACCCGTGATACGAGCGGCGATCCGACCAAGGCTGTCAATCTCGCGCAGCAGTTAGCGTTTAGCGAGAAGGTTCACTTCATCATCGGTCCGGTGAATTCCGGCGAAGGTTTGGCGACGACGCCGATCATTGCCCGTGCCGGTGTGCCGAATCTGATCATTGGCGCGCTGGATGAGTTGATCGATCCGGTGAAGTATCCCCGGGCGTTTCGGGTCATCAATACGAACAAGCAGTGGATCTCGACGGGCAATGACTACGCATTGAAGGTTCTGAAAAAATCGAAGGTCGCAGTGATCGGTGATACGACCGGGTATGGCACGTCGAGCGCGAAAACCGCTCAGGAACTTCTCGAAGCGGCGGGCGTTAAACCGGTCTACACCGTGCTACTAGATCCGAACAAGACCGATCTGAGTGATGAACTTGCCAAAGCGCGCGCTGCGGGTGCGGATGTGTTGATGCCATGGTCTGCCGCGACGGGCTTGCTCGGTCGCCTGCTCAATGCACGGGGTGACATGGGTTGGAACGTACCGGTCGTGGGTCACCCAGCGGTCATGGCGCCGCAGATCCGCAAGTTGCTCAATAAACCGGAGTATTGGGAACAAACCTTTGCCTCTGGGTATGCGAGTACGACCTATGGTTCGGACGGCAAACTACCCGCGAATACCCAGGCCCTGGTCGACAAGGTTCGTCCCAAGCTGGCCGCTGGCGGGGAGATCGACATTCTCTTCTGGTGGGTCGCAATGGGCTACGACACCGTAAAAATTATCGAACATGCCATCAAGGGCGCCAACGGGACCGACCCTGCGGCGATCCAGAAGGTGCTGGAAAACACGGGTGAATTCCGCGGCGTCTATGCGACCTACAACTGGTCGGCGACGCAGCGCAATGGGTTCCCAGACAGCAACATGGCGATCAACGTCGCGAATTCGTTCAAGGACGGCACCTTCAAGTTGGCGCCGCGCTGATGGTTCGTGCTGTGAGTGGGCGACGCCCCTCGCAGCCCACCATTTCCGCCTGAATTCTGCACTGGGACGGCTTGCATGCTGATGGTGATTGTCTCTGGACTGGCGATTGGCGCCTTGTTTGCCGCCACCGCTTTGTCCTACAACGTCATGTATTCGACCTCAAAGGTTCTGTCGGTCACCACCGGGCATATCGCCATGCTCGGGGGTGTCTTCGGCGCGTATGCCATCAGCGCTTTGGGCCAGCCCTGGTGGTTGGGCTTGATCGCGGCGATCGTCGTGGGTGGATTGTTCGGCTGGTTAACGGATCTGATCGCAATCCGGCGCGTTCTTGCGCGCAGCGACGAACATCTCTGGTTGCTTAGCACGCTCGCACTAGCGACGATGGTGCAACAGGCCGTCGGGCTATGGTGGGGTACAGAGCCCAAACCGTTCCCACGGCTCATTACGCAAGATTTCTCGGCGGGGATCGCAGATCAGAAATTCTGGCTTCCGATTGGGTTGGCCGCCCTCATGGCGATCGGCCTCGAGTTTTTCTATCGTCGCACCATGTACGGAAAACTCTTTCTAGCGATGTCCGAAGATGCCTTTGCCGCGCGCGCGCGGGGGGTTTCAACGGACCGAATTCGGGTGGCCTCTTACGTGATTGCCGGTAGCCTCGGGGGCCTAGCCGGTTTCGCGGCTGGGCAGCTGACTTTTGCATATTTCGCTCTCGGCCTGACGCTGACCCTCAATGGCTTCATTGCGCTGGCCGTCGGAGGACTCGGCAGCAATGTCGGCGCTTTGGTCGGTGGGCTGATGCTGGGCCTTCTGAACACGTTCGCCAGTTATTTCTTCGGCGGCGAATATCAGCAGACGATCGCGGTCGGGCTGCTGATGGTGGTGCTCCTGGTCAAGCCCGAGGGTTTGCTCGGTGCTCAAAACGTACGCCCGGTCTGACGACGTCAATGAACACTAAAACCCGTCTGCTCTGGATCGTGCCGGGTGCCGTCGCTGCGCTCAGTCTTCCGCTCTGGTCGAACGATCAGTATCAGGTTCACCTTGCAGCCCTGATCTGCTGTTACTGGGTCCTCATCGCGGGACTTAACTTGGTGGTCGGCTATACGGGGCAGCTTTCGATCGGGCATGTCGGGTTGCTTTCGATCGGTGCATACACTTTCGCGATTTTGGGCGGGAAATGGGGTTGGCCTGCATTCGCGTCCGTCGCTGTGGCGGGGGCCTTATGTGGTTTGTGCGGGTTGCTGCTGGGCTTGCCCTCGCTGCGGTTGCCAGGGTTTTATTTCGCGATGGCGACGATGGCATTTGCACTGATCGTCGGGGAGTTTGTCTTGGCGCAGGGCGGGCTGACTGGTGGGGGCGTCGGATTGCCAGTCCCGGGGTTTCCGCCGCCTTTTGATACTCCCGAAGGCTTTTATTACCTTGCCGTCATTGCGGCGGTGGTCGCGAGCGTTCTGACCTGGAATGTCGCCCGACAAATGTACGGTCGGGGGTTGATCGCCATTCGAGACAATCCGGTGACCGCGCAGGCGGTCGGCGTGCCGGTGTTCCGAGCCAAGCTCACCACATTCGTTTTCAGTGGAGTCACCGCCGGCATTGGGGGCGCTTTGTTTGGTTCGCTACAGAGCTACATCACCCCAGACACCTTTCACTTTGAGCTGAGCCTGTTCTTTTTCGTCTGCATCATCATTGGCGGGCGTGGCAGCATTCTTGGCCCATTTTTGGGGGTGGCAGTGCTGACAGCGCTGCCGGAACTGGTGGCACCGCTGGCGAAGCTCGGCAACTTTTTCTACGGGTTGTTGTTATTGCTGGTCGTGCTAGTGGTGCCCGAGGGTATCGGCCGGGTCTTCGAATTGATCGCCCAGCGCTTGCGTCCACGCAGTGCCGTGAGCGTTCCAGTTGCACCGGATCTGCCCCGACTCGCCCGCGCGATTGCCTCGATCCAGGCCTTGAAATGATGCACCAAGCCCAACCCGGTGATGCCATTGTCGGTCCGGCATCGCTGAGCGCCAGTGTGGTCAGTAAGGAGTTTGGTGCCGTCGTCGCACTCAATCAAGTGTCGCTCGAATTGCGCCCGGGTGAGATCCATGGACTCATTGGACCCAACGGCAGCGGCAAGACGACCCTGCTCAATCTGCTGTCTGGTTATTACCAGCCGACCTCGGGTGCAATCCAGTTGCGCGGAGAGGAACTGGCGCAGGCGTCGGTGCGGCGGCGGGCCCAACTCGGTGTCGCGCGTACCTTCCAAAAACCGCGCCTGCTCGGCACGCTCAGCGTGCTGGACAATGTTGTTCTGGGGGCATGGACCCATGTTGAACCTGGATTTTTGGCGACCGCTCTGGGTTTGCCCCAAATAGCGCGCGCCGACCGGGACTTGCTGGATCAGGCCACTGAACTCTTGCATGGCGTCGGACTTAGCCATGCGATCGAGCGGCGCGCAAACCTGCTTGAACATGCTGAACAGCGGTTTCTGGAAATCGCCCGCGGCTTGGCCATGCGCCCTGGTTTTATCCTGCTTGACGAACCCGCCGGAGGCTTGTCAAACGACGAAATCGATCATCTGGGGGGCATCATTCGAACGATCTCTGATGCTGGCATTGGGGTGCTATTGGTCGAGCACCATACGGATTTTGTATTTCGAGTCTGCGATCGGGTGACCACGCTTGATGTCGGTCGAATGATTCGCCATGGCAGGCCGCAGGATGTTCGCAACGACCCTGAAGTTATCCGGGTTTATCTGGGCGCATGATGAACCTTGCATCCCCTCCCCAGGCCGGCCGACCAGAACAGATCTTGCTCGATGTACGCGATTTGCGGGTCGCATACGGCAAAGCAGAGGTCGTTCATGGGGTTTCGTTTGATGTGCGTGCAGGCGAATTCGTCGTCATGCTCGGGCGCAATGGCGCCGGAAAGAGCACGATCCTTCATGCCATTTCCGGCCTGGTACCCAAGCGGGGTGGGACCGTGCATTTTGCAGGCCAGGATCTAAGTCGGGTCGCACCACGAGAGACCGTTCTTGCGGGCATCGTTCAGGTGCTGGAAGGGCATCGGATCTTTCAGACGCTGACCGTTGAGGACAATCTGCTGATTGGTACATACGCCCGTGCTCCGCGTGGCGATCGAACCAAGCTCGATCGGATCTATGCGATGTTTCCCGAAATGGCCGAGCGGCGTCTCCAGCTCGCTTCGCGCCTCTCGGGCGGGCAGCAACAGATTCTGGCGGTCGCGCAAGGGGTCATTGGCGATCCGCAGTTGCTGATACTTGACGAGCCTTCTGGTGGCCTTGCACCACTGGTGATTGATCGCATTCTCGAGGTCGCCGCACAGCTTTGTGCCGCCGGGCTCGCGATCCTGCTGGTCGAACAACTGGTCGAAAAAGCGCTGCGGCACGCAAATTTTGTTTATCTGATCGAAACCGGGCGAGTGGCTGCTGCAGATTCTGCGCAGGCCATGCGCGAGGGCGATCTGGTTCGGCGGGTTTATCTTGGCGGAGGGAAATCATGACGCGTGATCACACCGAAACTGACGTCACGGCAGAGCCTGCCGCAACGACGCGTTGGCGGAAGCGCCCACCGGGGTCCAACTGGGGAGACTTCGGCCCTGACGATCAACTCGGCCGCCTGAACCTGATCACGCCCCAAAAGGTACGCGAGGGTATTGCAGAGGTTCGCGAGGGTCTCACCTTTTGCCTCAGTTTGCCCTTGGATTTGCCAGGTGGAAACCTGCTAAATCCAAGACGCCATCCACCGGTAATTCGTCCGACCATTCGAAATAATCGTCCGAATATGAATTATCGTCTGATGGATGACGACGCGAACCAGACCGACGTTATCAGCGATGACCTGGTGGTCATGTACCTGCAGTATTCGACCCAGTGGGACAGCTTTGCGCATGCGGGCCAGATGTTCGATGCCAATGGCGACGGATTGCCCGAGCCGGTCTACTACAACGGCTATCAGGGGGGGTTCCATATCTTTGGTCCGAGCGATCCGGAGGATGCGGGGGTCCCCACGACCCGCGCGCCCAGGACGACTTCGGGTGCCCGCGCGCTGGGGATCGAGAACATGGCCAGCCATGGTGTTCAGGGCCGGGGGGTGATGATCGATCTGCACGCCCACTTCGGCCGGCAGCACCTCGCGGTGGGCTACGATCAGCTGATGCGTGTGCTCGAGCACGATGGGGTCGAGGTCGAAGCAGGCGACATGGTGTTGCTGCATACCGGATTTGCTCAGAGCCTGGTCGAAATGGCCGGGCAACCGACCCTGGAGGCCTTACACGGAACGTGTACGGCGCTAGATGGTCGCGACCAGCGCCTGTTGCAATGGATTACGGATAGCGGTCTGGCCATTCTGGCGGCCGATAACTATGCGGTCGAGGCTCTTCCAGCGGTCAACCATGTGGGTTGTTGCGCGGCTTTACCCCTGCACGAGCACTGCCTGTTCAAACTCGGCATCCATTTGGGTGAGATCTGGCACCTGACCCCACTCGCGAACTGGCTAAGGGCGCATGGCCGCTATCGTTTCTTGTTGACAGCGCCACCCTTGCGTCTGCCAGGGGCGGTGGGCTCGCCAGCAACGCCGATCGCAACGGTCTGATGAAACGTTGGCGACGTGCCCAAACCCTCTGACTCGAACTCTGTTCAGAAAATTTGTCGGATTCTGCGGGCGCTCTCGGCGCCTGAGCCGATGCGCTTGACC
>Ga0209598_10002363_pt1 | contig 14790 bp, 13 predicted proteins | sample M_140807_EF_Meta_FD_187317 | JGI IMG/M metagenome (GOLD analysis project Ga0209598, IMG submission 187317) | Freshwater microbial communities from Lake Montjoie, Canada to study carbon cycling - M_140807_EF_MetaG (SPAdes) (version 2) | ecosystem: Environmental > Aquatic > Freshwater > Lake... | reverse complement strand
CGGTGAATAAATTTTGGGGCATTTTCTACCCTGTTGTTTTCTATAGATGTTGCAGGATTTTGAGCGATAGCAGGGTTATTCCACTGAATATATCTTGCATTTATGAATGCGTTAGAGGCAAAAAAGCTGAGAGTTCCAATTTTAGGATCTTCTGTGAAAATGAGTAAAGGATTTATCTCGATATAAGATTCAATTCCTTTACTTTCTGATGTTCCTATATTGGTTTTATAAGGCACTCCATTTTGAGAGATTGTACCAATTCTATTGTTATAATATAATAAAAATACGCCAACATCAAAAGAAAGGTAATTTTTAACAGTTCCACGATATCCTAAATCTGCATTATATCCGCTTGCATCTTTAAGGTTTGGGTCAATAACTTCAGTTGTTCCAGATGGGGTTAATTCTGAAAAGGTAACAGGACGATAGGCAAGAGAGTAATTTGCATAAATATTGGTTTTTTCACTTATTCTGTATTCGCTACCTAATCCATACAAAAAGAATTTCCGTATCCTATTGTCATTCGGTAATGTACCGGTTTGAGTGGTATTAATATAGCCACTTCTGTTATTTTCGATATACTCTAAACGGAAGCCAGGAACTAATTTCAATTTTTTTCCAATATGAAAAACATTCTCAGCAAATGCAGCAAAATTGTTTGTTTCAAAGGATAAAGCGCGTCCATATTGGGGTAAGGTAAGGGTTAGGTCAAAGTCATTTCCGGTTGTGCCAGTACCCAATTGATTGCGTTTGGTTTGACCAGTATATATCCTAATTCCTCCTGCAAAAAGATGTTCATTTCCTAAGAATAAATATCGAACCGAGGTTCGTATTTCTGAACCATAATTTTGGTAATTGTCCCTATCAACCTGACGCGCAGAGTATTGAAGTGTAGCAGGATTGATGCTGTCTTTTGTAGTAATAGATTTTGTAAATCCTACACTGTTTCTTTCTGCAAAGGTTGCAAATGTTTTAAGTTGGATATTTATTGCAGCGGAGATTTCATATTTTAAAGTAATTGATGCAACAGAAAAGGGAGCCCCAAACCAGTTTCTTTCTCTATGAGATTGACGCGGGTTGTCTGCAAATTGTGCGTCAGTGAGGCCACCAGGTTGTTGACTTTTGTAATTCATATTGGTGTATTCTCCACTTAAGGTTAATTTATTTGATATTTGATAATTAGCAGAAATATATCCAGTTAATATACTGTACCTGTTATTTTCGCGCCAGCCATCAGCAGAACGTTGGTGCAAAAACCCATAAAAGGATGCCTTTTTGGATGTTAACCCCAAAGCATTAAAGGTGTTGAATAATGCATAGCTTCCTATAGTTTGGCTTGTTTCAAAGGAAACGGGTTTATTTTTATCGGCTTGTTTGATTTGATAATTTAGGAGTCCACCAAACTGAGGACCAAATTGTAGGGAAGCTGCTCCTCTGATTACTTCTATTTTTTTGAGTGCTTCCATAGGAGGGGTATAATAGGTTTCAGGATAACCAAAGGGTTCAGAACTAATATCATAGCCATTCTGCCGAACATTAAATTCCCAGGAGCGATTAGGGCTTAATCCCCGTACAGAAACGCCCACCTGAATGCCTGAACCTTCATTTTCCCAAATGCTAATACCAGGAACTTTTGCAAATATTTGTCGGGTATTGTTAATACTTAAATCTGCATTTATTTTATCTAATTGAATTACTTCTGTTTTTTTTCCAGCATAGAGTACATTTTCTTTTAATTCTGGCATTCGGTCGATTTCACTGACAGGTTGTTTTTCCTGAATTATTATTTCATTGAGCAAGAGTGTTTTTGTGGTATCAGATTGTTGTGAATAACCTCCTAAAACAGTGAAACTGAAAATCAGAATCAGAGATATTAATATTTTCATGTAAGTAAGTTTTATCTAATGCCGTTTGTTCTTAACAGGCGCAAAGAAACAATGTGTTTTTTGATTCCACAATACCTCACGACGCTTATTTAGAATTGTTCTAAAGACAAAAGGTTCATTACCAATTAATAAACATTTTTACTATTGGCTAAAAAAATCGTTGGTAAACGCGAAGGCAAGGAAAAGCCCTAGAATTTTCGCAAACTTTAGGGCTTTGTATCCTTGGGAGGAGCAACAAATAGTTTTATTTCAGTTTTATTTAGCCTTCATTTTATTTCCTTTGGGGTCGTGGGTTACTTCTGCCAAGCCCAATGCTTCCATTAATGGCGGGATGTACATACCAAAACGTCCACGAAGACCTTTTTTAAGTCCGTACCATCCGCCTACAGGATTGTTTTCTGATCTTCCCCATGCTTCAACAGTTCCGTCTTTTGCAGGTTTTTGTTCATCAGCACTGCCCAATTCCATCCAGTCACCATGGTTTTTTAGCATAGTATGCAAGTCGTTCAGGCAATTGATGTCGTACAATAATACCGTTTTACCTACAGTACAGACCAACACCTCTTTTCCATCTTTTTCATCAACGTGCATGGTATACTCCGATGTCAGTGGAGGAGTTTTTAATGTTAAAGGCTTGTCTTTGGTTCCGATTTTATCTTTCATTTCAGTTTGAGAAAAGGTTATTGGATGAAGCAACTAAAGTAAGAATTTCTTGTTGAGGTGGAACTTCCGGCTTACTGGCCTTCAATTCTTCTTGAAAGGTTTTAAAGCTAGGTAGTTCGGTCAGTGATTTTTGGTCCTCATCAGTTTTGAAAAAGGCAAGATGCGTAAATGTTTTACCATCTGCAGAAAGGCAAATAGAATACTGGATTCCAACGGGATTAACCTGTTTTAGATCAGCCATAAAGGTTTGAATATTCGCTTTATTTTGTTCGGCAAATTCAGCTGATGCTGTGTAGTTTATTTTAACTATTTTCATTTGAATGATGATTAATAGGTGAAATTATTTTGCGTTCATTATAGTTTCGGATTCTTTCTTCAGGTCTTTTGCAAATTGCTCGAAAGCGTTGTCAAAAGAAGGGATCATTTTAGCATACATTGGAAACATTAATCCTCCGATTTTTTCGGTCATGGAAAAGGTAACAATACCAGATGCTTTTTTTGTAAGCGTGATGACTCTTGTTCCTTGACCATCACCCCAAACCAGTCTTTTTTCAGGTTCAAAAGCCTTTACTTTCAATTTAAAGGTCCTTTTGGCATCCAAGGTAGATTTCAACTGAATGCTATTTCCTGGAGCAATGTTACCGGTAATGGAAACAGTAGAGATTCAGATAATATTTGTGTTAGAGGATATGATCCCGAATTTGAGATTGGTCCTGTATGAGCTTCATAACCCCAAATTGGAACATTGTTATAAATTGGAATAAAAAAAGTATTAGACGTATATGCTGCTGAACCATAATAATAATCATCATTTTGATAGAATGAATCTTTCTTTATGAAAATTGTATCATTATTTAAATCTACCTACTTCCACCTAGATGCAGGATAAACGGCATAATAGGGAAAAGGGAAAATTGTATTGTGTGGAGTAAAAATACTGGGGGGTAATGGTATACATGTTTCTTTTTTATAAGCCAACGTACTAATTAGTATTGAATAAGTGTTAATATAATAGTAAGGTTTTTTGTGTTTTTCATTTATTCTCGATTACCCATATTTAAAGAAAATTTTCTAAATCAACCTTATCTTTCAAAAATAATAAAAATTGTAAAAAATAACTCAATATTTTTTAAAAGCGAATTTCTATTATTTCTTTAAACAATTCAGTCCGTTGTTTTAGTTACATAAAAGTCTGTTATGTTATGAATTCCTATTATTTATAAGGTTAATACTCAAAAAGGTTTAAGGAATTCATGTTTATTGCTTCGGTTATTTAAGCCGAAAATATTTCAAATTTTACTTGAAGAAGTGTATTTTCAACAAAGTGTAACTTATTTAAAATTAACTAAAATTGAAATAGAAAAAATTTCTTGAAAAGCATTGGTATTTCCTACCTAAAGCTTATTCCGTAGTTTTTCCTTCAAACTCTTCCTCATTGGTTTCAGCATCCTGTTTGGTTGTTCTTACTATTCTATCCTTGTGGTGGGGTGGTGCATAAATAGTATACATTTTAAGCTCTAAATTACTGTCTACATTGATAATGTTATGTTTTGATCCTGCTGGTATAATTACGACATCGCCATCTGAAACGGCATATTCATTACCATCAATAATACATTTTCCCGTTCCGGATTCAAATCGAAAAAACTGATCATTATCTGAATGAACTTCTTCTCCAATTTCTTCTCCCGCTTTTAGACTCATAAGCACCAGTTGCATGTGCTTACCTGTATACAAAACCTCCCGGAAATTTGTGTTTTCTATGGTGTCTGTTTCTATGTTGGTTTTAAATCCTTTCATGAGGTTTGTTTTGATAAATAAGTATATTTAATTGTTGCTTATGGAAGTTACACCACTATCATGTAATACTTAAAAATAGGATGCATAATCAAAAGTAGCTTATTTAATTGATTTATCAATTTTTATATGGAAGTATGTATCTTAACGCTTTTAAATTCCAGATAATATTGAAAAAAGGATAAAGTATAGAAGTAATTAAGGTTTTGCATCGGTCATATTAATTGTGTGTTCTTGCATTTTTGATATTTCCTGTAACTATTTCATTAATTACAATTGTCGCAAGTGTATCATTATAATGAAATGGGTCAGAAAAATTGTCTTTATTTTCTGTCATTTCATTTGGATAATCAAAATCATAGAAAAGTCCTAATTTTTCAAGGTCTGTTTTGAATACTTTTTCAGATGACTCTAGTTTAAACTCATTTACTTTATGCTGCAAGTCTGTATGCGTTGGAGGTATAAAGAAAATTAATTTAATATTGTTCTTTTTACAATAATCTGATATTTTTATTAAATCTTTATGATATGATGTTGGATATTTATAATCTCGATAAAAATTGTTAGCGCTGGATTCTAATTGATATTTCCAAAATTCATTTCTATTATAATTTGGTTTTTCTACATTTATCGTTTTATTAGTTACTAATGAAGCGATTATAAGCATAGTTGATTTAAAGCAGTATTGACTGAATAGACATGAAAATGGTGAGTTTTTCAATTCTATAGCTTCTGTGACTCTGCTTCTGTTATTGTTGGCACTGTATAAATTAAAATTAATACCTATATAAACTTGTTTAAGGGGGTGAATTTTCGCTGCATACCAAAATGTTTCAATGATTTCAGGTAAAGTACCTCCCCCATAAGCTAAATTGGTTGTATTTAAATTTGTAAGTTGATCAAATGTTTTTGGATTTAGTTTATTTGTTCTTGAATCTCCCAATAAAATAACATCTGTTGGATTATCTGAGTATTCTTTTAATTTGTAAAGAGGGTAATTCAGTTTGTAAGATATTTGTGATTTGAGTTCAATTAATTTCTGATTATGTTCCTTATGTATTATATTATATGGGTCAATAATAAGGGCAGCCAATATGTATAAAATAATTGGCGATGAAAACAGTAATATTCTTTTAAGAAAGTATTTCATTGCATGTTCTGTTTAAAATTGAAAATAAATAAAGTTCTGTTGATTTCCTTGGAAAAATATAATCAATATCATTAATCCATAATAGATACTCCAACGAACTACAGGAATACTCTTATTATTAATAAATTGTAGCGCATGTTGTTTATCACGTTGAAGCCATTCAACTGATATAAAACCTAAAATCAGTATAAAAGTATATATGATTTCTGCGCCCATACTTATTTTCTTCAAATCTAAAAGAGGTATAGTAAACAAAGATTTTGAGAAGATACCACCAATGTAAGAAAATGCATGACTAATACTTTCTGCCCTAAAAAATATCCAGGCAAATACGGTTAAAGCAAAAGTTAAACTTATAGCTAAAAATTCTTTAACCGTTGGAAAGTATTTTCCTTTTGCAACAATGTCAAGGTAATTTCTGTTTGTATTAAGAATTATTGAAGGCATTATAAATAATGCATTTAGAAAACCCCAGGCAATAAATGTCCAATTTGCACCATGCCAAAAGCCACTTACAATAAAAATAATAAAGGTATTTCTGATTTTCAACCACATACCTCCTTTACTGCCACCTAAGGGAATATAGAGATAGTCCTTAAACCAAGAGGATAAGGATATATGCCATCGTCTCCAAAATTCAGCAATGTCCCTTGAGAAGTATGGAAAAGCAAAGTTCCTTAGAAGATCTATGCCAAATAGACGGGCTGTTCCTAAAGCTATGTCTGAGTAACCTGAAAAGTCACAATAGATTTGGAAAGTAAAAAACAATGCACCTAGTACAAGCGTGCTGCCTGAAAATTCACCAGAATTATTGAAAATTTTATTAGCATATTCTGCACAATTATCAGCAATTACAATTTTTTTGAATAATCCCCATAGTATTTGTCGCAAACCATCAACTGCTTTTGAATAATCAAATTCCCTTTTCTTAAGAATTTGAGGCAAAAGATGCGTTGCTCTTTCAATTGGGCCGGCAACAAGCAAAGGGAAAAAGCTAACGAAAACAGAATAATCAATAAAGTTTCTTTCTGGTTTTATTCTATTTTTATAAAGATCCAGAACATAGGATAAACCATGAAAAGTATAAAAAGAAATACCTATTGGTAAAATTACTTGTAAAGAACCCAAATTTGCTTTAATTCCTAAAAGGGATAATCCATCTGCAAATGAAGTGGCAAAAAAATTATAATATTTAAAAACTCCAAGAAAACCTAAGTTGATACCAATACTAAGCCATAACCAAAATTTTTTCTTACTTTGATTTGAAGCTTCAAATATTTTAATACCGGTAAAATAATCTAAATAGGTTGAGAATATTAATAAAAACATAAATCGCCAATCCCAGCATGCATAAAAAAAGTAGCTGGAAACGAGCAATAAAATATTTTGGAGTCTTAGATTACCTTTTGTTGCAAACCAATATAGAATAAAAACAATTGGTAAAAATATTGCAAAGTCTAAGGAGTTAAACAGCATTTTTTCTGTTATTTAATAGTGTTAGCACTTCCACTTTTTGCATTACGAACTGCGACAGGTGACTTCAAAATGACCCGATTTTACCTACAAATATAATAGCAATTGTATTATTTTCAATTATAAAAAAGAGTGTTGTTTGTTTATTAAATTTTTATCAATAATGGATTGTTTAAAGTGTCTCCAACATAATACGTTTTTTGAAGCTATGAATTTTCTTGAAATAGGAGGGAGTTAGGCCTGTAATTTGTTTAAATTGGTTGGATAAATGAGCAACGCTGCTGTAGTGTAGTTTATATGAAATCTCGCTCAGATTTAGTTCATCATATAAGATTAATTCTTTTGCTTTTTCGATTTTGTGTAATAAAATATAATGCTGAATGGTTGTTCCGGTTACTTCTTTGAATAGATTGGATAAGTATGCGTAATCGTGGTCAAGTTGATAACTTAAATATTCTGAAATTTTGTGCTTTGGCAACTCATCTGCATAATGTATCATTTCAATTAAAAGATTTTTTATTCTTTCAACAAGAACGGATTTCGTTTCATCCATTAATTCAAGTCCTGATTTTTGAAGCATTTTTTTTAAATGGTCATGTTGTTCCTTAGTAATTGTACTTTCAATTAAATCAACTTCACCTAAATCAACATATCTATAATGAAGTCCCATGTTTTCCAATGCCTCCCTTACTGCTAATTTACAACGAAGTGAAACCATGTATTTGACGTGTATTTTTATTTCCTAGTTTGTTTTAATCTAAAATTGACATTCTTAATTTTTTAAAAGGTAGTTCAAATTTAATAAATCTTACTTTAGACAGCATCCAACTACAGGATATTCAAAATATTTTTAATTTCTTCAAAAATTGGTTTTTAGTTTTTATCCTTACATATTAAAATCAAAGCTTTGATTTTCAATTATTTCTGAATTGAAGTCTATACTTATGGGTTAAAGTTTTCCCCATTGATTTGAATGACTATTTTGGTTTATGCAATACCCTAAAAAATTCTTTGTTAAAAATTTTGAAATAAGTATTTGCGTCAAATTCTTCATAATAAGGGATGAATTTTCTTAGATTTTTTTTTACATCTTCATCATATGCTCTCAGATATTCCATTTTTATTTCTGCTATTTCTGTTATGTCAATTTGTGTTGTTGGTTCTGGCATACCACTAATACCATACATTTCATTGGCAAGATTACTTGCATTGGGATAGCCCCATTTTTTCATTCTTGCGCTCAACCATTTATCTACAATCTCGATTTCCATATGGTTAGTGTAAACAGATTGATAAATTTTCTCGATTTCAATTTTGCCTTCCTCAAAAAGGTCTTTCACTAATTGACTAATGAAAATGTGGTCAGGATGCCCATATCCGCCTTTTACATTGTCCAGTGTAAAGATTACGGAAGGCTTGAATTCTTTTGTTTTCTGAATAATTTCATTCGCAACTTTTTCAGTAAGAAATTGTTTTTTAATGCTAGAATACGGGATAGGTAAATATGCGTTTTTCATTGTATCTAAACCAATACGATAATAACCATCTTGTAGTATAGGATTATTCCCGTCACATATGATACCAGACGGGTTTTTGCCAGTTTTAGGTGAGATATGACTTTGCAAACTTAATTTTTTGATTGTCCAACCTTTTGCAGTAAGTTTTGCAATTGTGCCTGCCATTGCACAGTCATCGTCATCATGTGCTACAATTATAAATGCTCTATGGTTTCTAATTGTATCTAAGAATTCATCATCTGGATAGGTTTCTGTTGCAACAAATTTTTTAAGGTCTTCAATTGTAACTTTTTCTGTGCAACCTAAAAAAGAAAGTACCAATACCGTCAATGCAAGGAAATGTGTTTTAGTCATTCTTAAGTTTTTTGTTTTTGATGTAAACAAGTTTACGAGTTTCAAATTTAGTTTTAATAATGAATTCGAAAATTATTTCGGATTTTCTCTCATGTAAGTTTAGAGTATTCTTTTAAAAGACTACTTTATTAAGCTTAAATTGAGTAAATCTTGCTTTTTACAAATTCCATATATGTATTTCTATGTTTACAATATGGCTTATCCATTTACTTGATTCCAATTAAAAAGTTCTTTGTAACAAAGTAAAGAATTTCTGGCTTATCTGCCTTAATTAAATTTATTTTATTTTTTCTTTTGAAAATATGCCTTGAAGGTTAAGTAAGCTCCAAGGAGTATTAATAGTATTTCTACAAATAGTACAGAATTGTCATTGTTAAATTGTGCATTGTACTGTTGAGGGAAAAACATACGAACCAGGCCAAGTAACAAGGCCAACCATGCAATTACAGTTAAACTAGTCTGCCAACCTAAAATCCAAATATTGTGCATACGAACAAGTGCTAGGCCTCCAATGAATAAAAGTACACCTGAAAAATAAACAAGCGGTACAATCTGGCTATCATAAAGATTGGGATTCCATAATTTCAATTCAGACATAGCTACAACCATCATTGTAGGACCAACAATGCCTGCAATTGATTTTGATTTTATCATTTTCTTGTTTTGATGTCGTTTTATAATTTCTACTATTGGATTTGGCATTGTATTCGGTCGCTTTTCAGCATATAAAGTTTCAATTTAAATTTTTTAAATAAGTTCTTTAATTAAAAATCGAATATTTATAATATCAAATATATGAGCTTATAGAAGCAAGTGTTTTTTGTTATAGTACAATAAGTATTGACATATTTAAGAGTTTTGCTACAGTCACTGATGTGATTGATTGAAATTTTCTTTTCCTTCGTCATGGTAAGATTCAATTTGATCTAACAGATTCTTTGCCTTCATCAAAGGTGTCCATTCTTTTTCGGTAAAAATAAGTTTAAACCATTTTTTGTCCTTATTATCTATTTTAATATTAATGAAAAGCCAAACCGCTAGAAAAGTAAATGCAAAGGTTATACTTCCGGTTATTACCCATTGAAAAGTATTCCATTCTTGGAACATTTTAGTATTCCACCAAAAGGTTGTCCAAACCGGAAGCTGAAGAAAGAGAATTCGGGTAACCCAAAGAGTTGATGTTTTTAGGCTTGCAATTCTTTTCTGTGTTTTTAAAATTGGGTCGCTTATATCTACTTGATAAATTGTGATGAGTTGATACAGATAAATGATTAAAGCTAGGGCAGTTAAAAAAACTTGAATAGATGCCGAAAAGAGAAAAAATTTATTTGTTTCCGGTAAGGTATAAATAAACATGTTACCAAGTATGAAGACTCCTAATCCAACCCACAGGAAGCCTGTGAATAGTGCAAAAAATTTTGTCGGTTTCATGGATGAAATAAAGTGAAATGATTTTAGCTGGAATAGCTCCTTTGTATTTAATTGATGTCTTGCAAGGGTTTTGTCCAACTTATCGTTCGTTTCTTGCCAGAGTTTTTTTACTTCTAATTCGTTCATAATCTTACTTATTGAATTGTGAAAATTGTGTTTTTAACTTGTCTTTGAGGCGTCCAATTTTTGTTCCTACGTTGCTGATGGATATTCCCAATATTTCTGAAATTTCAGCGTGGCTTTTGTCTTCTAAATACAGAATCATCAAGGCTTTGTCTATCTCTTTAAGTTCACTGATAAATTGTTCTAATAAAATTATTTGCATTTCATTCGATGTTTTTTCTTCTATTGGTATTTGTGTTGTTTGTTCAGTTATTCTAGTATACTTATATGATCTTGTTGTATTTTTTCTATAAAATGAAATGGCAACATTTAAGCATATTCTATACAACCAGGTAGAAATTTTATATTGTGGGTTATAACGGTAAATAGATTGCCAAACCTGTATCATCATTTTCTGAATGAGGTCCTGCCGGTCTTGTTCATTTGAACAATAGGAACGTGCAACCTTGTGCAAAATACCCATGTGTTGCTCCAGGATATTTTGAAAATGTTGTCTTTGTTCTTTCTGCGTCATTTAATTTTCTGGATTCTCAACCCAATACCAATGATTCGCAATAGGATTTAAAAAATCACAATCTGTAAAAAGTATTTTTTGATGTAGTTAGTCTAGTAAATAAATCTCGATCGTTTATTCCTAATATCATTAGAGGATTATTATTTCATTTAAGGGTTTGGGTTATGGATTGGAACGCAATAGGGCTTAATAAAGCAACAAAAGCGCTGTAATAACTTTAATTAAGTTATTAAAATTCTCAAAAGATGTTTAGTGCGTAAACTTTCCGTTATGAATCGGGAAAATTCTTTTCCTTATTAAAATATTAAACTAGAATTTAACATTTCTTAAAAAAGCACTTAGCAAATCACTAGTACCTTGTTCCAACAGTTTCGGTTGGCATGGAACTTTGAATCATGGCCAAATCAGCTGGAGTCAATTCTACATTAAATGCCCCAAGATTTTCTTCGAGACGGTGAATTTTTCTGGTACCAGGAATAGTTACAATTTCATCATTTTGACTCAGCACCCAGGCTAGAGCAACTTGCGCTTTGGTGACCTGTTTTTCCTGTGCTATTTGCTCAATAACTTCAACGAATTTCAAATTCTCTTGAATTGCTTCTTCTGTAAATCGGGGAAGTGTAAGGCGCCAATCTGAGGTTTCCAAATCTGCACGGCTTTTGATTGCTCCCGTTAAGAATCCTCTGCCCAAAGGAGAGTAAGCCACAAACGTAATGCCAAGTTCTTTGCAAACATCAAAAATCTCTCCTTCTGGTTCACGACTCCATAAGGAATATTCAGATTGAAGAGCTGAAATAGGATGTACAGCATGGGCTCTGCGTAGCGTCTCAGCATTAACTTCAGAAAGACCTAAGTATTTAACCTTTCCTTCTTTTACCAATTCACTCATGCCACCAACGATTTCTTCAATTTCAACTTTGGGGTCTTGGCGGTGCATGTAATACAAATCTATCGTATCAACTCCCAAATTTTGAAGACTTTGCTCGCATGCCTGCCTAATGTATTCTGGCTTACCATTAAGTCCAAGAAATTCTCCATTTGGACCTCGCATCACTGCAAATTTGGTAGCTATAATCACATTATCCCTACGACCTTTAAAGGCATTACCCAGCAATCTTTCATTAGCTCCCCAACCATACATATCGGCCGTATCGAAAAAATTGATGCCTAAGTCAATGGCTTTATGTAAAGTATTAATAGATTCTTCTTCATTAAAAGCTCCATAAAACTCAGACATTCCCATACATCCGAGTCCAATTCTATTAAGATATAAAGTACTATGTCCTAAAGTTGTTGTTTGTATCATTTTGCGTTTATTTTATTTTCAGTGTCAGTTTTGTTTTATTCCCTAATTTTAATTGGGAAAATTGACTGTGTAAATGTAAGGAATATGGATTATAAAAATCAATGGGCGTTAATAGATAAGAGTTAATTATTGTTGTTTAACAAACAATGAATGGGTAAAGGTTTATGGTGGAAGTAACTTTAACATTATGTAATCTTCGGGTTTGATACATTTTTTTAGCATCAACTAAGCCAATAATTATAGAAACACCCCAAAGCACAACAGCCCAAAGTACATACCAAATCATACGTTCCTTTCCAGAAATTGAAATCGGCATGGAAAGCATCCAAAACATATCTAGGCTGGCATGCATCAAAATAGCTATCCATAAACTTCCGGTATGCCTATAAACCCACATCATAATGATTCTAAAAGGGGGAAGAAAGGAGAACAGTAAAACAGAAATAAATAAAGGCAATGGCAAAGTTTCGGATTCTTCCGCACTACCCAGGTAATTAGAAAGCAAATGCCATAATCCCCACATGATGCCTAGTGATATACCCGCTTTGATAAAAGGTTGTTTTTGGATGAGTAGGGGAGCCGCAAATCCTGACCAACCCAATTCTTCGACAAAGCCATTAAAAAGTCCTAACATGAAAACGAAAAATACCAAAGTGATTTTATCACTACCAGGTAAACCAAACATCAAAGCAACAGGATGGTCACCAGCACTAAATATTCCTGGCAGGTAAACCGGCGAAAATAATGTCAGAATAAAAAGTGTTGTAAAAACAGTAATTGGAGCAAGTAATAGTGCAATTGCATACCATTTAAAATGAACGCGCCATTTGAGCAGCCGTGCAAACAATTCACTATACCCTTGCTTCCCTTTATATAAACCTGTTAGAACTAGGCTTGTCACTATTGGACCCGAAACTGTTACCAAGTACACATATAAAAAGGGCGTACTCGAAGGTTGGGATGAAATGCTGCCTGGTCCACCAATAAGCAACACAAGGCCTCCCCAGGAAATGAGAAATGTTACCAAATAGTAGGTTACAACCGGATATTTTATAAAGGTATTTTTTGAAACTATTTTAAATAAATTTACCATGATTTAAACATTAAAAATTTATTAATATTTCCAATTCTTTTGAAAACTTTATTCAAACAAATGTACGATGGAATTGGGTTTATTTATTGCCTGTTGATTCGGAAGCACAAAAAGGAAATTGGTATCCTCTAATTAAGCTGTGCTTATTCTAGAATCCCTTCGTTAAATAGTTTTAAAAAATTATTTAATTGGACAGGGGATGTAAGAGATAAACTGCACAAAACACCATTCATCCTTATTCATCACTATTCTCTAATTTGTTTTTATATTTTTTCCTTGCTTTAACTTTCCAGGGGGCGTCAATTTCCCAATCACCAGCCATAATGCTACCATAAGGCATAATTTCATCCAGTACTTCACCAAGCCCAAATTCTTTCATTTGTCGCTTCACCATTTCTGCGTTTTTGTACGCACTGGGCAATTCGGAAATGTCAATATGGTTTGAAAAAAAACGAATGTCCAAGCCTTGCGTTTCCTCATGAAATATTTGGTCTATAGTCTTGTGTGCAAGATTTTTCTTGTGCTTTCCCCGGCTGATATTGCGGCCTGCTCCGTGCGGAGCAAAGCCTAAATTACTTGTTGTCGTAGAGCCTTTTACGATTAAAACTGGCTCACTCATATTCAAAGGAATAAGACGCAATCCTTCTTTGCTGTCAGGGACAAATTTATCATCCAATGGCGTTGCTCCTTTGGCGTGATAGAATAAATCATCTTCTTTAAACACAAAATTGTGTTCGTTCCAAAACCGGTCAAAAGGATCAATATTTAGGACTTGAGAAGTAGCATTGTGAATCGTAGTATGGTTCAGTTTTGTCCACTCTCTGACCAACTGCAAGGCCTCCCAATAGGCTTTTCCTTCGTCCGTATCAAAAGGTATCCAGGCATTTTGTTCGGCTGTTTTTGGTGAAAGTTCTTTTCTAAAATACTCCGCCAGTTTCATGCCTTGAGCAAAGAGATTGGCCCCAAATCCACGACTTCCGTGGTGCGTTACCATCATGGTTTCGCCAGTCTTTTTTGAAATACCTACAAAAAGAAAATGATTACCATCTCCTTGTGTTGCCAGATGTGATTTAGCAAAGTTTATACTTCGCTTAGAATTTAAATATTTGTTCTGTAAAATCTTTTCTTCAAGTTCTTTTGGCAGGTTTGAAAATTCTTGTCTGCCGCCACCCCCAAAATGAGTAACGGAATGTGCCATATCCAAAACAGATTTTGGTGAAACCATTCCGAAATTGGTCATCATTACCGAACAACAAATGTCAGCGCTGTGCATAGCAGGATGAATAGCATTCTTAGCAATTACAACACCCCCAACAGGCATTTGACCCGCACCAGTAGGGGAGGCGTCTGGCATAAGAGCTCCACTCACCAAAGTAGGGGTTTTCAGAATTTCCTGAAGGGTATCGAGAACATATTGCACGGTCTCGGCTTCTTCTTCGTTTTCTGCTTTTATGTTCTTAAAAAAAGGAACAGATTCTGCATG
>Ga0209598_10002359_pt1 | contig 14798 bp, 11 predicted proteins | sample M_140807_EF_Meta_FD_187317 | JGI IMG/M metagenome (GOLD analysis project Ga0209598, IMG submission 187317) | Freshwater microbial communities from Lake Montjoie, Canada to study carbon cycling - M_140807_EF_MetaG (SPAdes) (version 2) | ecosystem: Environmental > Aquatic > Freshwater > Lake... | reverse complement strand
GAGCGGCGGGATTCGAACCCACGACCCCCACTACCCCAAAGTGGTGCGCTACCAAGCTGCGCTACGCCCCGAATACTCACAAGAGTCTTATCATACACCCATGCGGTCTCAATTGACAACAGGCTAATAAATTATTTATTTTTTGCGATCGCCCTGGGATTCGACAAAACTTTTGTCATTTGCAGATCATAAAGCGTGTTCAGGAAAAAAACAGGGGAATTTTTACGACAAAATTTGGGGTTTTCCACACTAAACAAACCGATTCTTCGTTTGGCATGATGAGAGATAGGTAAGTCTTTGGAGAACAACCATGAATTTTTCGTTAGAATCGCTGTATAGCTGGTATCGTAATATGATTCGCAATCCCCAGTATCGTTGGTGGATTGTCCTGGGAACATTAGCTTATCTTTGGAGTCCCATCGATATTTTGCCCGATATTTTTCCGATTATTGGTTGGATTGATGATAGTCTGCTGGCAACTTTATTAGTGAGTGAAATCTCCCAATTAGTCTTAGCTCGTCTCAAATTAAAAACAGATGAAAAGCAGTCTGTTAAACCGATTGTAGAAGTTGTCTCTTCAGACTAATTTATTTTTGATCTTTATGTCTAATTAGTATTTTTTAGGTGAGGCTCTCTCACCTTTTTTTGTAATACTGGGGTATTGATTTGAATTCATCCTCTATTAAAATTAGTCTCATTATTCCTGTTTTTAATGAAGCTTCAATTGTCGAAGACTATCTTTTAAAAATTCCGATAAGACCCGACTTAGAAGTGATTATTATTGACGGACAAAGTGACGATGAAACTGTTATTTTATGTGAAAAAATACAACTCAAATTTAAACCTAAAATTGTCATTTCTCCCCTTAAAGGTCGGGCAAATCAACTAAATTTTGGGGCTTCCCTCGCGTTAGGGGAAATTTTGTGTTTTTTGCACTTAGATAGTCAGTTACCCCTTGACTATTTTAGCCAAATTGAAGAACTGTTATCACGTCCCAGGGCGATCGCAGGGGCTTTTTCCCTAGCCATTGACGCACCCCAGATTTCCTTTCGATGGTTGGAAAAATTAGTTGATTGGCGATCACGTTTTTTTTCCTTGCCCTATGGCGATCAGGGATTATTCCTAAAAACATCGGTATTTAAGACAATGGGAGGATTTGCCCCCATGCCGATTATGGAAGATTACGAATTTGTTCAGCGACTCAAAAAGCGAGGTACAATCCACATTTCCCAGGCTTCTGTATTAACCTCTAGTCGGCGATGGCAAAAATTAGGTATTCTCAAAACAACTCTGATTAATCAAGGGATGATTTTAGGCTATTATTTAAAAATTGATCCAGAAATTTTAGCGCGTTGGTATCGCAACCCACAATAATCTGACCGATGAGATAATTAAAATGAATATTACCCAATGTTTACATACCGCGATCCTTATTAGCGATCTCACCAAATCGGAGCGGTTTTATAGCGAAGTATTAGGATTAGAAAAAATCGAACGAAATTTAAAATATTCTGGTCTTTGGTATCAAGTCGGAAATTACCAAATTCATTTGATGGTAGATCCAACATTTCAACCCATTTTGAGTAATTCAGAAAAATGGGGACGCAACCCCCATATCGCCTTCTCTGTGACTGATCTTAATCAAGCGATTATTCGCCTCCAATCCTTTAATTTTCCTGTGCAAATGAGTGAGTCTCGTCCTGCATTATTTACTCGTGATCCTGATGGAAATATTATTGAAATTAATCAACAATAAAAATGCTATTCAAATTCATTTAGAATCGCTATACATGAACACTTGCTTGATCGATGAAAAGCTTTTCGATTAAGCCCATTATTTTTGTGATTCGATCGCAGAAGAAAATCTCAGGCTATTATTATGCGATCGCGTTTGACTGTAAATCCTGAACCAATTCGCTTAGATGTTGATCGGTCGCCTGATAAACTTCCCCACAAAATTCACAGGTGGCTTCTGCCCCGCCATCTTTTTCAATCATATCCAGCAATTCGGCTTCCCCTAACGTCCTGAGAGCCGATAAAACCCGATCAAAAGAACAACGACAATCAAAGCGCACTAGCTGAACATCAGGAAAAATTTCTAAACCCAAATCACCAAGCAGTGATTCAAAAATTTCAGGGAGGGTCTTTCCTTCCCGTAACAGAGGCGTAAAACCTTTCAATTCAGAAATACGAGCTTCTAGGGCAGAAATTAGGGCTTCGTCCTGGGCTGCCTTGGGCATAATTTGCAGAAGAATGCCTCCCGCCGCCGTTACTCCTTCTACGCCCACAAACACCCCAACAAGAAGCGCAGAAGGGGTTTGTTCTGAGGTAAATAAATAATGGGTAATATCTTCGCCAATTTCGCCAGAAACTAATTCAACAGTGCTGGAATAGGGATAACCATGACCGATATCCCGCACGACATAGAGAAATCCTTCATTCCCAACGGCTCCACCCACATCTAATTTACCCTGGGGATTCGGGGGCAATTCTACGTCAGGATTGAAAACATAACCGCGCACTGTTCCATCTAAACCCGCATCTACTAAAAGTCCACCGAGAGGGCCGTTGCCTTTTACGCGAATATTAACCCGTGAATTTTCTCGCTTCATGCTAGAAGCTAATAACAACCCTGCCGACATGGTGCGACCGAGGGCGGCCGTTGCGACATAGGATAATTTATGTCGTTGCCGTGCTTCTTCGGTGAGACGAGTCGAAATAATGCCGACGGCCCGAATGCCTCCTTCTGCGGCGGTTGCTCGAATTAATTGGTCTGCCATGAATTCCTTAACAATTTGTAACAGTATTTATTGTAAAACCGTTACGCTCAGGATGGGTTAATCTTTGATTCTGCTAAAGTGCTTGTATCAATAAAATTTATCGGTTCAATACGTGGCACTGGTTCAGTCTAGTTATTTGTAGGCGTTTTAGATAATTAACAGCTTATTATTGCTATCGTGCGGTAATTGTTTAGTGATAGTCAGACTTGTTTAAATCAATTCTGTGAAATGAAATAATCCCCTGATTTTCCACCAGTTTTACTGACTAAATGAATATTTTCTATCTGCATCGATTTTTCCAGACCCTTGGCCATGTCATAAAGCGTCAATGCCGCCACAGAAACGGCTGTCAGTGCTTCCATTTCTACGCCTGTTTCGGCTTTGATAGTTACCGTTGCTTGGATGCGATAGCCAGGTAAACTCTCATCGGGCCAGAGTTCTACGGCAATTTTTTGTAAAGGTAGGGGATGACAGAGGGGAATTAGCTGGGAAGTTTGTTTCGCGCCCATAATCCCTGCTAATCTGGCGGTTCCTAAGACATCTCCCTTGGGTGCATTTCCTGCTTCAATGGCCCGTAGCGTTGCTAAAGACATTCTGACTTCACCAACGGCGATCGCTTCTCGCTTAGTAGGCACTTTTTCGGAGATATCAACCATGTGGGCTTCTCCTTGGTCGTTTAGATGGGTCAGGGAAGAGTTTTCAACAGATGGATTCATGGTGAATTTGAGAATTAAAATATTAGAAAAATAGATTAGAAACGACGGAAAAATTTCACTTTCAGACCATCCCGTGTACGGGGAGTTGGCATAGACATGATCTCTAAATTTTGGTGGGGCAGTAAATCCCACTGGTAATTTTTAATTAAATAACTGGCAAAAATTTTCATTTCCAAACGGGCAAATTCTTTTCCTAAACATTCCCGCAATCCTCCTCCAAAGGCGACATAACCAAAACTTTGTTGCCTATCTTCCGCCCGTTCGGGGTTAAATCTTTCGGGGTCAAATTGATCGGGTTCAGGATAAAAATCGCGATCGCGGTGAGTGGTTCCAATCTGATATTGTATCAACCAATTTTTAGGAAATTGATAACCCTGAAATTCGCAATCAGCAATTACTTTGCGAAAACCACCGCCCACAGGAGGCAAAAATCGCAGGACTTCTTTTAACACTTGATCGAGATAGGTTAAGGATTTGAGACTATCCAGCGTGAGGGGAAACTTTAAATGAACTTGTTCCTGTTCTGCTCGAATTTTTTGGCAAATATCAGGGTTTTGGGACATTAATAAACAAAAAGAGGCGATCGCAGAAGTCAGGGTTTCGTGGCCCGCAAACAAAAGGAGGAGAATTTGATCCTTGAGTTCGGCGAGTTCTAAGCCTTGACCATTTTCATCTTTAGCTTGTAATAATAAACCCAGGGCATCTTCTCCTAATTGCTCTGTTTGTTGACGTGCCAGAATAATTTTTTCAATTTCTTTTAATAATTTTTCTCTACTTCGTAGGGCTTGCCCAAACCTTGTCCAGGGAAAATTGAGGGGAATACTAAATAATCCTGCATTCCAATTTTCAAAATTATCAAAAACTTCAGAATGGGTCTGGCGATCGCCTCCGACAAAAAGGGTACTGGCAATATCAAAGGTATAACTCCTCACTTCGGGATACCAGGTGATATTTTCTTCTTTTTCCCATTTATCTAAATATCTTTGCGTAATTTCTTCCATCTGAGGAATATAACTGGCTAAAGCTCTGGGTTGAAAAGCTTGGAATAGTAATTTACGGCGATCGCGGTGAAAGGTTCCTCCCTGAACAACTAAGGAAGCAGGGCCTAATAATGTTTGAGTGCTGGGGGGCCAGGTTGCCTCAAAATATTTATTTTCATTGGCAAACAAAAAACTATTGGCCTCGGCTCCCGATAAAAAAATAGTGGGACTCCCGAAAATATGACTTTTAAAGATCGGGCCATATTTGGCCTGCCGTTTCTGGGCATAATTTTTTTCTCCCAGAAAATTTAGCGTTTCACCAATCAGAGGTAAGCCAAAATCGCCAGGCGGCAAGGGAAGACGGGATTTTTTAGAGGCGATCGCAGACATAGAAGTTAATTCTCAAACGAAATGTTAATTTGTATTAACTTGTAGTATGACGAAGATCCACGTCTCTAGACAACCTGAAAGGGCGACGATTAGACTTTAGCTAATTCATTCGCTTTTTTAGCAAAATCCACATCTTTCGTGGTAAGTCCCCCTGCATCATGGGTCGTGAGGTCAATGGTCACGCGATTATAGACATTAAACCATTCGGGATGGTGTCCCATCGATTCGGCAACCAGGGCCAGACTGGTCATAAAACCAAAGGCTTCAACAAAGGATTTAAACTGAAATTGACGATGTAATTTACCCTGAACAATTGTCCATCCCTCTAGGGAGGTCAGGGCAATCGCGATTTCGTTGGCGGACAGGGGCTTGAGGTTATTCATAAGTATTTAATTTTTTCAATACATGAGTCTAGTCCTATTTTAGTTGACAAAATTCGTTAATCGTAGAAATGGTTCGATTAAAAAGCGGTTGTCAGTTAAAGCACCTAGACAATGAGAAGACTAAAAACCTATTTGATTATGACTGGTGAAGGGAGTATTCCCCAAAAAGATGCGTAGTGGAATTTACCTAAGTATTATAGGTTGTCTTAAATAAATCAAAAATCTTAACATAAATTGTTACCCATTTAGGGGGCATCGCAACCTTCCATAGAAGGCTGATAGCAAGGGATTTAAGCTTTTTCTTTATGGGGTTTGGATAATTAATAGCTGATTGATCCAGTAATTCTTTTTTGCGGAAAAATAGGGTTTAACATTAATAAATTGTATATTTTTAAGCAAATTATATTGAAATAAGAATCAAGCTTTTGTAAAATAGAAAATGTTATTAATCTATTGTTCCTTGTGGAGGATATGTAAAGTGCCAGCCATTCTTATTGTTGACGATAACGCAAGCAATTTAGATACAATCGAAAGTATCTTTGCCCATGAAGATTTAGATTTATTCTACGCTTCTAGCGGGCTTCATGCCTTGGATTTATTAGAAACTGTAGCAATAGACACGGTTTTGCTGGATGTGATGATGCCAGACATGGATGGAGTCGAAGTCTGTCGTCACATTAAAACCAATCCCAAATGGTCTTGTATTCCTGTCATTATGGTGACTTCCCTGAATTCCAAGGAGGATTTGGCTTTTTGTTTGCAATCGGGTGCCGATGATTTTGTCGAAAAACCCGTCAATGCCCTGGAATTAAGAGCAAGAGTCCGTTCAATGTTACGCATCAAAGAACAATACGACGACCTTCAAAATCTTTTACAAACCCGTTCCGATGTGAGCAATATGATCATTCGGGAACTACGGAATCCCCTTACGACCATGATGTTGGCGAGTGCGGTTTTACAAAGAACGTCTTTAAGCGAGACCCAGCAAAAAAAAGTTGATCAGATTTATATCAGTGGAAAACAGGCGATCGCCTCCATTGATACTCAGTTAATTATGTCTAAAATTGAACAGGGTTCCCTGACATTGCAATGTATTGATTTGAATTTAATCACAATGCTCCAGTTAGTGGTTGAGGATTTTCAAGTTGTGATCAACAATTATGGATTAGAATTGGTGACTAAATTTCCCCAGGAGTCCCGATTTATCAAGATTGATGAAAATTTATTCAGACAAATTATCGAAAATTTGCTGACCAATGCGATTAATTCGTCTAATACGGGGCAGAAAATAACCATTTGCCTAGAATATCCTCTGGCAATACAAGCTAGAATCAGTGTTATTGATGAAGGTCGGGGTTTAAGGAATGAGGAGAAAAACATTGTCCTCAACCGCCTTGAAAAAAGTGATTTGCTTGTCAATATCCAAAATACTGGATTAGGATTGGCCTTTTGTAAATTAGCCACAGAAGCCCAGGGTGGAAAATTTTGGGTGACGGATAATCAGCCCCAGGGTTCTATTTTTACGGTAGAAATCTAAAGTTTTCGCAATTTTCCATATTATGCAGGCATTTTCCTTGCTCCTCAGTAATCATGCTAGATCTAGTGACAAATCAACCCATTAATCTCGATAAAGCGATCGCCCGTGAACCGTTATTAACGGTTAGTCCTGATACTTCCTTGCCCGAAGTTATTGAACTATTTCATGGAGCGAGGGGAAAAGCCTGCGATTTAGTCAGCACACCGACAGAACTTCAGATTATTCCCACCTGTGTTTTTGTGGTGAATCAGGAGAAACTGCTCGGTATTGTTACGGAACGGGATTTGGTTAAACTGGTGGCCAAGGGCGCGCTCATAACGGACATGAGTACGGTGGCTGAGATTATGAGTTATCCCGTCATTGCCCTAGCCTACGAAGACTTAAAAGATGTTTTTGAGACCTTAAATTTTTTTCGGATTAATAGAATTCGACACTTGCCCATTTTAAATGAGCAGGGGTTTCCCATTGGGTGTATTACTCACGCAACCCTACGGCAGGTTTTGCGTTCCATTGATCTCCTGCGATTGCGATCCGTAAAAGATGTCATGCAGCCCCAGGTCATCCATGCTCCTCTCTCTACTTCGATTTTGGCGATCGCCCAATTGATGGCGCACCATCGTGTCAGTTGTGTTGTCATTGCAGAACCCTTGAATTCCAACTCTCCCTCTGTCCATGTTCAATATCAACCCCTGGGAATTATTACCGAACGAGATATTATCCAATTTCAGGCATTGGGTCTAGATGTCCGACAAATAACGGCAGAAACGGTCATGAGCTGTCCTTTAACCCTGGTTTCCTCTAATGAAGACTTAGATTATGCCTATGGCATCATGAAACAAAAAAGGATTCAACGATTGGTTGTGACGGGAAAACAGGGAGAGCTGGCAGGAATTATCACCCAAAGTAGTGTTTTACAAATTCTCAATCCGTTAGATATGTATGGTTTGATTAATGTATTACAGGAAAAGGTTACTCAACTAGAAACTGAAAAAATTAATCTTTTAGAAAGTCGTAATCATGAACTGGAAAACCTGGTTGAAGAGAGAACTATTGAATTAAAAACCCAAGCTCAAACGGAAAAGTTGAAATCTGAGCTGATGTTAAAAATTAGGGATAGTCATCAATTATCGATGATTTTAGAAAACACCGTTGCCGAAATCTGGGACTTTATGCGAGTCGATCGCGTCCTGATTTATCGGTTCAATGATGATCTCAGTGGAACGGTGGTAGCAGAGTCGGTGGGGGAAAAATGGACGGCTTCTATCGATCAAAATATTAAAGATACTTGTTTACAGGGAGGTTTAAATGTTCGGTATCGTCGGGGTTGGTACTGGAAGATGGAAGATATTGACCAAGCGAGATTAACAGATTGTCATCAAGATCTATTAAAACAATTTGAAGTAAAAGCTAGTCTGGTGATCCCCATTATCGTTGCCGAGATAGAGTCGGTATCTTCTGTGCTAGTCATTAATGATCCAATGCTATCCAATCTGTCTTCTTCCCAGGATCATGTTTGGGGTTTACTTGTTTTGCATCAGTGTGAAAAAAGCCGTGAGTGGCCGCTGGAAACGATCGCCTTACTGGAAACATTAGTCGATCAAGTCGCGATCGCCATTCGTCAGTCCTTGGCCCTAGAGATGGCCAATCAAGAGATTGCGAATAGACAACTGATTGACCAAAAATTACAGGAATTCAACTCGAAATGGACTTCTTTTGTGGAAAATTCTCCTAATACGGTATATACCTTAAATCGAGAAGGAATTGTGCTTTCTGTGAATCATTGTTTTCAGGGAGAAACACTGCAATCAGTCATTGGAACATCTTTTTATGAACTTACCCCAAGCTATTTAAGAAAAAAAAGAAAAGAGCAAATTGAAAATGTTTTACAGATGGGAATCGTTATCACTGATGATGGTGAAAGACCGAATCTTGATGGTTCTTTAAATTATTATCAAGTTCAGATTATTCCTGTTTGGCAATTCCGAAAAATCACGAAGATTTTAGTGGTTTTGATTGATGTCACCGAACGCCGAAAAGTAGAAGTTCAATTACATCAACTCAATGAAGAACTAGAAAACCGAGTCGAACAACGCACCGCAGAAGTCATTGAACGGGAGGCCCAATTACGAGACTTTTTTGATAATGCAACGGATTTGATTCAGAGTATTACCCCTGAAGGGAAATTTTTATTTGTGAATCGAGCCTGGAAACAAACCTTGGGTTATAGCCCTCAAGATTTAATGAATCTGAAGATTAGGGACGTGATTCATCCCCGAAGCCTTGATCATTATCTGGAAATGATGCAATCTATCCTCAGTAGCCAAAAATCCCAGAGTATTGAAGCAACCTTTGTCACAAAAGATGGCAGAGAAATTATTGTTGAAGGGAATGTTAATTGTCGTGTGGAAGATGAGCGAGTGATCGCGACACGGGGTATTTTTCGAGATATTAGCGATCGCAAAAAAACGGAAACCACTCTCAAACGTCAAATTGCCGCGATTGAAGCAACGACGGAGGGAATTGGTATCGTCAATGAAAATGATGAATATATTTATCTCAACAAAGCCCACTGTGCAATATTTGGCTATGAGAAAGAAGAAGAATTGCTCGGAAAAACCTGGCGGGAAATTTATTATCCCGACGAAATTCAACGGATTGAACAGGAAGTATTTCCTTTGCTATCAAAAAATGGTCATTGGAAAGGAGAAGTGACCGCTAAACGTCGGGATGGTTCGACTTTTGACGAAGAAATTGCCTTAACTCTCATTGAAGGAGTAGGGTTAATCTGTGTCGCCAGGGATATCAGCGATCGCAAACAAGCTGAAAAACAATTACAAAATAGCTACGAACAACTCGCCATCACCAATGCGGAACTAGCCCGTGCGACCCGCCTCAAGGATGAATTTTTAGCGAACATGAGTCATGAACTCAGGACACCCTTAAACTCAATTTTGGGTTTTTCTGAATCTTTGCAAGAAGGCATTTTTGGGGAAATTTCAGAAAGACAACGAAAGCCCCTCAGAACAATCGAAAAAAGTGGAGAGCATTTACTATCACTCATTAACGATATTCTTGATCTTTCTAAAATTGAAGCAGGCAAATTCAGCATTGATAAAAACTCAATTTCTCTAGTTTCCCTTTGTGAATCTAGTCTCAATTTTATTCGACAACAGGCGTTCAAAAAACAAATCAAAGTTCACTTTATTCCTCCGATCCAAATTACTGACTTTTTCGCTGATGAGCGTCGTCTGCGTCAGATTTTAATTAATTTACTAAATAATGCGGTTAAATTTACTCCCAATGGTGGAGAAGTCAGCTTAGAAGTGAGTCTCGATCATTTTTCAGACCAGCCCATGCTCAATTTTATGGTTAAAGACACTGGTATTGGGATTGCCAAGGAAGATTTACCTAAACTTTTTCAATCTTTTGTGCAAATTGATAGCCGTCTAGCCCGTCGCTACGAAGGAACGGGGTTAGGATTGACCTTGGTGGAACGTTTAGCGAAATTACATGGAGGTCGTGTCAGCGTTGCCAGTAAGATCGGAGAGGGGAGTTGTTTTTCGGTTCATCTGCCCTATTATCCCGTTAGTGCGATTAACCCTGCTCCGACGACTTCTCCTGGGAGTGAAACCGAGGTTAACAACCCTTCTTCTACGGAACCCGTTTTGATTTTATTGGTAGAAGATAATGTGAATAATGCTCAAACGATCAGTGCCTATTTAGAACATAAAGGGTATTGTTTAATGTGTGCTGGCAATGGACAAGAAGCGATAGAAATCATCAATCAAAGGAAACCTGATGTGATTTTAATGGATGTGCAAATGCCTGTCATGGATGGTTTGGAGGCAACTCGTCAAATTAGACTAAATCCCGAATTCGCCGACGTTCCGATTATTGCTCTTACTGCTTTGGCAATGCCTGGCGATCGCGATCTATGTTTCGCGGCAGGGATGAATGATTACTTGAGCAAACCTATTCGGATGAAACACTTAACGACAATGATTGAACAAAATTTACCAAAATAAAATTAAGATTTTAATAATAGGAATTGGAGGATTATTCTATGATGATTAGGCCGCGATCGCCCTGGCAAATCCTAATAATAATCCTGATAGCGGTCATCAGTCTGGAGTTAGTCGCTCACCTGTGGGCAGAAATTTTATGGTTTCGGGAATTGGGTTATTTATCGATCTTTTTAATTCGATTAGGTTGGCAATTGGCTTTATTAGTGGGAGTCAGCCTGTTTTCTTTGGGATTCTGTTGGCGAAATTTGGCGATCGCCCAGAAGCTATCCCAGGCTCCGAATGACCTTAAATCGACTGCTCCAAGCTTCACCCCAATTATTGAATCTCGATTTTTACCCCTACCCGATTTTTCCCAAGCCCTGCGCCCTGCTAAAACCCCTTCTCTTAAGCTTCCCATCCTCTTACCCCTAGTCATTGTTCTCAATTTAGTAATTGCGGCTATGGTGCTTTACTACGCCAAAGTCGCGATCGCTGATTGGACATCGGATTTCACCCTACCCGACCTCACGCCGCCCGTTCCCTCTCCCTTTAATCTCAGTTTAATTCCTAAATTTATCAACGGTTTTCAGCGATATTCGGGATTCGCGATCGCCCTTCTTGTGCTAGTCATTACTTTGATTTTTAAACCTCGTTTATCCTTGCAATTAATCTCCATTTTTTTTAGTTTAATTTTAGGGGTAATCGTCACAGGAAACTGGACAAGAATTTTAAAATTTCTCTATCAAACTCCTTTTAATCAAAACGATCCCCAGTTCAACCATGATATTGGTTTCTATGTCTTTAGTCTTCCTTTTTGGAAATTAATAGATGTTTGGCTAGGCGGTTTATTTTTATTTGGATTACTCTCTATTGTAATTCTCTACCTACAGGGAAATAATCACCTTTCTGAAGGTAAGTTTCCTGGCTTTGATACGCCTCAGTTGCGTCATTTTTGTCGTTTAGGTTCATTGATGATGGCCGCGATCGCCCTACGCCATTGGATCAATCGTTATCAATTACTCTATTCTCCCCACCCAGTCGTTTATGGAGCCAATTACACCGATATTCATCTTCGTATCCCCTTTGAAACCTTCCTAACATTGATCAGTTTAGGAATAGCAACTTGGCTAATTTATCAAGGTTACTATGGTTGGCAAAAGACTTTATTCCCCAAACTAAAAAGAAGAAAAAAAGAGAACTATTTATCAATTAATCTTCTTCCTTTCTATGTATATCTTAGCTTAATAATTCTCAAATTTATTTTAGGAATCAGTCTTGATAGATTCATTGTTGAACCCAATCAACTTAGTAAAGAATCACCCTACATTGAACGTAGTATTATCGCCACCCGTGATGCTTTTAATTTATCAAAAATTCAACCGAAAACTCTTTCAGGAAAAGGTAAATTAACTCAATCAGACTTAGAAAATAACCGCTTAACCCTAAATAATATTCGCCTCTGGGACCCCATTCCCCTGCTACAAACCAACCGTCAATTACAACAAATTCGACTCTATTATAAATTTTCAGATGCAGATTTAGACCGATATAATATTCAGGTTAAAGCTCCTAACGAATTCATTAAAAAAACAAAGCAACAAGTCTTAATTTCACCAAGAGAACTAGATTATAATGCAGTTCCTCCTGAAGCACAAACCTGGGTCAATCAACACTTAGTCTATACGCATGGCTATGGTTTTACCCTTTCCCCCGTCAATTTAGCCGATGAAGGAGGACTTCCTTTTTACTTTGTGAAAGATATTGGAACCTCAACGGAAGAGTCGGCTTTAAGAACCTCTAGTGAATTAATTCGTGCCAGCATTCCCATTGGCAAACCCCGTCTTTATTTTGGAGAATTAACAGACAATTATATTATGACCAATACGAAGGTCAAGGAATTTGATTTTCCCAGTGGTCAAGATAATGTTTATAACGTTTATGGTGGGACAGGGGGAATTACGTTAGGAAATGGGTTAAATCGCTTATTATTTGCGACTTATTTGAGGGATTGGCAAATGATCTTTACCCGTAATTTTAATCCCGATACTCAAATTTTGTTTCGTCGTAATATTAATTATCGCATTCGAGAATTGGCTCCTTTTTTACGCTTTGATCGTGATCCCTATCTCGTTACGGCTGATACTGATCCATCGGGACAAAATACTCTTTCCTGGATTATTGATGCCTATACTACAACCAGTTATTATCCCTATGCTGATGCGGGCGATCGCAATTTTAATTATATTCGTAACTCAGTAAAAATTGTGATCGATGCTTATAACGGCAATGTGGATTTTTATATTATGGATGATCAAGATCCAATTATTCAAAGTTGGCGAAAAATTTTTCCTAATTTCTTCAAATCTTTTAGCGAAATGCCCGAAGTTTTAAAAAGTCATATTCGTTATCCCGTTGATTTATTTAGTACCCAATCAGAAAGACTATTAACCTATCACATGACTGATATTAATGTCTTTTATAATCGAGAAGATCAATGGCAAATTCCCAAAGAAATCTATGGTGATAAAGAAAAACCCGTTGCGCCCTATTATTTAATCATGAAACTAGCAGGAATAGAAAATCAATCAGAAGAATTTGTCCTTTCCCATGTCTATACTCCTAATGGTAGAAATAATTTAATTTCTCTTTTATTTGCCCGTTCTGATCAACAGAATTATGGTAAATTGCTCCTCTATACCTTACCCAAGGAACAATTAGTTTATGGGCCAGAACAAATCGAAGCGTTAATTAATCAAGATCCCGTTATTTCTGAACGGATTACCCTCTGGAATCGGGAAGGTTCACGGGTGATTCAGGGAAATTTATTAGTGATTCCCATTGAGCAATCTTTGTTATACGTTGAACCTCTCTATTTAGAAGCCGAAAAAAATAGCTTACCGACCTTGGCACGGGTGGTTGTGGTCTATGAAAATCAGATTGCCATTTCTGAAACCTTAAACGGGGCTTTAGATGCCATTTTTTCACCGTCAAAAGCTGACACGATAACAATTTTACGCAAAGTCAATCCTGAAAAAAATTAAGTTTGAAAAATTTGTAAGAGCCAAGGTTAATTCCATAATTAATAATGGAGTGGTCGCTGGCATGATCATTTCCGAGTGGTGACGTTTGAATACTGAGTTGTCCTTGATAATAATATAATTTTGATTTGTCATAATCAGGATTATTTGTCGCCTGAAGGTAATCGTCCCAGGTTGCTTGAATCCAGGTTTCGTTGGAAGTGGTCAGAGAAATTAAGGTTGTCATGATAATAATTTGTGTTTTATAGGGAAAACTGAATGTCAGTGGGAAAAATAAATTGAAGAGATTTCTCTGAATATAACTTTAACAATGGTTAATCTTAGAAAATTACTTTTCTAGCGGTATTTCAACTCGCGATCGCATCCTTACGAAAAATTTAGACCAACTGCCACCCGATGTGATTTTTTGCTATGATAATGAAACCCATGAATTCTGAGCGTAAATTATAAAAATTTCTCCAAAAAATGCAAAAATGCCCAACATCTAAATTGCTTAAAAATGCAAAAAAAGACTTTATTTACCGCAAAAATCTTCAAAAATATTCCCCTGGCATGGGTATTGATTATTCCCTTTGTTGTGCAAATCGTTACTGCTGTCGGGTTGGTAGGCTATTTATCCTATCGTAGTTCTCAAAAATCCGTAGAAGACTTGGCCAATCGTCTGATGGTAGAGGTGGGCGATCGCGTCGATCAACATTTAGATAGTTTTCTGGGGAATGCCCAGAATGTTAACCATCTGAATCTAGATGCGATTAATGCAGGAATTTTAGATCTTAAGGATTTTAGGGCATTGGGTAAATATTTTTATCATCAGGGGCGTTCCTTTGATTTCGCCTACGTCAATTTTGGCAGTAAAGAAGGGGGATTTATCGGATCAGGGAATAGCGAGAATAACGGCTTAGAAATCGGCGAAATTTCTCCCTCTAATCCTGATTTATTCAAATATTACGCCGTAAATGAAGCGGGCGAT
>Ga0209598_10002357_pt1 | contig 14799 bp, 9 predicted proteins | sample M_140807_EF_Meta_FD_187317 | JGI IMG/M metagenome (GOLD analysis project Ga0209598, IMG submission 187317) | Freshwater microbial communities from Lake Montjoie, Canada to study carbon cycling - M_140807_EF_MetaG (SPAdes) (version 2) | ecosystem: Environmental > Aquatic > Freshwater > Lake... | reverse complement strand
GGGATACGAACCTATAATCTCAATAATCAAGAACAAGAGTTCTTTGTAGAATTTGTTCATCACAGAAAAAAGCACAGGTTATTTATTTTTCATTCCTAAACAAGGTTAACAAAATCATATTTGTGTCACCTGTAACCGCCAATTTATTGATAACTATGAAAAACAGAAAGGCTATGATGAAAAAACGAAGCAAGAATGCCTCACCGCTTATGTCAATGGGATGGGATTCAGAGGTATAGAATGGTTAAAAGGGGTTCATTATACGACCATAATTCATTGGGTAAAATCTGTGGAAAAACTATTACCCGAAGCTTATGACCCTGAAACAGTTACTAAAGTAGGGGAGCTTGATGAATGAGAAACTTTGGTTGGCTCAAAAAAAACAAAATCTGGCTGTAGATAGCCGTTGATCACTTTAAAAAAGGAATTCTAGGTTGGGCGATAGGAGAGCGTAGCAGCCAAACCTTTCGTCCCTTATGGGAATTAGTTAAGTCATGGGGATGTTATTTTTATGTAAGTGATGGATGGCCCGTTTATCCGTGTTTTATAGCAGATGAAGACCATATAGTTAGTAAGACTTATATGACCAGATTAGAGGGTGAGAACACACGTTTAAGAAATCATCTTGATTGCATCGCAAAACGTTGTGCTATTCTAAGCCAGTAGGGATGTTAGGATACTCTATTCGTGTATTAATTCCTTATCTAGAGTTTCAAGAAGTACCTATTCCTTACTGATTTATAGCTTGATTCAGCAACGCCCATTAAATCTCGTTTTTGCCTTACTCGGTTTGATTTACTATACAACAATTTCTTTTGGAAATTTAGTCTTTTGGCAACGGGAAATTGCCTTTATAGTCCCCTTACAACTTTTGGCGATCGCCTATATTCTTTGGGTTAATCGTAGCAATAAAAATAAATTCTAACAACAGAATACCCACCTACGGAGGCGGGCATTAAGACCGATACAAACGATTTGGACTCTGAAAAAAGATTCAAACAAGGTAACGAATAAAGGTTTACTGGACAGGTGCAATATCTTTGAAAATAAACCGAACACCAACATATTTACGCTGTAATCGTCATGGACTAAGCAAACCCTATAGGACAGAAATAAAACTGAACCTATCGGTGCAAAACCATCGTGTTTAATAGGTGTCGTCAAAAGATAGTGCGGCGAGTAGAGCAGGACGGTACAGACTCTATTCTCTAGGGGTTTGGAGAAGATTGTATTGACTTCTTTGTACCTATTTCCTAAATTATCACCGAAATAATTTCCTGGGGCAAAATATTAAGTTATTGTTACATTTTTGATTGGATTGGTTAGGGATTGTCTTGAAAAATTGCGATCGCTAATATAAAACTGAAAACAAAAGAGCGATCGCCTGATACCATACTGGATAAAAGTTTATTCTTGTTTTTGCGATGACGAACCCAACATCCTCCCTTTCTCGCTCCCCAAAACGCCTAGCCGTGCCACTTTGGTTTGAAAGGTTCATGGCAATCTTGATTTTAATCAATTACCTGTTAGTTATTTTTGATCTCAGTTATATTCCCCTACGGGATTTTTGGTTGCAAGGAAGAGTTCAGTTGACGGTAAAAATTGGCCCCTTTGAGCGAAAAATTCCCAGGGAACCCTTGAGAGTGCTACCGATTTCGATCGCGCCCTGGTATGACTGGGTAAAAGGCATCGAACCCTATCGCAATACGGAGCAATATTTAGAGCGGGTTGATGAGTTAATTCAAAAAGTCGCGATCAATCCCGAAACCATTGAAGGCAAACAGACTGTTTCTCAGGATAAACCTGCAATCAAGTCTGGAGAGAAAAGTGATACGGTTGAAGAAATTTTGGCGGATTTACGAGAAAGAAGTGCGGATATGATTCAAACCAATCCCTTTCAATTAGCCAATAAAACTGGAGCCTTAGAAACGATTAAAAATAAAATGCGGCGGCAGGTATTCGGCACAACCGATGCTTCGGCAACCCAAGCGTTTAAAAAATTTTGGACAAAGGAATATTTACTGCAAAATGGCTTTAGTAATGAATTGATGTTTTTTTATCAGAATATTCGTCCTTTAATGGAGACTAATTATTTCCGAGCCTGGGGAGAAAATGGTCAACCCATTAATAATTTTCCCTTACTTGACTTTCCCTTTTTTGTTATCTTTTTAGCGGATTTTCTGATTCGCACCCGTGTAATTAGTTTGCGTTATCCAGAAGTTAGCTGGTTTGATGCCATGCTCTGGCGTTGGTATGATGCTTTTTTATTAATTCCTGTTTTTCGTTGGTTGAGAATTATTCCCTTAATGATTCATTTAGATCAAGCCAAACTCATTAATTTAAGAAAAATTAGAGGGCAAGCTGTCCAGGGATTTGTGGCGATTATTGCTCAGGAAATGACAGAAGTTTTGGTCATTCGGATTATCGATCAAATCCAGGATCTCATTCGTCAGGGCAAGCTCAGTGAAATATTAAGTAAACAACAGCAGAAAGCCTATATAGACATTAATGAAAAGAATGAAATTGTCGAAATTACTCGCATTGTTTCCCAGGTAATGTTAGAAAAGGTTCTGCCCCAAATTAAACCTGATGTCGAAAAATTTTTAATTTACAACATTGAGCAAATTCTCAGCCAATCTACTCCCTATCAACAAATCCAAGTTTTACCTGGAGTGCGATCGCTGCAAACCCAAATGATGAATCAGATTATTGGGCAAATCTATGAACGAACCCTAGAAGCATTACAATCCTTACTTAAAAAAGACCCGACATTTGATGAATTATTAGAAAATCTAGTAGAAAATTTGCGTAAAACAACCCATCAAGAAATGACCGCAAAACAAAGTTTATCTACTATTGAAAATTTATTGACGGAACTAATGCAAGAAGTCAAAATTAATTACGTCAAAGAACTTTCTCAAACGGATATCGATCGCATCGTAGAAGAAAGTCGTGCTTTACGTCAGATACATCGTTCAGAGAAAAAATAAACATAAAAAAAGGGACTACAGGAGAACCCTTTAATAATTTATAAATTGTGACAAAAACAGTTTAGATTAAGGCTAGTAATAATTCTTTAACATGACGGAACCGATCCGAATAACTCCGCAAGACTTCCACCGCAAACATGGGAGTTTGTTGGACAGCAAAAAGGAAATGATGTTGATCCATTGGCCCCAAAAGGCAATCTGTTTTAGCGATCGCCGTAGAAGTCCGAACGTGATCAGAATGGAGTAAAGCTCCTTCTCCAAAAATATCTCCTTTTTTTAAGGTTTCGATTAACCTTTCTTTAAGATACAAATCGACTTCCCCTTCGAGAATTCCATACATAAAGGTTTCTTTCGCCCCTGCTTGGAAAATCACGTCTCCCGCTTTAAAAGACAGTTCGGGACGATTTTCAAATAATTTAACGGTATCAATGGGTGTAAGCATAAATCAAGACTCCGAAGTATTGGATGAAGGTTTAAACTCTTCAATCATTTTCTCAGTATGTAGCACCGTGTCAACCGTTGAGATCGCATTATTCAGGACATGGAAAAACGTCATTTTCTCATTTACATCCTTAATCTGTTGGTGTAATGCCTCTTCCGCCGAGGCATCGGTGGTGGATTCTAACCGACTGAGAAGACTACCATGAGAAATTTTGTAGTAAGACTGCATATCCCGAAAATAATTATGCAGTTCCGTCACTAGGGCTAAAACTGATTGATCTGCGATCGCTAATTCAGGCTTCTTGTTTTCCATGCTACTTGATTAAAGGGTAAAATTGATTGTCTGCAACTATCCTATCGGTTTGCTGGTTATTTTTGGTCATGTAAATCAATTCACGAACCCTGATCACTAGAGACAATTCTGTGGTATGGGAAATTCATGAATTGTCCCTACAGATTACAAAATCTATTTTAAAAAACGAAAAATCTCGGTGGGAATATTAAATCTCTGAGTCATCCTCTCTAGTATCACCTTATAACTTCCACAGTATAAGCAGTATTAAGAGATAAACGTTTAAAGATGGAGATATGCGGACTCGAACCGCAGACATCCTGCTTGCAAAGCAGGCGCTCTACCAACTGAGCTATACCCCCATGAGGCTTGTGGCGGATGAATCATCAAGACCTAACCACCTTTGCTATTATAATCATAGACTGCGGAAATAATCAAGTTTTTTTTTAAATTTGCCCATGACCTATCTGGTGAGTAGTTTTTATAAGTTTGTCCGATTAACTGATCTTGAGAAAAAAAAAGAAAATTGGCAGGCCTATTGTCAGCAAAAACAGGTTAGGGGAACGATCTTGTTGGCTTCGGAAGGGATTAACGCAACGATCACGGGCTTACCTGATGCGATCGCGGAAGTTTTGGCGTTACTAAAAACAGAAACAGAACTGAGTGACCTAACAACAAGGGATGCCTGGGCTGAGTCTTGGCCCTTTGAGCGAATGAAAGTAAAAATCAAACCCGAAATTGTCACCCTTGCCCAACCCCAAGCAGATCCCACCCAGCACGTTGGACATTATGTAAAGCCCCAAGATTGGAACGAATTGATCCAAGATCCAGAGGTGTTAGTCCTGGATACCCGCAACACCTACGAAGTCGAAACAGGGACATTCCAAGGAGCCACCAATCCCCAAACCCATTCCTTTCGAGAATTTCCAGAGTATGTCCAGCAAAATTTAGATCCTCAGCATCACCCTAAAATTGCCATGTTCTGTACGGGCGGTATTCGTTGTGAAAAAGCCTCAGCATTTTTACTGAGCCAAGGTTTTCAGGAAGTCTATCACCTCCAGGGCGGTATTTTGAATTACCTCTCAGAAATCCCTCCCGAAGACAGTCTTTGGCAAGGAGAATGTTTTGTTTTTGATCAGCGCATTGCCGTCCAACACGGATTAGCAGAAGGTACATTTGATCTGTGTACGGCCTGTGGCTATCCTCTTTCCGAGCAAGAAAAGCGATCGCCCCAGTACCAAGCCGATATTTGCTGCCCCCATTGTTTTCCTTTCTCAACGCCAGAAAAACGGGCCAAGCAGGAACAAAGGCAACGAACAGGCAACCCCAAAAAAAATCCTTTCTGAGGATCAACGTCCTCCCTCAAATCTGGGAAGGGGAAGTAAAATGTCAGCCCCTCATCATTACTGAGTTCGGTTTTATAACTCTATCACAAATGCCACACCTGTGAATTTACCTGCATTCAAAGCCTGTAAGCATCGGTTATCGTAGGGAGTCATAGTCAGTAAATAAATTAAAGACTGGAACTATTTGATAAAACGCTAGAAATTTTTTAGATCTTATGATAACTTTGAAAAATAAACTTCTGGGCTTGAGCGTTCGGGCAGAGGCTTAAAAGCCTTAGAAACTGAACTTAAGTTTTAGAATTAGGACTCAGGCGTTTGATCTGAGTTTCTAATAAAAGCGTCAAACCACAAGTTTAATGGTATGATTTTCCCTGAAAAGTTTTTTGTTTGAGTGAAATTCAAGCCCCAATTTATATAAATTGTTTTCAGGGTGGGCATTTTCGCTTGAATAAAATACAATAAAGAAAGACCTATTCACCCATAACAATAATGAAACCTTATTCCATTGACTTACGGCAAAAAGTGCTAGACGCGCACTTAAAGAACCAGACCAGTATCAGAGAAATCGCGGAGAAATTTGGGGTGAGCGACAGCTTCGTCCGCAAATTACTTAAACGCCATCAGGAAACGGGGGGAATTGAACCCAAACCCCACAGTGGTGGTGCATCCGCGAAATTGACCGAAGAACATTATGTTCTAGTCGAGAGCATGATCGCAGAAAATAACAACATTACCCTTGTTGTTTTGTGTAAACAAATCGAAGCGAAAACAGGCATCAGGGTCAGTGTTCCCACGATGTGCCGCATTTTGCAAAAACTAAAACTGGGTAAGAACAAAAAATCTGCTCAGGCCGCCGAAGCCTAAGTTTCGTTAATTTTTTTGAATTAAACGAACTTGTTTGCCATTGGGCGTTGCTTAAGTGAAAGGGGGAATCTGAATTAATCAGTGGTATAGAAGCTTATGATTTCTTTGCTTTTTTCTCATTCCCCTCATTTAACGAGCAACGCCAATATTTTTTTAACGGGGGAAGCAACGATAAATAAAAAAATCTCCATCCCTTTGGGTTAATAATTTTTCTGCCTCGCCCAAACTGAGATCTTCTTTGCGGGGAAAGGGCGCGATTTGGGAATCACAGTTATAATAGACTTCAAGGGCATCCTGATTTGTAGGGATACTGCTAGTACAACCGTTGTGGGTTGTTTTTTTATTGGTTTCGATAAAAGCGGTTTCTCTTTTGGTATAGAGTGTTACCTTGCCATCGGTATATTTAACACCCGAACCAGTTGCGACAGAGTTTAACTTCAGGATTTGACCTCGTTTTAGCTGGAGATTAACGGTATTGCCAAGAAATTCAGCCTGAAAGGTTTTTCCTCCTTTGCACCGATACAGAATGGGTATTTTATTGTTTTGAGCTAGGCTAGGGAGTGAATTTAAGGTAAAAATGAACAATAAGCCGTAAATAAGTGAGAAAAGTGCCTTCATGGTAGGGAAAATTATAGGTATAGCTTGAAAGCCCAAGCATTATCTCGATAGACTGATGGGCCAATGGAGTGAACCACAGAATCTGTTGGAGTGTCGATCAATCTCTTCGGTAAGTGATTGTCACATATTTTCTGAAAAGATGGCGAAAAAATATTAAATGGTTAAATGATCAAACGGTGATTTAGAAACTTAACTCTGCTAGGTAGGGTCTAACTTCTCAGTTATTAAAACAACGTTTTCTTCCATGACCAACTCTCCCCCCAATCCGCCCCCCGAAAGACCTGAACCTTCAGACCGACCGATCACGGTACGTTGGTTGACTCGGCCTTCTACCTTGATTTTTGGTGGGATTACGACGGTAGTGGCGATCGCGGGAGTGGTGGGAGTCCAACGATTTGCCTCTGAGAAAATACCGCCTGTGTTGGAGTCGGAATTAACGAAACTACTCAAGCGACCCGTCAAAATCGGCAAAATTGAACAGATTAATCTGAATCAAGTCCGCGTGGGGCCATCAACCATTCCTCCAACGAAAACTGATCCGAATACGTTGTCGATCCCGTCGATGAATGTGACCTTTAATCCTTTGGGATTTTTGGTGGGTAAACCGATCGCTTTTAATGCGGAATTGATCGATCCAGTTCTTTCCTTGAAGCAAGACAAGCAAGGAAAATGGATCAAGTTAGATATGCCTCCAGGCGGAGAAAAATTCAATTTACCCGTCGATATCGAAGCCAATATTACCCTGAAAAATGCCAAGGTTATCCTCCAGCCCTACGCTCTAAAACAACCTATTCCCCTACAAATCAACGGGACGGTGGGTTATCAAAACCGTCGTCAAATCCAACAACAACGGATTGAATATGATGTCGCGATCGCGTTCAATCAATCCCAGATGACGGCGCAGGGTCATAGCATCATTGAAACAGGAGAAAGTCAGGTTGCTTTATCCCTCAAAAAACTGAGTTTGCCCGAAATTACTGCTCTGATTCCTAATTTTCCTGCCACCGTCAACCAAGGAGTCGGCAATGGCATTGTTAAAGTTGATCTGCCTTCGTTCCAAAAGCTGGATCAAATGCAGACCTTGGGGAATCTCAACTTAAATAATTTACAAGCAAAAGTTGATGCCTTTAAAGATCCCCTTCAGGTTAATTTGGCGATCGCCCTAGAAGGGCAAAAAGTAGTGATTCAACAGGGACAAATCCAACTGGGGAAATTATCAACGGGATTAACAGGCTCGATTGATTGGAAAAATGGTTATAACCTGGGAATCATAACGAATGATATCAGTGTTAAAGATTTATTTAATACCTTTGCCATTAAAACGAGTTTAACCCCAAAAGGCAATATTCAAGGAAAATTTAAAGTTAGTGGTGCATTAAATAATCCCCTCGTTGCAGGAACGATTAAAAATAGTAATACTCTTGCCGTTGATAAAATTAATATTCAAGCTTTTAACACCGATATTCGAGCAAACTTAGATAAAATTATCCTTCAAAAAATTCAAATCAAACCGACTCAAGGCGGAGAAGTAAGAGCGGTCGGTCAAGTGGATCTTAATATTCTTAAATTCATTAAGGAAAATCGTCCGATACAATGGCAATCGATGCCCGTTTTCCTTAAATTTAAAGCTTTATTACCCACAGAAAAGCTGATTAGACCCTATTATATTTTGCCTGAAAATGTTGAAGTTAGCTCCATTGCAGCAGACGGTAAAATTAGCGGAACCTTAGCAAAAGCGACAACTCAAATAAAATGGAATACGGAAAAACCTGTTTCTGTTGCTCAAATTGCCGTTTCAGGAAAGGGAGAAATTGTTACTTTTAATCAAGATATTCTCCTTCATAATACCATTTTAGAAACTAATAAAGGAAAACTTCTGGTTGATGCCAATGGTAATTTTGGGCGTAATCAATGGCAGGGAAATATTAAAGCCAATCAGTTTATTTTAACGCCTTTTATTCGTTCATTTTGTGAGCAACAAATTATTCAAAATTGCCCTACAGCTTTTAAAACACGACCCTTAATCGTGACCAATGCGAATTTGAATTTAAGGGGACAATTCGATCGCTTTGAGCCAGAAAGATGGCAAGGAGGGGGGAATATTGCGATTCAAGGAAAAACAGAAACCGTTGCGCTCAAGGGAAACTTAAATCAGGGAAATATTCAAGCCGATATATTAGCGAGAAATTTACCGCTCAATCCCTACGTGGCCCAACTGACGGTTCCTGTGACCGTGCAGAAAACCCAGATAAATCTGACAGGATCGCTAAAAAATTTGTTGGCGGGTTCGAGCATTAATCTCAAGGGATTTCAGGCGATCGCGGATGTTCAGTTACGAGTGGCCAATAATCCTGTGCGTACTAGAGCGAGTTTAAATCAGGGTTTTCTGAAAACGGCGACTAATTTGGGGGCGTTAAATCTCAATAGTTTAGTGCCAAATCTGCCCGTTTCTGGTCGATTAATTGGAGGAAAAGTCAATTTAGCAGGAAATATTAGCGATTATGCTAATTTAAAGCTGAAGACACTTACAGGCAATGCCAATCTCCAATTAGCCGTCGCAGGAAGCCCTCTGAATCTTCGCAGTGAAATCAGCCAGGGACAATTAACCGCGATCGCCAATATCGGAAGAATCTCTCTCAAAAAAGTGTTACCCCAATTAACGGTTCCTGCCCAAATTACCCAGGGACGGGTGAATGTCATTGCTGATTTAGAGAATGTATTAGCCGCCAAACCAAATTTAGCCAGTATTCAGGCGATCGCGGATATTCAGGGAAGAGTTGATCAAATAGAAATTAATACAAAAACGAATTTAGCCAATAATAACTGGCAGAGCTTGATTCGAGCCGCTAGTGTTAATAAAATTGCCGTATTACCTGGATTGTCCCCAGAAATAAGCCGATTAATCACCTCTAGTCTCGTTGTAAAATTAAAGTTATCAGGAAATATTAATAATCTTTTAGAACCCAATCCCAGCTTGCCCATCCAAGCCGAATCTGTTTCTGTGCGATCGGGTAAAAAACAATTACAAGCCCAAGGAACCCTTTTATTAACCGATGTTTTGCGTCAACCAAAACTCACTCAAATAAATTTAGCACTCCAGGCTGAGGCGAATCTGAATGATCCTTTGATTAATAAGATAATCCAAAAATCTTTGGTAAACATCAACGAACAAGTTAGGCCATCGGCGGTTGAATTAGCAGGAATTGCTAAATTCAAGGGAAATTTAAACGGAATTCAAGTAAGAGGCATTCAGGATGTGAATCTGTTGGGCAATCTTCAGGTGAATGATTTAGTCTTCAATGACCAACAATTTGAACCCCGATTAACGGGAACTATAAATTTTAATCAAGGTCAAAAATTTGCCTTTAATCTAAAAGGAAGAGAGGATATTATTGCAGTTGCGCTCGATCCTTGTATTAATTGTATTTCCCCCTATATTCCCGCTTCTTTTAGCTTCCGTCACACCTACCAAACTTCAACGCCGATTATTGCGGAAGGTCAACGAAAAGGCGATCGCTTTTTGCTGAAGATTAGTCAATTTCCTTTGGCGGTACTTAATTTCACGCCAGGTAAACTCTACAATATCCCTGGAACTTTAGAAGGAAATGTCACGGCGCAACTCAATGTTAATGTTAAAAATTTAACAGGAAAGGGAACTCTTCAGGTGCAGAATTTGGGAGTGGGAACCCTGGTTGCTGAGTCTTTGAAAACAGATATTAGTTATCAAAATAATTTTTTACAACTTAATAATACCGTCCTTCAATTAAATAATGGTTTATATCGCCTAAGTGCAGGTTTAAATCTTAAAACTCAAGAAGTTCAAGCCCGTCTCAATGTTGAAAAAGGAAAGGTTTATGAATTATTAGCAGGGTTGAGAATTTTTGATGTGGATTCCTTTCTCAGACTGTTACAACTTAGACCCCAACCGACGGCGATCGCCAAACAAATCGGCCCTGTTGTTGTTGGCAATGAAAGTAATGATCTGGCGGATCAAGTTAATCTTTTGTATCAAATTGATAAACGGATTCGGAAATTAGCTCTTCAATATCAAGCGGGAGGTATTCCTAATGAATTAAAAATTGATGGTTTATTTGATACGGAAATAACCCTAGCAGGAACCCTAAATAATCCTACAGTTAACCTAAATTTTCAAGGAAAAAATTGGAGTTGGTATCCCCAAAGAGCTTTTGCTGACATTGTTCCTCCTTTGGGTCTAGTGATGACAGATACGCGATTTGTTCCCATTCATCAGGTTGATTTACAAGCCCATTTAGCGAATGGAATTTTAACCCTTAAACCCTCATTTATTCAAATTAAAAATTCTCTTTTTTCCGCAGAAGGTAATTTTTCATCAGAGCAAACTTCAGCAATTTGGCAGATTGAAAATTTATCCCTCGATACGATTAGTAATTTTGTCCGTTTACCAGGAGAATTTGCAGGGGATTTGAATGCCCAGGGAAGTATCACAGGAACCTTTGATAAATCTCAATTAAGAGGAGAATTTTCCTTTGTCAATGGAGCGATTAACGCTCGTTCTCTAGAGCAGACGATCGCGGGTAAGTTTAACTATACCGATGCCAGATTTCAGATTATTACAGACCAAGAATCTCCTCTCTTTTTCTATGCAAGTGTTCCCTATCCCATTGATCCAACTAAGAAGAAAAATACGGACAAGAGCGACAAATTTGATCAATTTGAAGTAAAAGTCAAATTACAAAATTCAGCCCTAGAATTACTCGATGAATTGACCCAGGATCAATTAACTTGGCTCAGTGGTGATGGGGAAATTAATCTTTCTGCGATCGGTAAATTAGACCTAAGCAATCAAGTTCGTCTTTATGATTTTCAAGCCCAGGGCGAGATTAATTTTAATAATGGTGTAATCAAAAGTGCTGTCCTACCCAGTCCCGTGACATTAACAGGAAAAATCACGTTAAATAATGAATTGATTCGAGTAGAAAAATTAGTGGGTAACTTTGCCCAAAGCCAGTTACTGGTCGCAGGGGATTTACCCATTTTCCGACCCAAAAATAACCTCGAAAACCCATTAAATCTGGTAATTAATAAGACCGCATTAGATATTAATCGTCTGTATAAAGGTGATTTAGAAGGAAATATGCGTGTTAAGGGAACGGCTTTTGCTCCTGTCTTTAGTGGAGCAATTAAATTAGCAAATGGTCAAATATTTTTGCCCGAAGAAATCGCAACCGAACCCGCAACTTTTACCAATCCCTGGTCTAAACCTCGACAAGCACAACCGCTTATTGTTCCCCGCTTAGAGGATCTTCAAATCACCTTAGAAAATTTATTTATAGAGCAAATGCCCCTCTATGATTTCTCTTTTGGCGGTCAGTTAGCTCTAAATGGTTCCCTGGATAATTTAAGTCGTATTCAACCCCAGGGTTCGATTGTTCTAAATCGGGGAAGAGTCAGTTTTCTTGATACTCGTTTTTTATTAGAAAGACGTTATAACAATGCGATTATTTTTAAACCGAATCAGGGACTATTTAATCCCAGTTTAGATATTAAAATGCGGACGATTGTTTCAGAACTTCCTCAAACAAGTCGTATTCGTTCTGCCGAAAGTAGCGAGATTCCTGATGATACCCTCAATCAAGTGGCACGGATTGATATTAATTTAGGACTCAAAGGTTCTTTAAATCAATTACTACCTAATTTGAGCGGAAATAATGCCGATATTTGTGGAACCAGAAATCGATTTAGACCGATCAAAAAATCAGCAACCCTATCTGATAGAAGATTGAAACGATTGGAAAATTGTTTACAAATTCTTGCTTCCCAAGGGGCAACGGATGCTCAATTATTATCTAATCCAGTGATTAGATTAACCAGTAATCCTCCTCGGAGTCAAGGGGAAATTGTTAGATTATTGGGGGAACAGCTACTGGTTGTAGCGGATGCAGTACAGGGAAAAAATACGAGTCAATTACTCCAATTTGGTATTACACAATTAGCGATTCCCATGATTTTTCAAGGTCTAGTTTATGACGTAGAAACTTCGATTAGTAATGTGGTGGGAACAACGGATATTAGAATTGTTCCTTTCCTAGAAGCAATTTACGAAGTTGATAAAAGTACCTACGTTCGGTTATCCTATGATTATAGTTTTAATGAAGTCAAAGTCCGCTATGAAAGACAATTTTAAATATTATTAAAAAATATTAAAATCTATGACATCTCAACTTTTACCCTGGCCAGAAATTCAGCAAGTATTAATCGATCAGAGTCTAACGGTTATTAGCGATCGCAGTCAACTGGATAAACTTTCCCTCGATTATTTTCATTTTAGCCCTATTTTAGACCACCAACTCCGAGAAAAGCGCGGAAACTTAGTTGTTCGTCCTCAAACAGAAGCGGAGGTGATCCTGGTCGCCCAAACCTGTGTTAACTATCGCATTCCCCTGACTGTTAGAGGAGCAGGAACAGGAAACTATGGGCAATGTATTCCCCTCGACGGTGGTATTATTCTGGATTTGAGTCAACTTAATCAAATTCTTGAACTGAAACCAGGTTTTATTAGAGCCGAGCCTGGGGTAAAAATGGCAACTATTGATAAAAAAAGCCAACAAATAGGCTGGGAACTACGCATGGCTCCATCTACCTACCGCACAGCAACGATTGGCGGCTTTATCGGCGGTGGCAGTGTGGGCATGGGGTCAGTCAACTATGGCTTAATCAGCGATCGCGGCAATGTACAAGCCCTGCGAATTGTCACCTTGGAGGATACTCCCCAAATTATTGAATTACGGGGCGACGAAACCCAAGCAGTGATTCATTCCTACGGAACCAATGGCATTATTACCCAACTGGAAATTCCCCTGGCTCCCGTCTATCCCTGGGCTGAATTAATCGTCACCTTTGATGATTTCAGTCAAGCTATAAATTTTGGTCAGGCATTAAGTGAAAGTAGCGGGATTGTTAAAAAACAAGTTGCCATTCATACGGCGGCGATCGCTCAATATTTTGTCGCTTTAAAGGATTATTTATCACCGAAAAAAGATTTTGCTCTATTAATGGTTTCTGAATACGATTTAGAAGCAGTTAAAGCCTTAATTCAAGAATATTCTGGAAAAATTACCTATCTTAAAAATGCTGAAGAAGCGAGTAAACATAACAGTCTCCTAGAATTTAATTGGAACCATACGACTCTACTCGCCCGTAGTATTGATCCCAGTTTGACCTATTTACAAGTTTTTTATTGGACAGTGGAAAAAGTCGAGCAACTCTATCAATATTTTGGAGATGAAGTAATGATTCATTTAGAATTTATCCGAGTGGACGGTAAAGTTATTCCTGCGGGTTTACCCCTAGTTCATTTTACTACTGAAGAACGCTTAAATGAAATTATTGCCTATCATCAAAACCAGGGAACTGGTATTGCCAATCCCCATGTTTATACCATTGAAGAAGGGGGATCGGGTCATACTAATCCTGAGCAATTAGCTTTTAAAAAACAAGTTGATCCCTACGGTTTAATGAATCCAGGAAAAATGAAAGCTTGGTCAATTTAGTTTATTATCCTGGCACAATTTAGCCTAAATATAAGCATAAATAGGGATTAACGCCCTTAATGGAGGGATATGTTGGTGCTAACTGCTCAAAAAAAGCTAACATCAAGTTTCCTAGAGGTTCCCCCTAATGCGATAATTTATCCAATATGCACAAAAACCACGACCTGAGCATACTTGAGGATCAATTAGAAGACCCCCTAGACCAATTGGATGCTGATGGACTAGCGGAAACTCCCCCTCCTGATCCCGAAATGATGTTGACGCTTCTTGTCTCGAACGATGCGCCACAGAGAATGCTGGCCGCACGAGCTTTTTGTGAACTTCAGGAAGAACGGGCGATCGCCCCTTTAATCCGATTATTAGCAGATGTTTGTCCCCTGGTGCGAGTCAGTGCGGCCTATGCTCTGGGACGCAATACCCATGTGGATGCGGTTGTTCCCCTGATTCAGCTTTTAGAAAATGATTGGAATGGCTACGTTCGTAAAGGCGTGGCCTGGGCCTTGGGCAATTGTCGCGATCGCCGTGCCTTGTTTCCCCTGATCCATGCCCTGAGAACGGATATTTCGGCGGTGCGTCTTTGGTCAGCGAGTAGTTTGGCCCAAATCGCGAGTTTAGAATATGAAGCTGTACTGGCGACGCTTCCTCCCTTGATTGAAGGTCTAAGACGGGATAGCATGGGGGCAGTTCGGAGTAATTGCGCCTGGGCGATCGGTCAA
>Ga0209598_10002355_pt1 | contig 14800 bp, 10 predicted proteins | sample M_140807_EF_Meta_FD_187317 | JGI IMG/M metagenome (GOLD analysis project Ga0209598, IMG submission 187317) | Freshwater microbial communities from Lake Montjoie, Canada to study carbon cycling - M_140807_EF_MetaG (SPAdes) (version 2) | ecosystem: Environmental > Aquatic > Freshwater > Lake... | reverse complement strand
CGGGTAGTCCACATAGCGCCGGGGCATGCCCTGGAGACCCAGGAAGTGCTGCGGGAAGAAGATCAGGTTCACGCCGACGAAGGTGATCCAGAAGTGCGCCGCGCCGAGGAACTCGTTGTACTTCACGCCCCACATCTTCTCGAACCAGTAGTAGAAGCCGGCGAAGATCGCGAACACGGCGCCCAGGCTGAGCACGTAATGGAAGTGCGCCACCACGTAGTAAGTGTCGTGCAGGCTGTAGTCGATGCCGGCGTTGGCCAGCACCACGCCGGTGACGCCGCCGACCGTGAACAGGAAGATGAAGCCGATCGCCCAGAGCATGGGCGTCTTGAAGTCCAGCGAACCGCCCCACATGGTCGCGATCCACGAGAAGACCTTCACGCCGGTGGGCACCGCGATCACCATGGTGGCCGCCACGAAATAGGCCCGCAGGTCGATGGGCATGCCCACCGTGTACATGTGGTGGGCCCACACGATGAAGCCGACGAAGCCGATGGCCACCATGGCGTAGGCCATGGCGAGATAGCCGAAGATGGGCTTCCTGGAGAAGGTCGAGACGATGTGGCTGATGATGCCGAAGCCCGGCAGGATCAGGATGTACACTTCCGGGTGACCGAAGAACCAGAACAGGTGCTGGAACATGACCGGATCGCCGCCACCGGCGGGATCGAAGAAGTGGGTGTGGAAGTTCCGGTCCGTCAGCAGCATGGTGATGGCGCCGGCCAGCACGGGCAGGGACAGGAGCAGGAGGAAGGCGGTCACCAGCACCGACCAGGCGAACAGCGGCATCTGGTGCAGGGTCATGCCCGGCGCGCGCATGTTGAAGATGGTGGTGATGAAGTTGATCGCCCCGAGGATGGAGCTCGCGCCCGCAAGGTGAAGCGACAGGATGGCCAGGTCCATCGACGGGCCCGTGTGACCCGTGGTGGAAAGAGGTGGGTAGATCGTCCACCCGCCGCCAAAGCCGCGTCCCGGCCCGCCATCCACGAAGAGGGAAAGGCAGAGCAGGACCCAGGCGGCCACCAGCAGCCAGAACGAGATGTTGTTCATCCGCGGGAAGGCCATGTCCGGCGCGCCGATCATGATCGGGACGAACCAGTTGCCAAACCCGCCGATCATGGCCGGCATGACCATGAAGAAGATCATGATCAGGGCGTGGGCGGTGACCACGACATTGTAGCCGTGGCTTGAAGCCTCGACGAGCCCGAGCTGGTCGAGCCAGCTCCCCTTGACGAAGACCTGCAGGCCGGGTTCGGCCAGTTCAAGCCGGATCAGCCCGGACAGGGCGCCGCCCACAAGCCCGGCCATGATGGCGAACAGGATGTAGAGGGTGCCGATGTCCTTGTGGTTGGTGGAAAAGAGCCACCGAACCAGGAAGGGCGGCTTGTGGTCGTGATCATCAGCGTGATGAGCGGCGGATGCGTGGGCCATTGGGACTGTCCTGACCTCAGTTCGACGCCGGCGCCACTGCGGGCGCAGGCGTGGCGGAAGACGCCGGCGCTGCGGCGGGAGCCGCGGCCGGGGTTGCTGCGGGCGGGGTCGCTGCAGGCGCGACAGCCGGAGCCTCCGCGGGAGCGGGAGCCGGAGCCGGGGCCCCGCCAATCTTGTAGCCGCCCTTGGATGCGGCCCAGGTGTCGAACTCGGCCTGGCTCACCGCCCGAACCTCGATGGGCATGTAGGCGTGCTGCACGCCGCAAAGTTCGCGGCAGTTACCGTAGTAGACGCCGGGCTTTTCGATCGTGAACCAGGTCTCGTTCACGCGGCCCGGGACGGCGTCCGCGATGACGCCGAAGGCCGGGACGGCGAAGGCGTGGTTCACGTCCGCGCCTGTCACCAGCACCCTCACGGGCTTGCCGACGGGAACCACCAGGGGATCCGTCACAGCAAGGAGGTAGGGCACCTTGCGGGCCTTGGCCTTGTCCTCGGGCAGGACGTTCGAGACGAATTCGCTGATCCCGTTGTCGGGATACTCGTAGCCCCAGTACCACTGATAGCCGGTGGCCTTCACCGTCAGGTAGGGCTTGGGCATGTCGTTGTAGGCGTAGAGGAGCCGGAACGAGAAGACCGAGATGACGGTCAGGATCAGGATGGGAACAATGGTCCACACCACCTCGATCGGCGTGTTGTGGCTCCACTTCGCGGGGGTCGGGTTCGCCTTCTTGTTGTAGCGAACCATGACCCAGACGAGCAGGGCGAGCACGAACAGCACGATGGCCGTGATGATCGGCAGCAGGATCGCGTTGTGGAAGAAGGTCGCATCGTGCTTGAGCGGGGTGACCCCCGGCTGCAGGCCGATCGCGCCCGGGGTCGGTTGCCCGACCAACATCTCGGAAGCCAGGGCGGGAAGCCCCCAGACCGCCGTCATCGCAGCTGCGGCTGCCGCCGCGAACCGCGCCCGAATGCCTTGAACCCTCGACTTCATGTCCCCTCGGTCGTTACTCGCGGATGATACGCGCCCGAAAGGGGCCGCCCCGCCGACGTCCATGAAGACCGAGCCTACGGGTGCCCGAGGCCTCGGTCCTTCGAGCGCGTACATATGCGCTCACATCGAACTTGCCAAGCGGTCCAAACGCCTTTCCGAGGGTGTGTGGCAGGGTGACGTCGGGGCTCGCAGCCCCTATCTGTTAAGCCTTGAACCGCGACGGAGTTCCGCATGCCCAGCCTTCCCGAATCCGCCTCCTTGATCGAGACCCACGGCCTGGCGCCGGAAACGGCCCGGCGCGTGCTTGCGGATGCGGTCGGCGAGGCCGACGACGGCGAAATCTTCTTCGAACGGTCGCGCAGCGAGTCCTTCCTGTTTGACGATGGCCGGCTGAAATCCGCCGCCTTCGATACTTCCGATGGCTTCGGACTGAGGGTTGTGGCCGGGGAATCGGCCGGTTACGCCCACTCCAGCGAAGTCTCGGAGGCCGCCCTCCGGCGCGCCGCCGGCTCTGCCGCCCTTGCGCGCCGCGGCTATTCAGGCGTGGCGGATGAAGGCCCCCGGCCGACCAACCGCCAGCTTTACGACCCGGTGGACCCCACCGATTCCCCGGACTTCGAGACCAAGGTTGCCCTGCTGCAGGAGATCGACGCCTGGTGCCGGGCCCGGGATCCCCGGGTCGTGCAGGTGATGGCCTCCCTCGCGGGAGAGCAGCGCACCGTCGAGATCCTGCGGGCCGACGGACAGATCATCCGGGATGTCCGCCCCCTCTGCCGGGTGAATGTCCAGATCACGGTGGAGCGGGATGGCCGGCGGGAGACCGGGTTCGCCGGCGCCGGTGGCCGGGCCGGATTCGAGGCCTGGATCGCCCCCGACCGCTGGCGCGGCCAGGCCGAGGAGGCCCTTCGCCAGGCCCTGGTCAACCTCGAGGCGGGCCCCTGCCCCGCCGGCGAGATGGACGTGGTGCTCGGTGCCGGCTGGAACGGCGTCCTACTCCATGAAGCCGTAGGCCACGGGCTGGAGGGCGATTTCAACCGCAAGGGCTCCTCGGCCTTCGCCGGCAGGATCGGGGAACAGGTCGCCGCCCGCGGCGTGACGGTCTATGACGACGGCACCCTCCCCGGTCGCCGGGGCTCGCTGACAGTCGACGACGAGGGTACGCCGACCAGCCGGACCGTACTGATCGAGGACGGCATACTGGTGGGCTACATGCACGACCGCATGAGCGCCCGCCTGATGGGCCTTTCCGCCACCGGGAACGGCCGTCGTCAGTCCTACGCCCACATCCCCATGCCGAGGATGACCAATACAGCGATGGAAGGCGGGAGCACGCCCCGGGACGAGATGATCGCCTCGACCAAGCGGGGGCTCTATTGCGCAAACTTCGGCGGCGGCCAGGTCGACATCACCAATGGCAAGTTCGTCTTCCAGTGTACGGAGGCCTACCTCATCGAGGACGGCCAGATCACCCGTCCGGTGAAGGGGGCCACCCTGATCGGCGACGGGCCGACGGCCCTGACCCGGGTCACCATGATCGGCGACGACTTCGACTTCGATCCCGGCGTCGGCGTCTGTGGCAAGTCGGGCCAGTCCGTACCCGTGGGCGTCGGCCAGCCCTCGCTCAAGATCACCGGCCTGACGGTAGGCGGCTCAGGCGGCTGATCCCCGGCGGCGGATCAAACGCCGCCGGGCGGCAGTCCGTCAGGAGGCCGCGGTCTCCGCCTCTTCGTCGGTCCCGACCGGCTTGTCCGTATGGGCCCAGCCGCGCACCAGGAAGCTGAGCAGGATAAAGACCAGCCCGAACCCGACGCCCGCCCATCCGAGGGCCTGGAAGCCACCGATGGCCGTGTCCAGGGCGAGCTTGGGATCAAGGACCTCGCCGCCGACCGACTCCGTGACCAGAAGCCTGGCGATCATGCCGCCCACGAACTGGGCGATGGACGAGGCCAGGAACCAGACCGCCATCATGAAGGACACCACCCCGGGCAGGGTCAGCTTGGTGATCTCCGACAGGCCCACGGGTGACAAGAAGAGTTCGCCCGTGGTGTGCAGCAGGTAGAGCAGGCCAAGCAGGACCAGGGGTACCCGGAAGGCGCTGTCGTGCAGACCGGCACCCCAGACCACGATCAGGAAGCCCAGGCCGACCTGGACCAGGCCGAAACCGAACTTCAGGGTCGGGTTCGGATCCTTCCCGCGACGTCCGAGCCATGTCCATAGGGCGGCGAGAAGGGGCGCGAAGATCAGGATGAAGCCGGCGTTGAACGACTGGGTCTGGGCAGCACCGACCGAAGTGTCGATCCAGCTCCACCAGCTGGTCGGCTTTACACCGATGGCGGCTAGCTGATCCGGCGTGCCGAAGGGGATACCGAGGAAGCGACCCGCCGCCTGGGTCAGGGACAGGTTCACATTGGTCGAGGCGAAGAGGTTGAGCGAGGATCCAGCCTGCTCGAAGAGGGTGAAGAAGACCACCGACCCCAGCACCAGGATAGCAGCCAGTCCCATCCTCTGGCGCTCCACTGTGGTCTTGCAGACCCTGACGATGATCCAGACCAGGGCCAGGACAGACACGACGATGGCTGCAATCAGCGCCACTCCGACCAGCTTGTTGTTCTGAACCGTCAGGTAGACAATACCGATGGCCAGGATCGACATGATGTAGGTCATCCACTCCCGGTTCACAAAGCCGGCGAAGGGCTCGTTCAGCATCTCGGGGTCGGGCGGCTCGCCCTTACCTTCGAGAAGGGGCTTGCCGAGCATGAAGACCACCCAGCCCACAAACATGCCGACCCCGGCGAGGCCGAAGCCAGCCCACCAGCCGAAGTGCTGACCGAGGAGGCCGCAGAGGATCGCGGCCCAGAAGGCACCGAGATTGATGCCGTAATAGTAGAGGGTGAAGCCGGAATCCCGGCGGGGATCGCCATGCGGGTAGAGGTCGCCCACCACCGCTGAGATGTTGGGCTTGAGGAAGCCCACCCCGAGGATGATCAGCGAGACGGCGAAATAGAACATGCTGGTCGAGACGGGATCCTGGAGAGTCCGGATCTCGAACTGGCCCGCAGGGATCGAGGCGGGCAGGCCCGTCTCGATCGGAACACCCGGAATGGTGATCCCGCCGCCCTCTCGCGCACCCAACGCGTATTTCTTGCCCTCCACCAGTATGTGGGCGACCCGGTCGTCCATCCGGCCCTCGGCGACGATCGGATAGACCGTCCCGCCATAGAGCAGGTCCTGCCGAGAGGGGGGGCCCTCAAAGCCCATGGAGAGGTGGCCCGCCACCAATAGAAGCGCACCGAAGGCGACGGCCTTGCGAGAGCCCAGCCAGCGGTCGGCAATGAATCCGCCGAGAAGCGGGAGGAGATAGACCAGTGACGTGTAGGACGCATACACCGAGCTGGCCTCGGCGCGGTCGAACAGCAGGTGCTGGGTCAGGTAGAAGATCAGTATGCCCCGCATGCCGTAGTAGGAGAACCGCTCCCACATCTCGGCGAAAAACAGGACAATCAGACCCTTCGGGTGATCCCGCATCAGCTGGATCAGCACGGGCACGCCCGTGGCGAAGGTGACGAGCAGGCCGAGGAGGATGACGATGTTCATCTCAGGGGATTCCGGCTTCGGGCGGGCGCGACGGCCCCGAGTAAGCGACGCGCAAACAGAACATGCGCCGCCGGTTCAGGCAAGCAAGCGGCCGACGGTCAGAAGGCCAGCTCTTCCCAGACCGGGGCCACCCGGCCGCCCCAGGGGCCATGGAAGCGCTCGAGCAGGCGGTCGGCCCGGGTGAGGCCGCTCTCGGCGATCTCGGCCAGGGGCGCGAGATAGCGGCTTTCGTCGGCGCCGGAGGCGTCCAGCCGGGCCCTGCGCTTCAATCCGCCCGCGGCGATGGCCACCAGGTCCCGGGCGACATCCTGGACGGTCCGGGTCCCGATCTTCGCCCGCAGGCCCAGGCGGGTCACGTCGGCGCGCAGCGGCTCGTGCGAGTCCAGCGGCCAGTCCCGGCAAAGCTCCCAGCCAGCCTCGAGGGCCTGGCGATCGTAAAGCAGTCCGGTCCAGACCGAAGGCAGGGCGTCCAGCATGTCCTGCGGTCCGACGTCGGCACCCCGCATCTCGAGGTACTGCTTCAGGCGCACTTCCGGGAAGGCCGTGGTGGCGTGGTCGGCGAAGTCCTTGAGGCTGGGCCGGTCGCCCGGAAGATCGTCGAAGCCCCGGGTCATGAACTGCCGGAAAGAGCGCCCCGAAAGATCCACATAGGAGCCGTTCCGTTTGACGAAATACATCGGCACGTCGAGCAGGTAGCGGGCATAGGACTCGTATCCGAAGTCCTCGTCGAAAACGAAGCCCAGCATCCCGGTGCGGTCCGGGTCGGTATCCGTCCAGACATTGGCCCGGGCGGTCAGGAAGCCCGAAGGCCGCCCCTCCACGAAGGGCGAGTTGGCAAACAGCGCCGTGACCACGGGCTGCAGGGCGAGACTTGTGCGGAACTTGAGCCGCATGTCGGCCTCGTCGGCGAAATCGAGGTTGGCCTGAACCGTGCAGGTGCGGAACATCATGTCCAGGCCCAGCCCGCCGACCTTGGGCATGTAGGCGCGCATGATCCGGTACCGGCCCTTGGGCATGACCGGGACCTGTTCTCGGGTCCACTCTGGCGTGTATCCCAGGCCCAGGAAGCCCAGGCCCAGCCGCTCGCCCACTGCCCTGACCTCGTCCAGGTGGTTCGCCGTCTCGGCAGCGATCTCGTGCATGTCGGCAAGGGGAGCGCCAGAAAGCTCGAACTGCCCGCCCGGCTCCAGGCTGACATTGGCCTTGCCCCGCTCCAGTCCGATGAGGGTCTCACCCTCGCGGACATCGGTCCAGCCAAAGACCTTCAGACCTTCCATCAGGGCCAGGATTCCCGCCGCGCCATCGTAGGCGACCGGAGAATGGTCCGCTGTCCGGAACACGAACTTCTCGTGCTCCGCCCCCACGCGCCAGTCCGCTGGCGGGGTCTCGCCCGCCTGGATCCAGGCGACGATATCGGAAAAGTCCAGCGGTCGATCGTCGACCTTGGAGTCGGCCATGCCCGTCTTCCTGTAGGTTTTCTTCCCAGACCCGCCCTTCGGCCGGGCCGGTTCTTTACGCCGCTAAGTCGCTTCTGCGCAAATCAGGATTTCTGCAGGCCATCGCGAAGATCAGGACCGTAGGTCGCCGAGGGCCCCCTGGACCAGGGCCAGGGCGACCAGGGCGGCGGTATCGGCGCGCAGGATCCGGGGGCCAAGCGACACCGGGATCGTCCCCTCCCGGGACCGGAGAGCCGAACGCTCTGCAGGGGAAAATCCGCCCTCGGGCCCGATCAGGACGGCCAGGGGCCCGGGCGGCAGCCCCGCCAGCGCCTCCAGGAGGGGCGGCGCGTCACCCGCCTCGTCGCAGAAGACCAGGCGCGCGCCGTCCAGTCCTGCCTCCAGTATCCGCGAGAGGGACTCTGGCGCACGAATGGCGGGAATATCGAGGCGACCGGTCTGCTCGGCTGCCTCGGCGGCAATGGTCTCCAGGCGGTCGATGCGGGTGTGGTCGGCGTTGGCGCGCTCCGTGATCGCCAGCCGGATCTCGGCAACGCCGAGCTCGACGGCCTTGGCGACCGCTGTCTCCAGAGGGGTCCGCTTGACCAGGGCCATGACCAGGACAAGCGCTCCCGCAGGCGGCTGGGCGCGGGTGCGCCGGACCAGGTCCAGCCGCGTCCCGCGCTTGCCGGCTTCCGCGATCCGGGCGAGCCACTCGCCGTCCCGGCCGTTGAAGACCAGGACCTCGTCGCCCGGCCCCCGCCGCATGACCTGGGAAAGATATCGCCCCTGGTCTGGGGAAAGGAGGAGGCCCCCGTCCCCTGAAAGTTCATCCCTGACATGAAGGCGGATCATGCTTCCTCCTAGACCCGGCGGCGTCCTTCCGCCTAGGCTTGCATCATGACTGACAAGACCACGTCCGACGACGACTACGACCGGGATCTGCCGCGCCTGCAGCTGGCCCTCGTCCGCTACCAGCAGCACGCCATGGCCGCCGGCGACAAGGTGCTGATCATCTTTGAGGGCCGGGACGCAGCGGGCAAGGATGGCTCCATACACCGAATCACAGAGCACCTGTCCTCCCGGGCGACCCGGGTGGTGGCACCGCCCAAGCCCTCAGACCGCGAGAAGACCCAGTGGTTCTTCCAGCGCTACGTACCCTGGCTTCCGGCGGCGGGCGAGACCGTCATCTTCAACCGGTCCTGGTACAATCGGGGCGGGGTGGAGCCGGTCATGGGCTTCTGCACCGAGGATGAGCACGAGAACTTCCTGCGGAACGTTCCCGTCTTCGAGGGCATGTTGGTCGACAGCGGCGTGCGGCTGGTCAAGCTGTGGCTGGACGTCAGCCGGAAGGAACAGAAGAAGCGCCTCGAGGAGCGCCGGACGGACCCCATGAAGGCCCTCAAGACCAGTCCCCTGGATGAGGCCGCCCAGTCCCGGTTCGACGCCTATTCCGAGGCTCGCGACAGCATGCTCCGGCGAACGCATTCGGAAAAGGCGCCCTGGGCCTGCGTCCGCTCAGACGAGAAGAAGCCAGCGCGCCTGGATATCCTTCGCCACCTCGTCCGCTCCCTGGCGCCCAAGGATATCGCCGATGAAGTCGAAGCGCCCGACCCGGGCGTTCTCTTCAACTTCGAGCTGAGCGCCCTGTCGGACGGTCGCCTGGCCCGGTGAGCCCAGGCCTTTCCGCAGCCGAGGCCCGACGCCTGGGCCTCCGGGCCCAGGGATTCGGCCGGCCCCACCCCCTCGCTCCCGGGCGGGCTGATGTCCTCGGCATAGTTCGGCGCCTGGGTGTCCTGCAGATGGACTCGGTCAACGTCCTGGCCAGGTCCCACTATCTGCCCCTGTTCTCCAGGCTCGGCCCCTATCCCCGCGAGGCACTGGAGGACCTGGCCTGGGGACCCCGAAAGGGCCTGTTCGAATACTGGATGCATGAGGCCTCCCTGGCGCCCCTCGAGGTCCAGCCCCTCCTGCGCTGGCGGATGGAGGACGCCGAGGCGGGGGTCGGAGTGTGGCGGGGCGTGGCCAGCTTCCTGCAATCACATAGGGCATTCATCGACCAGGTGCTGGACGAGATCGCCCGCCGGGGCCCCCTTTCGGCATCCGAGCTGGGCCTGGGAGCGAAGGGCGCCGGCGGCTGGTGGGGCTGGAGCGAGGGCAAGCGGGCCCTGGAATGCCTGTTCTGGACGGGACGCCTGACCACCGCCGCCCGCAGAGGCACCTTCGAGCGCATTTATGGACTGCCGGATCAGGTCCATCCGCCGCACCGGCTTCGGGCACAGACCCCGGACCGGGGCGAGGCGCAGCGGGAACTCCTTCGGATCGCCGCCCGGGCCCAGGGGGTGGCGACCGAGGCGGACCTGAGGGACTATTTCCGCCTGCCCGCCGCTGAAGCCCGCCTGCGGGTGGCGGAACTGGTGGAGGCCGGGGACCTGACCCCCGTGCGGGTCGAGGGCTGGCGGGCCCAGGCCTACCTGTCGCCCGACGCCGGGCTGCCCCGAAGGATCGAGGCCGAAGCCCTCCTCAGTCCCTTCGACAACCTCATCTGGTTCCGCGACCGGGCCGAGCGGCTCTTCGACGTCCGGATCCGGCTGGAGATCTACACCCCCGCCCACCGCAGGGTGCACGGCTACTACGTCCTGCCCTTTCTGGAGGGCGAGGCCCTCACCGCCCGGGTCGACCTGAAGGCCGACCGGCACGGACGCCGGCTCCTCGTCCAGGCCGCCCACGCCGAGCCAGCAGCGGGAGCGGGGACGCCGGAAGCCCTCGCCCAGGCCCTGGGGCGCATGGCGGGCTGGCTGGGGCTGGAGGCGGTGGAGGTGGCACCCCGGGGCGACCTGGCCGGCCGCCTTGCGGGCGAGGTCGCCCGGCTAGGCTGAGGGCTTCGGTATCATCACCAGCCAGGGGGTCGGCGCAGCGCGGAACTCCCAGACCGCGAGCAGCTGGTCCAGGTGACTGCGGTTGCGCAGCAGCTCGGGCAGGGGCGAGGTCTTCGGACCCGCGCGCACAACAGTGATCTCATGGGTGGCCGCGAAGCGGTCCTGGAGCCGGTCCAGGACGCCCGGCCGGTAGACGTCATGGGTCTCGACGATCAGCCGCATGCCCGCCAGGGCTGGGGCGAGGTCCGGCCTGAGCAGGTCGTCCTCGGCCCCCTCGATGTCGACGATGACCAGGCACCGGCGGCCGGCGAAGGCCTGGAAGTCCCCGGGCTGGAAAAGCCCGCCCACCTGGACCCGGTCAGCCACCCCGTTGAGCTCTGCCATCCGCCGGCAAGCGGCCTGCGCGGTCTCGGACGTATCGTGGGCGTGGACCCGGGCGCGGGGGGCCAGCCGGGCCAGGCCCGCGGCGTAGTAGCCCTCGGCGCATCCGATATCGAGGATGACCTCAGGGTCCGCCGCCAGGGCCTCGGCCAGGTGGGGATGCAGTTCGTCCTCATAGGTCCCGATCAGGCGGGGCGCCAGGGCCCCCTCCGTGGCGTCCTCCACATAGGCCATGCCCGCGAAGGGGCCGCCCAGCACCCGGCCGCCATTCTGGTCGCGCAGGGCCCCGGCGATTATCCGCGAGCGCCAGATGGCCAGGACCCGCAGGCCCAGGGTCGCCCCCTCAGGCGTGGACAGACCGCCCGGCACGTCCAGCCGCGCGCGGAACCACTCCCGGACCGTCTCCAGATAGCTGGCCATTTCCACCCCGCAGACTCGTTCGCACTCTGGCCCCCGGCGGGCAAAGCCTCAAGCCGCCCGTCTTAGGCCGCCCGTCTCAGGCCGCGCCCAGGGTCACGGCGTGGAGCCGGGCATAGGCCCCGCCCTGCGCCACAAGGTCCACATGGCGGCCCTCCTCGAGAATACGGCCGTTTTCGAAGACCAGGATCCGGTCTGCGGTGCGGACCGTCGAGAGCCGGTGGGCGATGATGACCGTGGTCCGGCCCTCCATCAGGGCCTCCATGGCTGCCTGGACCTCGCGCTCGGTCTCCACGTCCAGGGAGGAGGTCGCCTCGTCGAGGACCAGGATGGGCGCATCCGCCAGGAAGGCGCGGGCGATGGCTACGCGCTGGCGTTCGCCGCCGGACAGCTTGACGCCCCGCTCGCCCACAAGGGTGGCATAGCCCCCCGGAAGACGGGCGATGAAGTCGTGGGCCCGGGCCCGCCTCGCGGCGAGCTCGACCGCTTCCGGGGTCGCGTCGGGCCGGCCGTAGGCGATGTTCTCGGCAATGCTGCGGTGGAACAGTGCCGGGTCCTGCGGCACCACGGCAAGGGAACGCCGCAGGCTGGCCTGGGTGACCGAGGTCACGTCCTGCCCATCCACACGGATGGCGCCCGCGTCCACGTCGTAGAGGCGCTGGATCAGCTTGACGAAGGTCGACTTGCCCGAACCCGTGGCACCGACCAGGGCAACCCGCTCGCCAGGCTGGATCCGCAGGGAGAAATCGCTGAACAGCTGGCGACCCGACTTGGCATAGCCAAAGCCCGCCCGGTCGAAGACGATCTCGCCGGCTCCGGGCGCGAAGGCCGGGGCGCCGGGCCGGTCCGGGACCTGCGGCTCGGTGCGCATGTAGCGGGCCAGGTCCTCGGCGTCGTCCAGGCCCTTCTGGAGCATGCGGATGTTGTCGCCGAGGTTCCGCAGGTAGCCGCTCATCAGCATGAAGGCCGTGACCCCGAAGACCACGTCGCCGGGGGTGGCCTCCCCGCGGGTCCACAGCCAGATCAGAAGACCCGTCAGACCCGCCTGGAGAAAGGCAAGCAGGAGATTCTGGACCAGCCAGATGTCGGTAAAACTGTTCCAGGTGCGGATGACAGCGTCGCGCCAGAGCGCGGTCACATTGGCAATCCTGGCCTCCTCCCGCACCTCAGCACCGAAGCTGCGCACGGCGGCGTTGCCCGAGATCGAGTCCGCCAGGGCGCCGCCGATCCGGGTGTCCAGCGACACCGAGCGCTGGTTCAGGGGGCGGGCGAAGCGGGAGATCAGGAACAGGTTCGAGGCAATGAACAGGCCGACGGCAAACAGCGAGAACAGGCCGACCATGGGCCAACGCAGGATCATCATCACCGAAAGGCCGACCAGGACCAGCAGGGCCGGGCCAATCCACATGATCACGGCGTCGGAGACCTGGTCATAGGCCCACATGGCACGGCTCAGCTTACGCACCGTCGCCCCGGCGAAGGCGTCGGCATGCCAGTCGGCCGAATAGGCCTGGACCCGGGCGAAGCCGGCGTCGGTCATGTCCTTCATGTTGATGGCCGCAAGCTGGCACCAGGGTTTGTCGCGGATGTTCCTCACCCCAGCGAGGGTCACCCCCAGCCCGATGAAGATCGCCCACCAACGCCAGGCGTCCGGCGCCAGGGTGGGCCCCTGGATCAGGGTGTCCACCATCCGCCCCGCCGCCCAGGGCATGGCCATGTCCAGGCCGATCGACACCAGGCAGAAGGTCACGACCCAGGCCAGTCGCCAGGGTTGGCGCATCCAGAAGCCGGCAATGAAGCCCAGCACCTGGAAATTACTGAGGGCGCGCTCGCGGGGCGCCTCGTCCTCGTCTTCGTAGTGTTCGGTCATGTTTTCAGCAGGGTTGGCCCGGCCCAGGTTACAGGCGGGGCGACGTCAGGAAGGAGTGGGCGGCGGTCGGTCAGGACGAGGCGTCAGCCCCGAAATCGACCCTGGATGCCGAGGGCGGCGGCGAAGAACTCTGTCATTTCGGCCCCCCTTTCCTGTTGCTGAAAGAGGTCATTTCATCCCCCTGCGGAAACCTGGGGTCAACCCGCTGGCGGGTGGTTCTTTTCGACTGATGCGGCCCGGTCACAGTCTGGTAGAAGCACAGGCATGCTTGAGACGCCGAAGTCCGAAATCCTTCCTGACGCACGGCCTCACAACTGGGTGGACCGGTTCGCCCCCGAATCCCTCCGGCCCTGGCTGAAGCTGGGCCGGTTCGACCGCCCCACCGGAATCTGGCTGCTCATGCTTCCCGGCTGGCAGGGCGTAGCCCTGGCGGCCTCCATGGCAGGCCGTTGGCCGGACTTGGTCCTGCTGGCCAAGATTTTCGTCGGCGCGGCCCTGATGCGGGCGGCGGGGTGCGCCTACAACGACATCATCGACCGGGACCTGGATGCCAAGGTCGCCCGAACTGCAGGCCGTCCCGTCGCCTCGGGACGGATCTCCGTGCGGCAGGCCTGGGCCTACCTGGGGGTCTGCAGCCTGGCGGCGGCGGCCATACTCTTCACCCTCACGCCCCTGGCCATCGGCCTGGGGATTGGCTCCCTTCTGCTCGTGGCGGCCTATCCCTTCATGAAGCGGATCACCTGGTGGCCCCAGGCCTGGCTCGGCCTGACCTTCAACTGGGGCGCCCTCCTGGGCTTTGCGGCGGTGACGGGCGAGATCGGGCTTCCCGCCGTCCTCCTCTATCTCGGCGGGGTCTTCTGGACCCTGGGCTACGACACGATCTACGCCGTCCAGGACCTGGAGGATGACGCCCTGGCCGGCATTCGCTCCTCGGCCCGCCGACTCGGCCAATCCGCCCCGAAGGCGGTCCTTGGTGCCTACATCCTGGCCTTCCTCCTGGCCCTGGCCTGCGCCTTCACGGCCCGCCTGGGGCCCCTCTTCCCGCCCCTGGCCGCGGGCTATGGCCTGCTCCTGTCCCGGCAGGCCGCCCGGCTGGACATGGACGACCCCACAGGCGCCCTGACCCTCTTCCGCGCCAACGCCCTGGCTGGCCTTGTCCTGTTCGCAGCCCTCGCCGCCGGGCGGTTCGGGCAGGGGCTTTGGGGCGGAGGGGGCTTGTAGAGCGGCGGGCGGGACACGATAGTCTTTTCCAACCGCCAAGGAGGCTGACATGGCCGATGACGCCCTTCCGACCATCCTTCAGCTGACGCCCATGGATGACGACTACCGCCGGGACCCGGCCGGCGTCCTGGCCAAGCTCCGCAGCGCCTGCCCCGTCCACCACGACGCCTTCAGCGGGGCCACCTTCGTGTCCCGCTATTCCGACGTCCGGGGCGTGGCCACGGACCTGACCCTCTGGCGCGACCCCCTGCTCGCCGATCCGGACAGCCGGCGCCTGCAGCGGTTTGCTCCGCCCGACCCAAGCCTGCCCCGTAGCGAGACCTCCAGTATCCTGACCCTGGATGACCCGGACCATGCCCGCATCCGAGGGCCCCTGTCCCGCGCGCTCTATGCCCGGGTGGCCCGCTTCCGGCCTGAGGTCGAGCGCATCGTCGACGAGGCCCTCGACCGGATCGGCGACCGGGCCGAGTTCGACCTGATGGACCTGTTCTGCGTACCGATCCCGATCGACGTGATCGCCTCGATCCTGGGCGTGCCCCATGACCAACTCGAGGCCTTCCGGGACTGGTCCGAGGGCTTG
>Ga0209598_10002347_pt1 | contig 14838 bp, 13 predicted proteins | sample M_140807_EF_Meta_FD_187317 | JGI IMG/M metagenome (GOLD analysis project Ga0209598, IMG submission 187317) | Freshwater microbial communities from Lake Montjoie, Canada to study carbon cycling - M_140807_EF_MetaG (SPAdes) (version 2) | ecosystem: Environmental > Aquatic > Freshwater > Lake... | reverse complement strand
AGTTTCCGCGCTTCCGGAGTGGCGACGGATGTGGTGCACTGTCGCAAACTTGGGAGGATGACATGCAGGAAGTGATGGTCCGCGAGGACGTGGCCCTGGGGGCCGATGCGGTCTGGGCGGTGATCGGTGACTTTTCGGGGATCCGCAAATGGGCGACCCTGGTGGAGGCCGAGAGCACCGAAGTGACCCCTGAGGGCAAGGTCCGGACCCTGACCATGCCGGGCGGGCGGACGGTCTCGGAACTCATGACCGATGGCGGGCCACACCATTACACCTACACCTACGACCGGCCGGACATGGACGCCTACGTCTCCACCGTGTCCGTGGAGCCCGGGGTCGGGGACGCCTGCGCCATCGTCCTTCGGGTGCAGTTCCAGCCGAAGGATCCTTCCCAGCTCGAGGCTGCGACCGAGGCCATGGGGAAGTTCTGTCGGGGTAACCTCAAGGCCATGAAGCGGGCCCTTGGCCTGGCCTGATCCCGGTCCGCTGCCGCCAGGGCGCGGTCCGGGGGGCATTGCGCATAACCGGGGGGAAACGTGCAGCAGGACCTGATCCAGTGGGCCGTCTTCGGTGGCCTCACCGCCCTGATGGCCATCCTCACAGGCTGGCAGGTCGCTCGCATGGGCGGCCGTTCGACCAATTCCAACCAGGAATACTTCCTGGCGGGCGGCAACCTGAGCTGGCCGTTCATCGCCGGCTCGATCACCCTGACCAACCTGTCCACCGACCAGCTGGTGGGCATGAACGGCAATCAGATGTTGCTGCTGGCCTGGTGGGAGCTCTCGGCCATAGCCGGCCTGATGATGCTCTGCTGGGTCTTCCTGCCCATCTATTACCGGAACAACTGCACCACCACGACGGAGCTGCTCGAGCGGAAATACGGGTCCGTGCACCTCCGTGCGATGATCTCGGTGCTGTTCCTGCTGGGCAACGTCTTCATCTACCTGCCGATCATGCTCTACACGGGCTCGCTTTTCCTGAAGACCATGTTCGGGCTCGACGTGCCCCTATTGGCAATAGCTGCGGCCATGGCGTTCCTGGGTGCCGCCTATGCGATCGGCGGTGGGCTCCGGGCCGTGGCCGTCTACGACACCTTGTCCGGGGTCGGAGTGCTGGGGATGGCGGCCCTGGTCGTCTTCCTGTCGCTGCAGGCCATCGATTTCGATCTTTCGGGCATTCCGCCAGAGCGCCTGAGCATGATTGGTGGCCCGGACAGTCCTATTCCCTGGCCGACCCTCCTGACCGGTATGATCTTCATCCAGATGTTTTACTGGAGCACCAACCAGACCATCACCCAAAGGGCCATGGCCGCTCCAAGCCTGAGGGAGGGACAGAAGGGTGTGATGGCGGCTGCGGTGATCCGCCTGGTCTTCATTCCCGCCATCGTGGTCGTGCCGGGCGTGGCCGCCTACAAGCTGTTCGGGGTGGCGGGTGACGCCACCTATGGCAAGGTGGTTGCGATGGTCATGCCCAGCTGGCTGTCCGGGGCCTTTGCCGCCTTCATGGCCGCGGCCCTCCTGACCAGCTACACCTCGGTCCTGAACTCTTCGGTGACCCTCTATGTGTGCGACCTGCACGAGAAGTTCATCGCCCCGAAGCCGGACGTCGGGCGGCTGAATACCCGGATCTCCCTGGGCTTCATGGTCGTCTCGATCCTTCTCGTACCCGTCTACATGGGCGCGGTCTCGATCATCAACCTGGTCCAACAGCTCAATGGACTCCTGTCCATGCCGATCCTGTCGGCCTTCATCGTCGGCCTGATGTTTCGCAATGTCGACGCCCGGGCCGTCATGGGCGCGGTGGTTTTCGGGGTTCTGCTTTACGCTGGCTTCACCTTCATCTGGACGCCGATCCACTACATCCACCTGATGCTTGTGACCCTGGTCGCCTGCATTGCCTTTGCCCTGACCGTGAACCGCTGGGTGTTTGGCCGCCGGGCGATCCTGACGGCACGGATACCGGGGCTTCCTCGACCCGCCGGATGATGTGCCTGCGCACGCCTCCGGGGGTTCCGTTCCTGGCGACGGAAGGGTTTATACTGGCACCCTGACGCTTCGCCCCTGAGGTCCACCATGCTGAACCGGCTTGACGATTTCCCGATCCACCAGACGCCCGAGCCCATCGCCCATCCGGCGACGAGCGACCGGAACGTCTACGACCGGACCTGGTTCAACGGCTATGCGAAGGACGGGTCCTATTATTTCGGGGTCGGCATGGCGATCTACCCCTTCCGGGGCATCCTCGACGGTGCCTTCAGCGTGGTCCGTCCGGACGGGCGCCAGTACTGTTTCTACGCCTCCCGGCGCGCACCGACCGAGCGCACCGACATGCAGGTCGGTCCCTTCCGCCTTGAGGTGCTCGAGCCCATGCGCCGCACCCGGGTGGTGCTGGAGGCGAACGAGAGTGGCCTGTCCTGCGACCTGGTGTTCTCCGCGCGGACCGCAAGCATCCAGGAAGCCCGCCAGACCCTTTGGTCCGGCGCGCGCCGGGTGATGGATGCCACTCGCTTTGACCAGTTCGGCCGCTGGAGCGGCTGGGTCAGGACGCCCGAAGGCGAATTCCAGGTGGACGAGGACGTCTGCATTGGCACCAAGGACCGGTCCTGGGGCGTGCGGAACGTGGGCGAGCCGGAAACCGGCGGGGCGCCCCGCACCCAGCCACCGAGCGCCTTCTTCCTCTGGGCGCCCCTGGTCTGGGACGACCACATCTCGCACGCCATCTTCTTCGACGACGCCGAGGGACGCCCCCTGGTGCGCGAAGGGATCACGGCACCCCTATACGCGGGCGTGGCAGAGATCCCAGGGGTCGAAGACGGGCGCGACCGTCGGATGGCGACGGCTCGCCACCGGGTCGACTATCACCCCGGGACCCGGCTCGCGCGATATGCCGAGCTGGACCTGGTCGACCATGACGGATCGGTCAGGACCATCAGCATGGAGCCCATCCTGAAGTTCCAGATGAAGGGCCTGGGCTACAGCCATCCTGAATGGGGTCAGGGCATGTGGAAGGGCGAGCTGGCCATCGGCCACGAGTCCTTCGACCCCCGACAGATCGACCCCCTCGCGCCCTCCCACCTGCACACCCAGCAGGTCGTCCGGACCCGCGACACTGAGGGTCGGACGGGTATCGGCGTCCTGGAGCAGGTCTGCATCGGTCCCTACGCCCCCGCCGGCTTCACCCAGATGCTTGACGGAGCGAAGGCCTAGGATCGAGCTTCGGGGAGGTCCGGGCGCGCATCGCCCTATCCCTTCCGGGCGCTGAAGGCGGCGATCCTCTCTCGCATGTCCGGTCCCACGCCCTCGCCGCGATAGACCTCCTGGGCAAGGCCGGCCGCCAGGCGCAGACCGTCGGTGGAGTCGAGCAAGCGCTTATTGGCGGCGTGGCTGAAGGCCGAGTTCGCTGCGATCTCCGCCGCCCAGGCGTCGATCCCGTCCAGGAATGCATCGTCGGGAAGGCAGGCGTTGGCCAGGCCCATGGCCTCGGCCTCACGGCCGGAATAGGTGCGGCAGGTGAACATCATTTCCCGCGCCTTGGCGCTTCCAACCCGACGCGGAAGGCGCTGGCTCAGGCCCCAGACCGGCGTCAGGGCCCACCGGGCGTGGGTGTCGGCGAATTTCGCGCCCTCGGCGGCGAGGAGAATGTCTCCTGCTAGGGCCAGTTCGAGGGCACCGGTGTAACAGTGGCCATGCACTGCCGTGATGACAGGAAGGGGCAGGGCGGCGAGCCGTTCGATCACCTTGGACTGGAAGTTCGGCTCGGGCAGCCTCTCGCCTGCGGCGATATCGCCGAGGTCATGGCCCGCCGAGAAGCAGCGGCCGGCCCCCCTCAGGACAACCACCGCGACGCCGGCAGGATTGGCCGCAATGTCGCGGACATGGGCGTCCAGGGCCTGGAAGACTGGCACGTTGAGCGAGTTCAGCTTGTCCGGCCGGTTCAGGACCAGATGCTCTGCCGCGCCCCGTCTTTCCCTCAGGACCATGTCCGTCATGTTTGCGTCTCCCTTTACAGGCCATCTCGGCAACAGGGAGGACATCGAGTCAACGTCGTCGCCACGCCGCCCTCTCCGGGCCATCTGTCATCTAATCGTCATCCATCCTTTGTAATCGATCCGTGGTTGATTTCGGGCTATCTTTTGGGGCGTGTCTTTTCCCAGCCCAAGTCGCCACTGACAGGATACCTCGTGAAGACCATCGCCATAGCTGCGGGTGCGCTTGTGCTGGCGCAGGGTATCTTCGCCGGGGAGGTCTCCGCCCAGGTGCTCGAGATTGGCGAGGACGGGGCGGTAACCACCTATTCCGGCCCCATGGTCTTCACCAACTCTGGCGGCCAGCCCATCGTCAAGGTCTCCCTCCCTGCGCCATCCCTCGATACCGCGCAGGCGGAGGTTCCCCGCCTGGTCGCTGAGGCGGCGGCGCGTCATGGCGTTGATCCCGGCCTGGCGGCTGCGGTTGCCTGGCAGGAGTCTCGCTTCCGCCAGTCGGCGGTGTCGCCGAAGGGCGCCAGGGGCGTCATGCAGTTGATGCCCGAGACCGCCCGCGATCTTGGGGTCGACCCCTATGACCTGCATGCCAACATCGACGGCGGGGTCGGTTACCTCGCCCGCCAACTTCGTCGCTTTGGTGATGTTCGTCTGGCCCTCGCCGCCTACAATGCTGGACCCGAAGCGGTTCAGCGTTACGGGGATGTGCCGCCCTTTGCGGAGACCCGGGCCTATGTTCAGGCCATTGTGAGCCGCCTCTCTATCCCTCGTGTCCAGACCTTCGGAGCCCAGTAGGATCATGAAGAGCCAAGCCGCCATCGCTGCCCTCGCCTCCGCCCTGCTGTCCTCGCCAGCCCTGGCTCAGGTGCAGTCGGATCCCTCGGGCTCGTCCCCCCTGATCGCCGCCCTGAACTGGGTCCAGGGCACGCTTCTGGGAACCGTCGCCACCAGCGCAGCCGTGATCGCCATCGCCGTGGTCGGCTTCATGATGCTGTCAGGGCGCATGGAGTGGCGGCGTGGCGTCGTGGTCATCGTCGGCGCCTTCATCATCTTCGGTGCGGTCTCGATCGTCGCCGGGATCCGCGGCCTCGCCGGGGCCATGTAGGATGAACCGCCTGGCCTCGGATCCGGTCTTTGCCGCCCTGACCCGCCCCCAGATGATCGGGGGGGTCACCTACACCTATGCGATCCTCAACCTGATCGTCACCGGCGAGCTCTTCCTGATCACGAAGTCGTTCTGGGTGCTTCTGGCCGCCCTGGTGATCCACGCCATCGGTTATGCCGGATCGATCCGCGAACCCCGGTTTTTCGACATCTGGGTCACACGGGTACGCACGTGTCCCAGGACACGGAACTTCAGCTTCTGGGGCGGAAACTCCTACGCCCCGTGAACCGGTTCATTACCACCCGAGCTGCACAGCTCCTGGCGCCAAAGGAAGCGGTCATCTTCGACCGCATTCCCTTCACGCGCCATGTCGACCCCGCGACGGTGGCGACGAAGGACGGGCTCCTGGTGCAGACCCTGCAGATCCAGGGCTTCCCGTTCGAGACCGCCTCCGACGAGGAACTCAATTACCGCAAGGCGGTGCGGGAGACGGTCCTCAGGAGCGCCGCCACCTCCCGGCTGGCCCTGTGGCACCACGTTGTCCGTCGCCGGGTGACCCCGGACTTCCCGCCACCCCCTGAGGACCCCTTCTGCGCGGACCTCGACCAGCGTTGGCGCGAGCAGCTCGAGACCCGTCGCCTGTTCGTCAATGACATCTTCCTGACCCTCGTCCTGCGTCCCACCCAGGGTCGGGCCGGACTCGTGGAGCGCCTCCTCAAGGGTCCGCGTTCACGGCAGACGGATCTGACCCGCGACCTGCGTGAACTCAACGCGGCGCGGGAAGCGCTTTCGTCTGCCCTGACGCCCTATGGCGTCCGGACGCTTGGGCTCTACGATGGGCCCGGCGGCGCCCGGTTCTCTGAGCCGGCGGAGTTCCTGGCCCTGCTGTTGAACGGGGAGGGCCGCCCCGTCCTCGAACCCTCCGGCGACATGGGCGCTGCCATCGGCCAACGCCGGCTGACCTTTGGCCTCGACGCTGTGGAGTTTGGAACCGGCCATGGCGGCGAGCGCACCTTTGGTGCCGTCGTGGGCCTGAAGGACTATCCCGCGCGGACGACGCCCGGGCTCCTGGACGGAGTCTTGCGGCTTCCCCTGGAAATGGTCCTGACCGAGAGTTTTGCCTTCGAGGACCGGCAGGCCGCCCTTGACCGGATGGGTGTGGCGCTCCGCCGTCTCAGGGCCGCAGATGACGATGCCTTCAGCCTGAGGACGGAACTCGCCGAGGCCCGGGATGATGTCGGGGCGGGTCGCAGCGCCTATGGCGAACATCACCTCACGGTGCTGGTGAAGGCGGACACCCTTGAGGCGCTCGACTATGCCGTTGCAGACGTCCAGTCCGCCCTGGCCGAGTCCGGTACCCTGGCTGTCCGGGAAGATGCCAACCTTGAACCGGGCTTCTGGGCGCAGTTCCCAGGCGCCTTCCGCTTCATTGCCCGCAAGGGGCTCATTTCGGCCAGTAACTTTGCCAGCCTGGCAAGCTTCCACAACCACCCCACCGGCGAACCCACGGGCAATCACTGGGGCCCCGCCATCTCGGTCCTGGAGACCACCGCCGCAGGTCCCTACAACTTCAACTTCCATCAGGGCGACCTGGGGAACTTCACCTGCATCGGCCCGTCGGGCTCGGGCAAGACGGTTCTGCTGACCTTCCTCCTGGCCCAGGCTGAGCGGCTGAAGCCTCGGGTGGCCTATTTCGACAAGGACCGCGGCGCCGAGCCCTTCATCCGGGCGATCGGCGGCCGCTACGACATACTGCGTCCCGGGGAGCCCAGCGGTTTCAATCCCCTGATGTTGCCCGATGAACCGGGGAACCGCGCCTTCCTGACGGAATGGCTTGCCCAGCTTTTGTCCTCTGACGGCGGTGCCCTCAGCGCCGATGACAGGGCGGTCATCGTCGATGCCATCGACGCGAACTACGCTCAGCCCGTGTCGCACAGGCAGCTGCGCTTCCTGCGCGAACTCTTCCGGGGTGGACGCCGGCCGACCCCGGGCGACCTGGCCTTCCGCCTCGCGCCCTGGTGCGATGGCGGCGAACATGCCTGGCTGTTCGACAACGAACAGGACCTGCTGAACCTCGAGACCCGGATCCTGGGCTTCGACATGACCCGGATCCTGGATACCCCTGCGGTTCGCACGCCGGCCATGATGTACCTCTTCCACAGGCTAGAGCAGAGGCTGGATGGCTCCCCGGCCATCTTCGTGGTGGACGAGGGCTGGAAGGCGCTCGATGACCCGGTCTTCGTGCGGCGCATCAAGGACTGGGAAAAGACCATCCGGAAGCGTAACGGCCTGGTCGGGTTCTGCACCCAGAGCGCCTCCGACGCCCTCGACAGCCGGATCGCCTCGGCCATCATCGAGCAGGCTGCGACCCAGATCTTCTTCCCCAACGCCCGGGCCCGCCCCGCCGAATACATCGACGGCTTCGGACTCTCCGAGCACGAGTTCTCCCTGGTCCGGTCGCTGCCCGACACCTCCCGCTGTTTCCTGGTCAAGCGTGGCGACCACAGCGTGGTCGCCCGGCTGGACCTTTCAGGGCTCTCGGGTCCCCTTCAGGTGCTTGCCGGGACTGAGCGGTCGGTCCGGCGACTGGACCTGCTGCGCGCCGAGGTCGGGGATGCGCCATCAGCCTGGCTGGAGCCCTTCATGGCGGGGAGGACTGCGCCATGATTGCGACCTGTCCGTCCTATCTCGACGCAGGCTTCGTCGAGGGCGTCCTCGCCACCGTGGACTGTCAGGGCCGCAGCTATGCCCAGGGCGGCTACGAGGCTCTTACCCAGGGGTCGGGCCTGTTCAGCGTCGCCCTGACGGCGCTGATGACCGTCTACATCGCCCTGATTGGATGGCGCCTGCTCCTGGCGCCGGACGGGGCGAAGTTCTCCGAGGCGCCCGCGGCTGCGCTCCGGATCGGGGTCATCCTGGCCCTGGTCACCAACTGGTCCACCTTCCAGACCCTGGTCTTCGACCTGGCGGACCGCGCGCCTGCACAGATCGCCGCCGTCGTTTCCGCTCCCTGGACGGGGAGCACTGACGGGATCGCGGGCGCCGCCTCGCGTCCCCTGGCGCGCATTGATGCGGCCTACACGGAACTGCGAAGCACCGCCGCCGCCTTCGGTCGCACCGCGGCGCCCGGCGCCAAGGGCTGGATGAGCGCCGAGGCCGCATCCGGGGAAGCCCTGGCCCTCGCGGCCAACGCCATGCTGGTGATGAGCGTGGGCGTGATCGGCGGCGCCAAGCTGGTGATCGCCGTGCTCACGGCTGTCGGACCGATCTTCATCGCCCTGGCCCTCCTGGAGGTCACCCGGGGAATCTTCGTCGGATGGCTTCGGTCCCTGGCCGGGGCCGCCCTGACCCTCCTGGTGGGCTGGATCCTTGTCATCTTGCTACTGGTGGTGCTTGCCCCTTGGCTGGCTACCCTCGCTGACCAAAGGGAAGCCCAGGCCCTGGACACCCGCACGGCCAGCAGTCTTTCCGCCCTCGTACTGGTCTTCGCCATCGGCCAGGGCCTCCTGATCCTGGGGGCCTGGGTCGCCGCCCTCGGTCTGAAGCTGCCTTCCACCGCCGCCCCTGCGGCCCAGGTCACGACATCGGCGGCGGCGGGGCCAGGCCCTGGGCCGGAAGTTACCGCGTCCCGGGCGGATCGACTGGCCCAGGCCCTGACCCGTGACGAGACGAGGTTTGAGTCCCGATCCCGTATCGTCGAGCGCCCTGCGCAGAGGCTGGTGACCACGGCCGGAGGATATGCGGGACCCGGGCCCCGCACTACGATCGGTGACAGCTATCGGCGGCCAGCCGCCGGACGACGCCGGGGAGGCTCCTGATGTTCCGCACCCTGTTGATCGCCATGCTGCTGGTTCTGGGCGCTGGCGAAGCCCATGCGGTGACGCCGCGACCGGGTGCAACCGATCCCCGGATCCACTTTGTCGACTACGACCCCTTGCAGGTCGTTGAACTGAAGGGCGCGCTCCGGCGTCAGTTGACGGTTGAATTCGATCCGTCCGAGCGGATTGAGAACGTGGCCATAGGCGACAGCCTCGGCTGGCAGGTGACGCCCAACCGCCGGGCGAACCTTCTTTTCCTCAAGCCCATGGCGCAGCGTGCGGCCACCAACATGACCGTGGTGACAAACCTTCGGCGCTACAACTTCCTGCTGACCGCCGTTTCCCAGCCCACCCGGAACCAGGCCTTCACGGTTCGCTTCGTCTATGAGACCCCTTTGACCCTGGCCCCTGCGCCACTGGTGGCCGACCCGCCGCCTGAGGTGCGCAACGCCGCCTATTCGTTCCAGGGATCCCGGGCCCTCCTGCCGACCCGCATCTTTGATGACGAGCGCGACACCTATTTCGCCTATCCCGCCGGTGCCGAGCTGCCGGCCATCTTTGCCCTCGACTCCGATGGTGAGGAGGCGCTCGTCAACCTTCGGCTGAGGGACGGGCTGTTCGTGGCCGACCGGGTCGCCCAGGGTTTCGTCCTCCGGCGCGGCGAAGAGACGACCCGCATTTTCAATGACGGTTTCCGGCGTCCCGAGACCAGCCTGGTCCCGGAAAAGCGCCGTTCATTCTGGCAGAGGTGAGGATGGCTGCGAACCGGTCGAAGTCCGTGGGACAGGCGTCGAGCGAAGTCCTGGAAGCTGCGCCCGGGCGCATGCCCAAGGTGCGTGCGCCGGACTCGCCCGTGGTGTTCTGGGGTGGAATGGGCGGAGCCATACTCGCCGGCCTCTTGGTCTTCAACGGCATGAACACCGCAAGGGGGGCCCGCGCCCAGACCCCCCCGCCGCCGCCAGCTGAGGTCCCGGCCCCCCCGGCACCGGCACCCCAGCCCGTCCCGATGCCGAGTGCCTCGCCGGCCCAACCGCCGCCGCCGGCAATGCCAGTCCCCCAGGCCATGTCAGAGGACGCCTACCTGCGATCGCCGACCCTCGTCGTTGACCTCGCACCCCCCGAAGCCGGCACCGCCCAGGCCGCCCAGCCGACGACCGCCGCGGCCCCAGCCCCAGGCGATGCGCCCGGCACGGCAGAGGAGCGCTTTGCTGCCCGGACCCTCGGCCCGGGTCAGGGTGGCGGGCAGGCGGTTCAGATGCGGGACCTCAGCCGCACCGTGCCCCAGGGCGTACTGATCGCCGCGGTGCTGGAATCCGCGATCAATTCCGACCTGCCGGGTGCCGTCCGCGGGGTCGTGAGCCGCGACGTCCGCAGTTTTGATGGCGGCCGGGTGCTGATCCCGCGGGGGTCCAGGCTGATTGGCCAGTACAAGTCCGCCGCGACTCTCGGCCAGACCCGGGCCTTCGTGGTCTGGAACCGGATCATAACTCCAGCCGGGATCAGCATAGATATCGCTTCGCCCGCCGTGGACCGGTTGGGTAGGGGAGGGGTCGAGGGCGATGTCGACACCCATTTCCTGCAGCGCTACGGCGGCGCCATCCTATTGACTGTCCTGAACGCCGGCATCACGGCGGCGGTCAATGCCGGGTCGAATTCGGGGAGCAACACCCTGGTCCTCGGGTATCCCGGTCAGGTCGGGCAGGCCGTGACGGGCGGCGGCGGGACCCGGGATATCCCTGCGACCCTCCGGGTGCCGCAGGGCGCGGCCATCCAGGTCTTCGTCGCCCGGGACCTCGACTTCTCGTCTGTGATCCGCTGATGAACGCCAACGTCTATCTCGGCGCCTACCTGGCGCCCCTGGCGCCCTGGCTGACGCGTCCCGAGGTCACGGACCTGCTCGTCAACGCCCCTGGCGAAGTCTGGGTGGAGACCCCCGACGGCGGCATGCACCGGGAGGCGGCACCGGACCTCGATGAAGTGACCCTGCAGCGGCTGGTCCGGCAGATTGCCGCCTACAGTCATCAGGGCGTGAACCGCGAGCAGCCGCTGCTCTCCGCCACGCTTCCGGACGGGGCCAGGGTCCAGGCTGTCACGCCGCCGGCGACCCGGGGCGGGGTGGTGCTCGCCGTCCGCAAGCACAGGCTCACGGACCTCTCCCTCGACGATCTGGCCAGCGACGGCTTGTTCTCGGCGCCCCCCCCACCAGCTGCGGGCGGACCTGACGACGTGCAACTGGTTGAGCGTCTTGAGGCGCGGGACTGGCTTGGCTTTCTTCGCCTCGCGGTGCGCCTTCGCAAGACCCTGGTGATCTCCGGAGGCACGGGCAGCGGCAAGACGACCCTGCTCAATGCCCTGGTCAAGGAGATCGACACTTCAGAGCGGCTGGTCGTGATCGAGGACGCCCCGGAAATCCGCCTGGACCACCCCAACAGCGTTGGACTTATCGCCGTCCGCGGCGACCTCGGCGAGGCGCGGGTCGATGTGGACTCCCTGCTGACGGCTTCCCTGCGCCTGCGGCCGGACAGGATTCTGCTGGGCGAGCTTCGCGGATCCGAGGCCTTCGCCTTCCTGCGCGCCGTCAATAGCGGACATCCGGGCTCGATTACCACCATCCATGCGGACAGCGCGGACGGTGCCCTGGACCAGATCGGGCTACTGGCCCTGACCTCCGGTCTTGAGCTCGGGTGGGATACGGTTCGCGACTATGTGACCCGGGTAGTGGACGCTGTCGTCCAGCTCGAGCGGGTTGGCGGCTCCCGGCGCATCACCGACATTCGCCTGCTCCGCCGGGCCTGAAGGCCCGGCGTGCAGTGCGTACGCTTCATCAACTGAGCGTCAGAAGCGGGTCGAAAGACCGACCGAGAACGACTGTCCGATGGTGTAGCTGTTCGTTTCGAAGCGCTTGCCACCCGCGGTCTGGTATTCTTCTGCGTCCGTCCCGGTCAGGTTCCTGGCTTCGAAGGAGCCGGTAAACTCCTGGCCCGAGATCTCGAAGGCCTTGCGGAGCACAAAGTCCAACCGCAAGCCGGGATCCTGGACGAGGTCTGGCAGGTCGAGGCTGCTTGACCGCGCAACGACCCGGTCGCTGGTGTAGGTCATCAGGATTGTCGCCTGGGTCCCCGACTCTTCGTTCTCGAACCCGAGCTGCAGGTTCGCCAGATGGTCGGACTGCCCCTGCAGACGCTCGCCTCCCGAGAGGTAGTCGGTTGCCGGTGGCGTGGTCATGACGCCTGTGGTGTTGAGGACGATGGTATCGCCCTTCTCAACCTTCAGTTCCGACTTGGTGTAGGTGTAGTTCAGGGCCACGAGCCAACGTTGATCGTCGATCCAGGTCGTCCCCGTGTCGAGGTCGAAGAACTTCTTGAACTCGAATTCGGCGCCCATGATCTGGGCGGCGGGGGCGTTGAAGAAGGTCTGACGGAAGGCACCATCCGAGCCGAGGATGGCCAGGGCTTCGACGGGCTTCTCCATGTCCTTGTAGAAGACACCGAGCGTTACGTACTGACCATTGCTGAAGTAGCGCTCATAGCGCGCGTCGATGTTTAAGAAGGTCGTATCCTCAAGGTACGGGTTGCCCGTCAGGATGCGGTCGGTCTCCGTGTCCCGATATCGCTGCGGTGCCAGTTCACGGAACTGGGGGCGTCCGATGGTCTTGGAAGCGCCGAACCGAAGCTGCTGGTCCTCGGCGAAGTTCCAGGTCACGGTTCCCGCGGGCAGGACATAGTCCTTCGACACAGAGCGGCTGAAGGTCGCCGCCGCCGAAGGGTTGAAGATGTCCAGGGTGCGAACGGACTGGTCTGCGGTTTCATACCGGACCCCGAGGCTACCCCGGAGAAGGGGCATGATTTCACTGTCGACCTGGATGTAGGCACCAGCGACGGAGAGTTCGGCTTCGTAGAGGGCGGAGTCCCCGGTCAGGGCGGAGCCCGTGAGCTCCCGTAGCATCACGATATCGTCGTTGATGTTCCGGTCCGAGACCAGGTAGTCGATCCGCTCCTTCGCATAGCGCGCCGGATCCCAGTTGCGGCCCTCGTCATAGGTGAAGTCACGGCGCCAGGAGGTCCGGGAGTTCTTCTGCCAGGCGGCACCCATCTTGAGCTGGGCCTGCCGCACGAAATCCACGGGCAGGTCGTAGCTGAGGTCGACATTGGCCGAGCCGATATTCTCGTCGAGATCGGAAAAGGCCAGAAGCTGGTTTGCGCCTGACAGAAGAGCCGTGCGCGAACCGTCGGCTCCCAGGCCGTAGCGATAGAGGCGCTCATAGGGCGCCTGACGCGTCGTACGACCGTAGGTGCCCTTCCACTCCAGGTCCCAGTCAGCAATCCTGTGCTTACCGGAGAGTTGGCTCAGCTGAAGGGCGCGCTCGTACCATTCGGTCGCATAGGCGTTGACGTTGGCATTGCCCTGGGACTGGGCGCTGTTCTGGGTAATCCGCGCACGCTTGGACGTCGACCGGATCCAGAGGCCCGTGTAACGAACCTCATTGTCGTCGTTTTCCCAAGCGAGACCGGCGAGACCGCTCCACCCGATGTCGTTCTGGTTGGCCTCAAAGGTTGAATCCGTCGCCAGGGCGAGCCCGCCGAGGTCCGGTGCCGTCGTCTGGCGCACGCCATTGCGGGTCTGCCAGCTATTCCGATAGCTCAGCACACCGATCGCCCCGATCACGCCGACGTCGGTGTCAAAGGAGCGTCCCGCCGAAACGTCGAAATTGCCGTTGATTGGCGTCTTTTCGGTCTGGATCAGGTTGATTGGCGCATTGGTGAAGCTGCGGGCGACGGCCTTGTACTGGTCGTCGGTCAGTCCATTCGGACCCGTCCCCGGGACTACGGGCCGGTTCAAGGCGAACTGGCGAACGCCAACAGGCAGCTTCCGTGTGCCATCATCGAAACCCAACCAGTCGGTTTCGGAGCCGAAGTAGGTCAGGCCGAGCAAGCCCGTCGTCTCTGTATCGCCGCCAAGGCCGACGCTCAGCTTGACGAAGCTTTCGTCGGGAACGCCCACGGTTTGAAGGTCGATGAGGCCGCCTCCGAACTCCCCGGAGTAGTTGGCGGAATAGGTCTTCTGGATGACCGTCCCCGAGAGGATCGATGCGGGGAACAGGTCCAGGGGGATCACCCTTTGCAGGGGCTCGGGGCTTGGCAGGGGCGACCCGTTCAAAAGGGACTGGGAGTAACGCTCGCCAAGGCCGCGCACATAGACGAACTTTCCGGAGACGAGGGAAATGCCCGTGATCCGGGTCAGGGCCTGGGCGGCGTTGTCATCCCCCGCACGCTGGACATCCTCCGCGCTGAGGAAGTTGGCGACCTCGGCCGTGTCCCGGACCACATCCGGGATAAAGCGGCCGTTGACGACGATTTCCTCGACCTCAGCTTCGGCCGCAGGTGCGGCCGCAGCGAATGCGGACTGGGCGGAGACCAGTGCCGTGCCGGCAAGGAGAAGGGCGCTCAGTGTACGGGTGGTGACGTTCATCGGGAGTTAGCCTCCGGGAGGGGAAGAAAAAGGGGCGACGGTCAATCCGCCGCCCCGGTCAGGCGCCAATCAGCAGGAGGCGGCGCCCGCGAGCCCGCAGGTCCAGCCGACGTACCAGTTGTCGTTCAGGCCGGAGACAGCTCCGATATAGTTGACCGACAGGAAGAAGGCGGAGACGGCCGTCGGGTTTGTGGCCACGCGTCCACTCTCGTTGGTCCCATTGATGAACACCTGGGAGAAGGTCGGGGTATAGCCAGTCGCGATATTGTTGGCCCCGGCCGTGAAGAGCGCCTCGGGAGCCGTCGGCTGGTCGTTATCGGTGGTCCTGGAGGGGCCGCCGCCGCAGGCGAAGGCGATGGAGGCGAAGGTCGACTTCGGGTCGGCCATCGTGGCCGCACCGTCAACGTCAAGGCAGGGAATGGAAGGATGAGCCGAGTAGGCGACGCCGTTGAGGAAGTCGAACCGGG
>Ga0209598_10002344_pt1 | contig 14847 bp, 13 predicted proteins | sample M_140807_EF_Meta_FD_187317 | JGI IMG/M metagenome (GOLD analysis project Ga0209598, IMG submission 187317) | Freshwater microbial communities from Lake Montjoie, Canada to study carbon cycling - M_140807_EF_MetaG (SPAdes) (version 2) | ecosystem: Environmental > Aquatic > Freshwater > Lake... | reverse complement strand
CTGGCCCATGGCAAGGAATGGCGGTAAACGCAAATGGCACATATTTGGCGCGCTGGAACGACAAGGCAGTTGAAGTTCTCGACGAATCACTCAAGGCTATTGCCACAATTACCGGTAACGCCCCCGCGGCACGGTGGGCCGACGCCAGCAAATCTCCACTGTTGGCCATTGTCTGGAACGCCGAAAAGCGTCTCGACATCTGGCAACCCGGTCGCGCGCTGTTAAGCATCGCAGGAGCAACCACTCCTTTTGCTCCAAGCCCAGACGGCCTAATGGTAGTTGCCGCCTCAAGAGATAAAATTTACAGGTGGGACACCTCCAGTGGGCAACGCGACACCGCGTTCGAACCGCGGTTGGGGCCTTGCCAGCATTTGGAGTTTTCAAGCGATGGCAGCATACTGGCTAGCGCGGGAGGCACCGAACTTAGGATGCTCGATGGTGTCAAAGGGCGAGGCCTTCAATTCTGGATGACACCCGGCACTTCTATCGAAGGTTTGAAATTAGCTCCCGACGGAAAACAGTGTCTCACTTGGGGCGATGGGATTGCTCAATTCTGGAATTGCAACAGTGGTGCCAACCGGCTGATGCGGGGTGTGCAGGGGCCAGCTCATGCCATGTGGCAGTCCGACTCGGTCATTCACTTGAGTGCTTCTATAAATCAATGGGAACGCCAGTCCACAACAATTTTACCTTCGCCTATTCGGTATCAACTGAATGGCTGGATAATCAAAGATATGACACGAAGTAATGGCCAATGGCTCGTCAAAGGGTTTCGCGGAGATATCGCTACTTCGGGAATTATTCTTGCCGATGGATCTGTTTCTGTGTCGACTTGGCCAGATCTTTCAAAACAACAGCCCGATGGATACAGGTTAACGGGACAAAAACTGGAAAAGTATACAGATGAAATGTGGCAAACTGTGGTTCGGCGCACTCAGCCCATTCGCGCCTGGGCCGTGGATATCAAGAACGGCATCGTCGGATTAGCGCTCGACGACGGCCGTATAGAGCGGGTAGACGCAACCACCGGTTCGCCCATTTGGGACGAACCGGGACCACGCCATCCAGTTGAAATGGCCATGTCACCCGATGGTATTGGGGTAGCCACGGCCGACGGATCCGTATGGGTGTGGAATGTTGTCACACCGCCGACTACTCGCTGACCACCTCGCCACCACGCGCGGAACCGTATGCCAACCAAGCCGTGGGGTTGATGCTGTTGGTGAAAAACCGGGTGGAACCATCTGCCAAAGCCCCGTTCACACCACCAGAATGCCTGCTGCGCGCAAAAAAGTTAGTAGGATTGGCAGCGGTTGAAACATCGCATGGCGGATTTCTGGGAAACGCCGCGCTATTGCAGTAAGACGCCGTGTAAATACGGTCAGGTGTTGTGGTATTGGGCGGGGCAAATGTCGTGAATCCAGAAGCATCGCCCCACCAACCAAAGCCACGCAAATCGGTACCGATCCCCTGAATCACCTCGGCTGCAAACAGCGTGTTGGAGGTTCCATCAGTAATATCCGTTAGGCGTGTGCCCTTCTTCTTGGTATCGCCCACACCGAACATTTTGCCATTGCTTGCCGCATAAACACTTACCTCTCCATAATTGAGGGAATAGTTGTGATTGGTCAACGTGCCAATCGGTGTGTTGGGTGTATCCGATGGGCACGTCAAAGTCTTGATCCGAGCAGAAGAAACAGCGTTATTGGGGGCAGAACCGTACCTGGCACCAGTGGAGTCATCGCCGCCCCAGTTAACATAGATCTTAAAAAGGGCTTCTTGCTCCATGTAGGGCAGTACCAAAACCTGCCACGTTCCCCAGCAACAGTTGGCGTAACCGGGTGGTAATTGGCCATTGGCGCTTTCATAGCTATGAAGCGCCATAGCCAGTTGCTTCAGATTATTGGTGCAGCTCATGCGGTTGGCCGCTTCGCGCACCTTCTGCACTGCTGGCACCAAAAGCCCAATGAGCACAGCAATAATAGCAATAACAACAAGTAACTCGATCAGCGTGAATGCGTTCCGTGATGCTCGATAAGACATGGGGAAAATCCCTCCTTGAATTGGGAATAAGAAATATGAGTCATTCAAGTATGATGGACAGGGGTTTACCAGGAGCCACTTCGAATTGCAGCTTGGTTTCCGAAGTGGAGGAATACTTGGCAGGCAGATCTTTGAATTGAGGTTTCATGCCACCCGGGCCAGGCATTCCTTGGTCTTCAGGCCCTGCAGGCCCAATGGCCGATGAAACTGTCACCTTGTACTTACCAGGCAACAACCCAGCGCCTGAAGCAAATTTGAATTTCCCCGCGACAATAGGAGCCGATCCTTCGGAAGCAGGCCCCCCAGGACCGGGGAAAAAGCGGATCGATCCTTTGGCTAGCGGAGTTCCTTTGGGAAATTCGACAACGCCTTCGGCTTGGATTCGGCCATCACCGCCGCATCCCGCCGCACCAATGAACGCCAAAAAAATCAATAGAAATGACAAACGCAATGAATAACTCCCCCGTGCAAAGCACGATTAGTACGATATGAACTAACAATTCGGGAGGGCTATTAGACTTTCACCAAAGCCGCCTACAAATACAAGCAAAAAATATGAAGGTCTTGCGATTTTCATTTCTCGTTCATGCGACACTGTTCACGCCGCAATCGTCCACGGCCTATCGCGCGACTCATTAAAATCTTTGGGATTGGGCTGCAATCAACCTAAATTGCAGGCTTTCCGGTGAGCGAAGGCCCCGCTAGATTGGAGTTCATTCTCAATCCAATCAATCACATGCGAGTTATCCAACCCATGCTTCTGGGAATCGAAATCGGCGGGACCAAACTTCAAGCCTGCTTGGCTGATAGCCATGGCACCATTCATCAGGTTTGGCGCACCACCGTCGATCCGCAATTGCAAGCCGATGGCATTCGCGCAGCCATGCGGTCTGGTCTTCCTGAACTTGTGGCACGGTTGCCAGCAGGTCAGAAGATCCGAGGCATAGGAGTTGGCTTTGGCGGCCCGGTTGACGCCCGAACAGGAACCACCATTATTTCCCATCAGATCCATGGATGGGAGCAATTCCCCTTGGCAGAATGGCTCCACAATCTGCTGGGAGTAGATGCCATCGTGGGTAACGATGCCGACGTTGCCGGCTTGGGTGAAGCCACCCGAGGCGCCGGGGTCGGTTACGATCCTGTCTTTTACATCACCGTCGGATCAGGGATTGGTGGTGGGTTGATTTTAAAAGGAAACATTTACTCTGGCTGCGGCTTGGGGGCCGCCGAAATTGGCCACCTTATGGTCGATCGGCAAGGAACTATCCTCGAGCATGTATCCTCTGGCTGGGGAATCCAGAAGCGATTTGCTGCCGCTTTGAAGGCGCACCAACCCAACAAGCCCCATGCGCAAGTCAGCGTGCAGGAAATTGCCAACGCCGCGCGGTCGGGCGACCCACTGGCAAAGGAAGTGCTTGCCGAGGCCACCGATGCACTAGCGTGGGGCATCTGCCAAGTGGCCGCTCTTATCTGCCCGCGCCGATTTGTCATCGGTGGCGGCGTATCACTGATGGGCGACGATTTGTTTTTCACACCCGTGCGTGAAGCTGTTAGCCAGCGGGTCTTTAAACCATTTGCTGGCCTTTTCGATATTGTACCCGCCGCACTGGGTGAGGAAGTCGTTCTTCACGGCGCACTTGCGCTGGCCGCCAAGTCTGCGAAATGATGTTACACCCGTACATCGGCCCAGCATGCCGCAAGTTCTAACAACACACGGCAGGCAGCGTCCATCTCCTCCAAGCATGTCCATTCGAGCGGAGAATGCGGGTTGTGTTCTCCACACGAAAGGTTGGGGCAAGGCAAGCCTTTCTCTGTAAACCTGCTGCCATCGGTGCCCCCTCGCACACGGGTTACCCGTGGGGCAACACCGGCCCGGCGCGTGGCCATTTCCGCAAGTGAAACAGCGCGGGGTTCACACGTGAGGCCATCAGCCATGTTTCGGTATTGGGCGCGGGTTTCCACATCGATGTGAGCGCCGGGAAACTCCAATTCCAGATGCCGCGCCACTTCACTCAGGAATCGCGCCTGTTCCGCCAAAGCCTCGGTACGAAAATCGCGCAAGAGAATCTGGATACGCGTTTCCTCTACCCCGCCATCAATCCGATAAGGGTGAAGAAAACCTTGATCTTCGGATGTTGTTTCCGGAGACAACAGTTGCCTTGGAAGGCGATCAATAAAAATACCGGCCAAACGCACCGCGTTCACCATGCGCCCCTTGGCTATGGACGGGTGAATATTAATTCCGCGCACTTTAACAATCGCCAAATCGGCAGAAAATGTCGCTGAATCGATCTCCCCTGTACCGCCACCATCGAGCGTGTATCCAACGCGCGCGCCAAGTTTGGCCAAATCGACATGGTCAGTGCCACGGCCAATCTCTTCATCGCACGTGAAGCAGATACGGATGGTGGGTCGAGGCAACGCCGGATTCTCAAGCAATCGGCGGGCAGCCTCCATAATGACAGCCACACCGGCTTTGTCGTCGGCACCCAGCAGGGTGGTTCCATCGGAAGTAATGATGGTTGACCCACGCAACCGGGCCAGCTCAGGATCTTTTGAAGCCCGCAAAACCAAACCGGGCACAGCCGGATAAAATATATCGTCTCCACTGTAAAGCGCATGCACCACCGGATGCACGCCGTGGCCTGATGTTTCCGGCGACGTATCCACGTGAGCAATCCACGCGATTACCGGAGAAATAACGCCTTCGGAAGCCGGTATAGTAGCAAATACAATGCCTTCCGGTGTCTGCTCAACCGACTGGGCCCCCATCGCCTGCAATTCATCGGCAAGCATGCGTCCCAGTACCAGTTGGCCGGGGCTGCTCGGATAGTTGGTGCTTCCCTCCACCGCCATGGTGTCTACCCGCACATACCTGCAAAACGATTCAAGAAGGCGATTCATGTTTCCCCGTCCTTTCTGGAACTGGACTTGCGCGACCGGGCAGGCTTGGGAGTCGTCTGTTTCTCTTCCGAAACATTGGCCACACCCACTCGCGGACACATATCGGACAAAGTACATCGGGCACACGCAGGCTTGCGCGCATCGCATACGGCGCGACCGTGGTCGATCAGCCTCAGGCTGGTTACAGTCCACACCTCGGCGGGCCAATGCTGCATCAATTCGTGCTCGACCTTGACCGGATCTTCCTGCTCTGTCAGGCCCAATCTCCGGCTCAACCGCCCCACATGCGTGTCCACCGTAATGCCAGGAATATCAAAGCAATGCCCCAAAACCACATTGGCTGTTTTGCGCCCGACTCCCGGCAGCAGCACAAGAGCCTCCAAGTTGGAAGGCACTTCTCCGCCATGATGGTTTACCAGCATCTGGCAACACCCGATAATATTGGTGGCCTTGTTGCGAAAAAAGCCGGTCGATTGAATCAGACTCTCAAGGTCGCCTTGGCTTGCCTTTGCAAATGCCTGTGCATCTGGAAAACGAGCGAAAAGGGCAGGCGTGACCATGTTCACGCGCACATCGGTGCACTGGGCCGAAAGAATGGTGGCGACCAGCAATTGAAGCGGAGACTCATAATTCAGCGCGCAACGGCTGTCTGGGTAAAGAACCGCCAGCCGAGTTATGAGTTCGTTAGCCCCAGAAGGTGCTCTTTTATTGGATTTCTTCATATCTGGATGGTAGTTTCAACCAAGCGGGGTTCAAGTCCGGGCGTTGTTGCCTAGCATTGATAGTACGCGTGGCAGGTTGAACGCGTCCGGAGAACGCCGCATGAGGCAGATTGGTCCGCCATTACCAGCATCCCAAGCATCCACTCTGGCCGATGTTCTATTGGCTGAAGGGATCAAGACCCACCTTGGTGGTACCCCCAACGGGATGGAAGTCTGGGTTATCGACGAAGATCGCCTGAACCGGGCCAGAGAACTCCTTGCCACGTTTCTGGCAGATCCAGAGGCCTCGCGCCATGCGGAAGCCCGCAACAAAGCAAAGCAAGTGCGCACGGAAGAAAACAAAACCGAACGCGAATACGAACGATTGCAGCACCGCATCGAAAAGCGAATGACTCGAACAGCCCGAGACCAAGTCACCCTCTTTCTGGTGGTGGTTTCGGTAGCTGTATCCCTTTTTTCCATTTCCTTGGTCAACCGTCAGGATTCAAATCTCGACGAGGGTGCTCCAAAACAGGTCGTGAGGTGGTTGAGTTTCGCAAATCCAACGCCTCACATCGGGAAACCTGAGGCTCAGATTCCTTGGATGGAACCTTGGCGCATGGTCACGCCCATTTTCCTGCACTTTGGTGTTATGCATCTGGTGTTCAACATGCTGATGCTCATCTCCATGGGGTCGCGGGTGGAGCGAGCAATCGGCCCCTACCGCTACGCTGCCCTAGTTCTGGCGCTGGCCATATTTTCAAATTTGGCTCAGGGTTTGATGGTGCCCCATCACAATTTTGGTGGCATGTCTGGCGTGGTTTACGGTATCTTTGGATTTATATGGGTGCAAATGTCCCGGGCCCCCAGCCGGGGACTCGCTGTTGATGGCCTGACTTCGTTCATTATGATGGCTTGGTTTTTTGCCGGATTTTCAAGCCAATTCAATATGGGTGGGGCGGCTGTTGCCAACCATGCCCATGCCGGAGGCCTGCTGATGGGGCTTCTCATCGGAGCCGTGTGGACAGACTGATCTGGTTTCGGACTTGTTTTTCCTGAATCCCCAGATTATTAGCGCCGCATTCGGCTGGCCCTCGTGCCATCCGCTCAGGCCAATAGATTCGCAAGGGGGTGTCGCATGGGTATTAAGCCCTGGCTCGCAGGTTTGTCTCTGTTACCGGCTCTCCTGTCAGGTTGTTCGGGTAGTTCGTGTTTCCTTTGCAAAGATGGTTCGAGCCAAAAGAAGCCTGCCGCGCCACTTCCAGCATGGCAAACTGCGCCCGCGAAAGCGCCCATGCCGGCTCCTGGTGCAATGCCAGCAAGCACGGGAACGTACAGCCCTATTGCAGCACCCAAGTCTGTAACACCCAATCCATTGAGCATGGCTCCACCGGTTTTGTCACCTGCTCCCAAGGCAGCATTGGCTCCAGCACCGATCCAACCGGTTGGCCTTCCAGAAATTCCCAGCGCGCCCGGCATTCCAGCCACCAGCCTCAATGCGCCGCCACCACCATCGCTCACACTGCCTGAACCAACCGCGCCCTACCCCGCGGATCCGGGTCCAGCGTTGCCGCCCATTTCTGCCGGCGCACCCAACATGCTGCCACCGCCTCCGGGCGCGCCATCGCTCGACCCAGCACCGCTATCGATCCCTGCGCCACCCGTTCGCTAAAAAAAGCAATGAATTGAAAAGCATCCAAAGCCGCGCACTGAAAGTGCGTGGCTTTTCTGTTATGTCAGCGTGTCGCGATGCAGCGCCGTGGCCACCAGCGCCCCGCTGAAGCCGGCGTCTGCCAAGGTTTTAACATCAGAGGCATCCCGCACGCCGCCACCGGCAAACAGGCTGCCAAACGATCCTGAACGCCGCCAAGCAGAAACCAGTCCTGTCGCCCACGGGCCAGATTCTGTCCCCACACGCACAAGGTCGATGGCCAAGCAACGGCTAATCTCTGCCTTTGCCACCAACCGAAACAGATCTTCTGGTTCAGTTGTGCCCCATGAACCCGCCATGCGCGGTACGCCATTGTCTAAATCCAAGGAAAAAATCATGCGCCGCGGAGCAAGCCTGCTCGTCGCCACCAAGGCCTCATGCCCGCAAATGGTTTCCAGTCCCAGCACAAGGCTCAATGACTCGAACGCCTCGAGCCAAGGCATCGCATCGTTGGGGCCAGCTATTCCCGCATCCAGCCAAACGTCGAGGCCATGCCCCACCAAGTCAGTCACCACATCCAGGTGCCCGGGCAATCCTCCAATGGCATCCAGATCTGCCACATAAATTCTGCGGGTGCCGCATCGTCTGGTCATGGCCATCGCCAACGCCACCGGGTCGTTACCGCGGCCCAAAACGCCATCCACCTCGCGGTATTCATGCCTACGGCCAGCAATCGCATGAACTGCCACGCCCCCCATGAGGTCAAGCACGGGAATGATCTGAAAAGTTGATGGAAATTTCATTGGGGAGTGGGCCAATACTCTGGAAGCGGTGCCACGACCTCGACCGGCTCATAACGAATTGGATGAAGAAACCTCAAACAACGCGCATGCAGGGCAATCACACGGTCGTGCGACGAGGTTGATTCAGGCCCAAAAGCCCGCGTGGACCCATATTGCAAATCACCAACAATCGGCATGCCCCGGCTAGCTGACTGCAAACGCAACTGATGCATGCGCCCGGTGCGCGGTCGCATTTCCACCAACATCCCCAAAGGCGACGCGCCCAAACAGTCAATTTCAAGTTCTGCAAGGCGAGCGCCTTCGGCACCGGCATCCACCAGCTCCGCACGCGCTTCGTCTGCTATTTTGCACATGTGATCCGACCATTGTGCCGTACCTGCCCAAGCCCTGGCAGAGTATTCAGCCTGCAAAATAGCCCAGTATGTTTTCTGAACCACCCGGTCGCGGAACTGTTCTGCCAACCGTGCCGCTGCTTTCGAGCTTTTGGCAAACATAACCACGCCCGAAACTGGGCGGTCCAGTCGATGGGGAATTCCCAAATAGATGCGGCCTTTTTTGTCATACGTGGTGCGCAAATAGTCGCGGGCAGCCTCTTCCAGAGAAGGTGCTGCCCCTGTCACGCCCTGTGTCAACAAACCGGCCGGCTTACAGAGAACCAAACAATGGTTGTCCTCAAATAATACCTGCGCCGGCGCTACGCCACTCATTGCGGCGGGTTAGCCGGCATAGCGGCTCGGAGCGTCTGGAGCGCTTTTTCCAAAACACGATCCTTGAAGTCTGGCAATAATGGTGTGCGAGGTTTACCAACTTCACGAACGACATCGCGGTCGCCACGCCAGCGCTGATAATCCACACGTTCCTTGTCCTCAAGCTTGACTTCCATTTCGGGATTAGGCGTCACACCCCATTCGTCGGTTTCCTTGCTGTCGGGGAAACGGTGAATGTTTTTGCCGCTGGGCCGCCAGTAACTCGCCGTGGTCAATTTCAACGCGCTCGACTGACTCTCCATAGGAATCACATTTTGAACGCTGCCTTTTCCATAGGAACGCTCGCCAATGATCACGGCCCTGCCATGATCCTGCAATGCGGCAGCAAGAATTTCACTGGCACTCGCCGAGTAGCGATTCACCAGAATCGCAATGGGGAATTCCTTGGCTGGCAAAAACATTGTGCCTTCACGATGCGCTGAATAAACGAGGTCCTGCTGATTGCGGCCACGCGTGCTGACAATCACCCCGTCGTCGAGGAACATGTCGCATATTTCAACAGCGGCTGCCAATAAACCGCCCGGGTTGTAGCGAACATCAATCACCAATCCACGCGCACCAGCAGCCTGAATGGCAGCAAGCGCTGTCCTCAACTCGCCTACCGTCGTTTCGGAAAACGTCGCAATGCGCAAATACGCGATCTTGTCTGGGTTATTGAGCATGAATTCTGGCGTACCGTCAGCTTTGCGGGTATCGCCAATCACACTTTGCACACGAATGATATCGCGTTTAAGGGTATAGTCGACCGGTTTCTTTTCCCCCTCATGCATGACTGTCAGGGTGACTTCTGAACCCGGATCGCCCTGGATCAGGTCGATCGCCTCGCTGATCCCCAGATTTTCGGTGACCTTGCCGTTGATCTTGGTAATGATGTCGCCGGCGAGTATTCCAGCCGTATATGCTGGCGTTCCCACAATGGGGCTGAGCACCGTGAGGCGCCCACCTTTTTGCATATCCACACCAAGGCTGATACCAACACCGCCGAATGTACCTTTGCTAACACGGGAAAACTGCTTGAAATCCTGCGGATTAATGTAGTTGGAATGCGGATCTAAGCGCTCGAGCCCACCGTTGATCATGGCCTCGACAAATTGCCGTTGCTCTTCAGGTTTGAGCTCGCGCACATAGCGCTGGCGCACTTCCTGCAACACGTCCACAACCAGACGCGCCATTTCGTAGTCGCCATCGCGGGCAGCGCTGGGTGCCGACTGGCTGATCGCCAGCCCAAACACACCCGCCATCACTACCCCGAAAAGCCAGCCCAGATTCCGTCCCGACATGGCAAGTCCCCCCGTTAATCTTGATTCATGCTAACCACTGTTTTCTATGGTTGCGATACCGATGCCCCCAAGAAGGCTCAGGCTTGATCCCGTGTGCGAATAAAGGTTGAAATACAGACTCAACCGGAGGCTCGCCGCGTGCAACCGCTTACCCTCGACCTAATTGTTCCACCCGAAGAGTTTCTCGCCCGCAAGGCGGAGTTTCTGGCGGACCATATGCGCTATGTGGAGCGTTATCGCAAAACGCGTCTGGGTCCCCGGGTGACGATGATCTTTGAAAACAGGCAAACCCTCTGGTTCCGCGTTCAAGATCTGATTGCCACCGCGCGCATTACCGACCCACGCGCGCAGGAACGGGAACTTCAGTTCCACAACCGTTTGCTGCCCTCCGCTGGCGGTTTGCAAGCCGCTCTACTGCTAGATACTCCAGCCAGTTCCAGTGCCGATCCGGAAACATGGACTTCCTTGCGGGGTGAAGGGATTTCCATGCATCTTGGACCGCATCGAGTTCTACGGGCCAACATGCTTTCAGCCGACCCGGCAGATCGATGCTGGGGCACGGCCCATTGGATCCAGTTTCTGCCAGATACCACCGATCTTGAACTTCTGGCAGACCCAGACATTCAAGTGTGGTGCGCCATTCAATCTGGAACGTACAGCCAAGCAGGAAATCCCCTTTCGGCGGACATAAGGCGCAGTCTTATCGAAGACATTGCGACCAACGACGCACACAAGCACCAGTCCCGCTAGAATCGATGCAGCCTCTGGCAATGGTGCCAGTTTCCGGTTGAGTCGTGGACGCATGACAGAAACCCGTTCGCTCTTTGGCGACGCTCCAGATCCCACGCCGGCCCCCCAAGCCGCTGCGCTCTATGTCGATCTCGTTTTCGACCGCCCCCTTGAAACCCCATACACCTACGCCGTTCCAGATAAATTGGTTTCTGAAGTAGCCATCGGTAAACGCATCTTGGCTCCGCTTGGATCCAAACCAGACCGCGGTTGGTGCGTGGCCATGCGCCCTGAAGCACCTTCCCGCCCTTGCAAAGCAATCCTGCGGGTTCTCGACCCGGAACCTCTTGTCAATTCCCACTTACTGGAACTGACTCGCTGGATGGCCCATTACTATTTGTGCGGTTGGGGACAGGTCCTGCAGGCCATTGTCCCGGCAGGGGTGCGGCGTCGGGCAGAAGCTCCACCTCGCCGAGCTTCTTGGCTGGTCCCAACCCCCATTGCCGATCTGCCTGCTATTCCCCCGAAACTAACAGCCCGGCAGCAGGAAGCCCTGGACCATCTTCGTACCATCCCCTCCGGGTTGGAAACCTCGCAACTGCTGAAGGATGTAGGCTGCTCCAGCAGCGTTGTCGATGCGCTTGTTGAACGGGGTTTTGCTTCGAAAACCAGTAAGCCGGAAGGCGACCTTCCGGATCTGGCGCATGCAATCGGTGCGCCCAACTTGACACCCGAGCAAACAACCGTTCTTAACCTTCTGGAACCCGCACTCACGGGAAACGCGTTCGCCCCGTTCTTGCTGCTGGGGGTCACTGGAAGCGGTAAGACGGAAGTTTACATGAGCGCCATCGAAAAGGTGGTCGCCCGCGGCAGACAGGCCTTGGTGCTTGTTCCGGAAATCAGCCTGACCCCCCAAACCGAGGCCCGCTTTGCCGCGCGCTTCGCCAGCGTTTCAGTCCTGCATAGTCACTTGGGCGAGAGCGAGCGCCAGAATCGTTGGCGGCGGGTTGCCGCTGGGCGCGCGCAGGTAATTATCGGTGCCCGTTCCGCAGTCTTTGCCCCTGCCCCCAATCTTGGGCTCATCGTGGTGGATGAAGAGCACGAACCGAGCTTCAAGCAAGAATCGACACCCCGGTACCACGGCCGCGATGTTGCAGTAATGCGCGCCAGCCTGCTGGGAATCCCGGTCGTGCTCGGTTCCGCCACGCCATCGCTTGAAACATGGTTCAATGCGTCGCGAGGTATCTACACCCGCCTCGACCTCACCAAACGCGTTGAAAACAGGCCACTGCCCAAAGTGGAAGTCCTCGACATGCGGCACCCACCCGCGCGGGTTCCCCCCGGCAGGGCGCTGAGCGACCCATTGATAGCCGCGCTGCGCCACACGATACGAAATGAGGGACAGGCCATCCTGTTTCTCAACAGGCGCGGATACTCACCGTTTATCGTCTGTCCTTCATGCGGGGAAACCGCCAAGTGCCGTTTCTGTGATCTTGCGCTAACCTTCCACCGCACCCGCGAGGTGCTGCTCTGTCACCACTGCGGTTTCCAGACACCGCCGCTCGAGGAATGCCCATCGTGTCGCAAGGCAACGGTCCGCTATCAGGGCCTTGGCACCGAAAAAGTGCATGAGGAACTGGAACGCCACCTTCCCGGAGCGGTGATTAGGCGTATGGACAGCGACACCATGAGCAAGCCGGGCAGCCACGCCCTTACTCTGGAAGCATTCCGTAATCGCATGGTTCAGGTACTGCTGGGTACGCAGATGGTGGCCAAGGGCCTCGATTTCCCAGGGGTTACCCTAGTTGGTGTTATTCAGGCAGATGCCGGTTTGCATATGCCCGATTTCCGGGCCGCCGAGCGGACCTTTCAACTACTCACTCAGGTCGCGGGCCGATGTGGACGCGGCGACAAGCCCGGGCGTGTGATTGTGCAGACGCTCAATCCCGAGCATGAAGCCGTGGCATTGGCTGCACACCACAACTATTTAGCCTTTACAAAAGGCGAAATGGAGCAACGAGAAGTCCTTGGTTACCCTCCTTATCAGAGGATCATCCGCATCATCATCCGGGCCCACGACGAAAAAGCTGCGGATGATTACGCCGCAAGGTTTGCTGGGGCCTGCCGTCTGGCACATGAATCAACCACACCCAAGAAGCCATTGCGGCTATTGGGCCCCGCCGTAGCGCCGGTGAGTCGACTCAACGACTACCACCGCCGCCACATCTTGATTCTGTCAGCCGACTCACGCCACCTGCATGCGGTGGCACGCGCGGCACTGGCTTCATGCCGGCCCGATGGCGGCGCCGAGATCGCCATCGATGTCGATCCCGGCAGCATGATGTGAGGCCGATACAATTATTACCAACCACAATTAACAAATTGTGTAGGTGGGACCGGCGTCCCGCCGGTCCCTATTACACTTCTACTGCCGCTCTAATCTAAAAAAAGACCGGCGGGACGCCGGTCCCACCTTCTTAGTTCGCAAGCAGAGCCATACGAAATCAATTGCGCGCTAAGCTATTAATTCCATGATGTCAAACAATTGTAACCATTCATCTGTATGCCGTGGATTATCTGTTACGAATGGCAAAATATTTGACCAGACATGGTTTCCAAATCCAGCGATCTCAATCTATTGGCAAGGCCCATACAGTTTCTGTCAACAAGCCTGCAGCCCAACCAATCAAAACCGAAGAGCCCCGCACGAAGTAAGGGGCCACGTGCCAAGCGTCATAATATGAAATCACATTCTTCGATGAAATTCCGGCCAATCGCCTCCGAGGTTGTAGTATTGCCGGGTTCGGTTCAGATCCCTCAACAGGTGTGGCAGGCACTCCTGATTTGCAAGGTAGGAAACCGAGTTTTAGGCACCCCAGAAATCGGTCACGCCGTTGAAAAATGAACGGAACAGCCGCTTCAGCACACTGCCACCGCGCTTTGGGTCGATCAGGTAGTGGCGGCGTTCTTGGTGGCCAGACACCACAGCCAGTAGGTTTTTCCCTGTACTCGCCATCCTGTCTCATTAGCGTTGAGGACTGCCTGATTCTGGATTTCAGACACAGTGCCAAGCCTGCATTAGTCCGCTTTCGGTCACATGAAAATACAGGTCTGCACGCGGGGCAAATGGGCTCCCATGTGTTGCATGTAAGCCCATTGAACATCTTTTGAAACACTTTACCACTGCATCTGACACAATTTCAATTTTGCGTTGCAGTAGCGTTCACCAACCATGCACAGCATACGGCGAAGGGGCATAAATGTGGCTTCATATTTTGAAACTTGGCACGTGGCCCCTTACTTCGTGCGGGGCTCTTCGGTTTTGATTGGTTGGGCCGCAGGCTTCTTGAGAGAAACTGCACGGGCCTTGCCAATAGTTCCGGATCCGCACCCAAAATATTTCGCCGCATATGGCTGAAGGGTTACAAACAATTGAATTTGCACCAATTACCGAAAACACTAACTGGCAATTCCCAGAAGCTTGGCAAATTCAAGGAACAAATAGCTCGAATCGTGCGGCCCCGCGGATGCTTCGGGGTGATACTGGACAGAAAAGACCGGCAATGTCTTGTGGCGGAGCCCTTCCAGTGTGCCATCGTTCAAATTCTGATGGCTCGGTTCCACATCGGCAGGCAACGTGGCAGGATCAACAGCAAATCCATGGTTTTGGCTGGTGATCTCGACTTTTCCCGTGCGCATGTTGCGAACAGGATGATTCCCGCCCCGATGGCCAAATTTCAGTTTGAACGTTTTGGCACCCAAAGCCAACGCCAGCAACTGATGCCCCAAGCAGATCCCGAATATCGGCTTCTTGCCAATCAATCCCTTGATCGTATCGATAGCGTATGTCACAGCTGCTGGATCACCCGGACCATTCGACAAAAAGACACCATCGGGATCCAACGCCAAAACCTGCTCCACTGTTGCATTGCCCGGCAGAACAGTCACGGCGCAGCCAATCTGCGTCAA
>Ga0209598_10002343_pt1 | contig 14850 bp, 12 predicted proteins | sample M_140807_EF_Meta_FD_187317 | JGI IMG/M metagenome (GOLD analysis project Ga0209598, IMG submission 187317) | Freshwater microbial communities from Lake Montjoie, Canada to study carbon cycling - M_140807_EF_MetaG (SPAdes) (version 2) | ecosystem: Environmental > Aquatic > Freshwater > Lake... | reverse complement strand
CCTGCCAGTGGAACTCGGTGCCCCCCTCATCCACGTCGTTGCAGTAGAGGATCCAGGCGAGCACGCGGCGGATCGGCTCGGTGGCCTCATCGCTGGTGGTCCAGTCGCAGTGCCAGCGGTGGAAACCCTCGCCGGGGGCATAGCGCTGCAGGTTGAAGATCGGATTCACGAACAGCTCCTGCTCCGGACAGCATTCGCGAAACAGCGGGCGTTCCTGCAGGTAGCGCTCCAGACCGGCGGTCACGCCGCGCACGATCACCTCGGCCAAGGCGAAGGCCTCCGGATCGCTGCGATCGATCGCCACCAGGCTGATATCGGTGGACACCTTGGCGGGATCGCCGGCGCCGCCGGGCCCGAAGGCCACCCCGGGCCTTTGCAGATCGCCGCGGCGATCAAAGAAAGCCAGCACCCCATCGGCCAGGGCGGCGTAGCCGGCGTTGCGGTAGGTGCCGATCAGCTGCATGGGGGAAAAGGCAAAAAGAGCTGGTGGCGAACCGAGCCAAACCGGAGCCACCTGGAGAGGGAGGAACCGCGGATCAGGAGGCCTCGAGGTCCACAGGGCTGGCCCGCCCATGCTGATTCAGCGGAACGGAATCACCACCACCCCATGGCGGCGCTGCCAGCGCTGTCGGTCCGGCACCACCAAAGCGGTGAGGCCCGTGGCATCGAGGGCGGCGGCCACCGGCTCCAGATCGGACTCGGATCCATCCCCGGCGGCGAACAGGGCTCCCTCCACCAGCACCTGCCCCTCCGCCGGATCCGCCAGCAGCCGCAGACCGCTGGCCTCAAACTCCCGGCTGTAGAAGAGCCGCCGCAGACGAGCGGAGCGCTCCGGGCCGAGGCAAGTGGCGAAGGCCTCCAAGGAGGCGGTGTCGCCGGAGCAGCCGCTGTTGAGCGCCAGCCAGATCAGCAGCTTGGCCCAGCTCTCGATGCTCCAGGGCGGGGCAAAGCTGGTGCGGTGCTGGCGCACGAGTTCAGCGAGGGCGAAATCGCCCAGGTTGACCCTCAGCGTGTCAGGGGAGGGCACGGTGCCGCCGGTGGACCCGGCAGGCTCGGGCTGGCCCGCGGACCCCGCCTGAGCAGTCCCGGCTGGGTGTGGCGGCGCTGATCGGAAGGGATCCATGGCGCCATCCTCGCCGGCGGGGGGCAAACTGCAGAGGCATCCAACCTGCAGGAGAGGCCCGATGGCCCTCGATCTGAACGATCCGGAACTTGAGTTCAGCGACCTGGTGACCGCCTACCAGAGCTGGGTGATGGCGGTGATCAACGACGAGAAACTCGGTGGCGAGAAGCTGCTCACCGAAGAGATCGCCGATGACGCCATCAATGCCATGCGCTTCCTTCCCGATGTGGTGACCAGCGCGATCGAAACCACCCTGGCCCGGGTCTACGACGTGGATCCGGAAGAACTCTCCGAGCTGCTCTACCCAGACGACTGAAGGAGAACACCGGAGCGCGCCGATGGGCTCAGGAGCGCGCTCTCGATTCCTGAGGTTCGGGCTGCTCGCTCACCATCCACTCCTTGGGGAACGGTGCGTTCTCCGCGCCGACCTCCCGATGGACGGGCCGCCTGGAGCCAGCTGGCAAGGGGCGATCGTGGAGGAGGTCCTGACGGAAGTAATCGCCCACCCTGTGGCCTGAGGCCGTGATGGCAGCCAGGTTCTGGCGGCGCAGCCCCGCCAGGGCGGCGGCCGCCACCAGGGCCACAAGGGTGGAGGCAATGGTGCGCTGGAACAACCCCTCCAGACGGCTGCGCCGCTGGTCATCCAGCCGGGTCCTGAGGCGGGCTTCGCCGTTGCGGAGGGCCTCGGCCAGCTTGTTCTTGAGCTGACCAGCCGTTTCAGTGGGGTCCACGGCCATGGAGATGCTGGGATAGCGCTGCACCACCCGAGCCACGGCCATGGGTGTATCGAGCGGAGCCACCTGATCCAGCAGCTGCCGGCTGCCGTTGCGGAAGAGCTGCAGCTGGGTGGTGATCTCGGATTGCACAACTTTGTTATAACCCACCGCATCGCGGATCATCAAAGGCACCAGCAGCAAGTACCCCACGACCAGGGGCAGCAGGAGCCGGTGGAGCAGCTGCACCGGAAACTGCTCACGGCTGCGCCGCTCCCGGTTGCCCTGCAGGAAGATCAGGGCCATGGAAAGCAGCAACCAGGGCACAAAGGCAATCAGCCCGTTGGCCATCGCCAGCCTGCCCGGAATGCTTTTCAACAATTCGGGCGAGAGAGTGCCTCGAACCAAGAGATTGATTGCACCGATCGATAAAAGGCCATAGCCGGCCAGGCGCAAGGGATAAAAGATCATCCGGCCAACGAGTGAAACACTGGGAGAAGCGTGCAGAAATCTATGGATAAATCCCGACCTATTCCTGGATGACTGCGGATGTGCGCAGTCCTGCACCGCATCAGCACCGTGTCCGCCCACGCCACGCCTCAGTCCCCAAGCCCGGGGCAGCCGCGGCGCCGTAGGGCGATCCGCCCGGAAGGGGGCACGGCAACCCTGTAAGGTTTCAACCATGCCCGTCGGGTCACACCGCCGCGTTTTTATGACGCAGCCGGCACAACCCGATCAGCCCTGATCAGCCACAGCGACCAGCCGAGGCAGCCATCCAGCGCGACTGACCAACGCGAGGCTGGCAAGCGATCAGCCAACGCCACCGGCCAACGCAAACCGGCACGGCGATCCTGCGAACGCGGCATCTGAACCCGCCACCGCAAAGTGCCGTTTCTCGGCTCCATCGCCAGGCCTGATCGCAAGGCTTGATCCCACGGCATGCTCGGGCCGCCCCAACGCCCGGCAGCGACCCATCGCGAAGGGTCGTGCATGCGTCAAAGACTCCCGCACCGGCCCGAACCGGTCCGCGGGTGATCTGCGACACAGCCCCCGAACCAGCCCAGAATCACCATCAGGGTTCGCGCTTTGAACCGCGACCACACCTGATCTCCCATCTGCGCTTCAGCAGGCCGGAAGCATCCCCGCGAAACCGGGATCGCTCCCGCCTCACCCATCCCACCCAGCGAGCCGCCCCCCTGCAGCGGGGAAGCCGCCTGGGGAGCGTTGGACCTTGCAGCCCAGGCCAGGGCATTCACCCATTCCACTCCACGAAATCGACCATGACGAATCCAATCCCAGCCACCCCCATGGCCAGGGCCCACCCCTCCCGGGGCCCGGCCCCCAGGCCCATCCAGCCCCATTCCGCTCCGGGGGCCCACGCCGCAGCGGCGCCCCCCTCCTGTCCCCTGCCGCGTCGCACCCCCGCCGGCCCCGGCCGATCGGCCCCAACCTGGGAAGAACTCCTGGGTCAGCGCTGAGGGGCGGCCAGCCCCTGCCGGGCGGCTGCGCTCCGCTGCCGTGGCGGCAGCGGCCCGGGCGGCGGCCCCTGCCAGGGCAGGGGAGCCTCGAGGCTGAGGGGCTCTCCGGTGCGGGGATGCTCCAGGCTGAGTCGCCAGGCGTGCAGGCGCAGCCTTCGATCAGCGCCGCGACTGAGGGCGTGGCCATAGAGGGGATCCCCCACGATCGGGTGCCCCAGCCAGGCCAGATGAACCCGCAACTGGTGGGATCGGCCGGTGTGGGGCTCCAGCCGCAACCGGCACCAGCCAGCCCCCCGCTCCTGACACCACCAGTCCGTGCGACTGGGCCGCCCGGTCGGGTGCACCCGGTAGAGGGGAGGCCTGTGACGGGCCTTGGCCAGGGCCGCCTCGACCCGCCCCGCCGGAGCGGACAGCCAGCCGGCCACATCGGCCAGGTAGGTGCGCCGCACCCGACGGGCCTCCAAAGCCATCGCGAGGCTGCGGTGGGTGTCCGGATCCCGGGCGAGCAGCAACAGGCCCGAGGTGTCGCGATCGAGACGATGGGGCAAGCGCAGCGGCCCCCAGGCCGACTCCAGGCGGGCCGGCACCGCATCGGCCAGGGCCGGCCCGCGGCCGCTCTGGCTCAGCAACCCGCTGGGTTTATCGATCACCAGCAACCAGGGATCGGCGTGGAGCACCACGGGATCCGGCGGGGCAGGACTCGGCACGGCAGGCAACCACGCACCCCATGCTGCCGCGGGGCTGGCTTCCGGTCGCCTGTGTTTCGCACGTGAATGGAGCCACGCAGGGGCGGGCCGCCGCAGGCTCTGGCCATCAGCGGCAACGCCATGGACCTTCCCTCCCCCCCTTACACCCCTCCCCAGCTACTCCGCGATCTTCATTTGCTCGACATGCTTGAGCTCACCGGCACCACCCATCTGGCAGGGCAGTGGCTGGCGTTGTCCCAGCCCACGGTGAGTCGCCGCTACCGGCGCCTGGCCGCCGACTTCGGTCTGAAGCCCTGCCGCCGTGGAACGAAGGTCTGCCGGTTCGGCAGCAGCGTGAGCCTGCGCCAGCTGCGCCACGGCTTTCGTTGGCACCGCTTGGAAGCGGGGGTGGTGGCTGTGGCGAGCGATCCGCTCCACCAGGGCCTGCTGGAGGGCCTGGAGGGGTGGCTGCCGATGCCGATGCGGTTCCGCCCCGCCCACCAATGGGAGCACCTGGTGCGCGAGGCCGTGGTGGATGCCGCCCTGGTGAGCTCCCTGGAGCTGGAGCCTTCACCCTGGGAACCCCGCTCCCGGGCTGAGGGGGAAGCCGAGGGTGGTCGGGAAGGCGCCGACCGACCGGCCCTGGAACGGCTGCACCTGGGGCACTGGCCGTTGAGCCTCGCCCTGGCCCGACCGACCCGCCGCCCGGCGGTGCTCGCGCCCGCCGCGGCCCTGGCACCGGGACTGCACACCCTGCTGGAGAACCGGAGACTGAGCCTGGTCACCACCGCCGGCGCCGGCGCCCATGACCCGAGGGCCTGGCTGGCGCGCCTGGGCTCCGGAGGGCTGGCCGCTCCCGTGCCCGCCCTCCTGCTCGATCACCGTCGCGGTGCCTTCGGCCAGCTCCAACAGCTGGAGACCGATTTTCCCCTGCGGGAGCACCTCTGGCTGCTGCTGCCCAGCGGCTGGCAGGGGCTGCCGGCGCTGCAGCGCACCGTGGCAGCCCTTCGGGAGTTGGCCGAGGCGGCCGGCGCCCAGCCCGGGATGCCCCCCTGCCCTGGGGAAGCGGAGGCCATGGCCCGGCAGGCCGGCTGAACGCTCAGAGCGGATCGCCCCCCGCCGGATCCGGCAGGGGGCAGGAGGTTTCGATCCGCTCCGCAAGGGCCAGGCAGCGATCCATCTCCTGCCAGAGCAGTTCACGCCGCTGGTCGTCCACGGCGAAGGAGCGGTGATGGAGATCCCGCCCCACATAGCGAAGGGCATCGCGAAGGCGCAGCCAGTCGTCCGGCGTGAAGGCGGGAAGCGGGGACTCCATGGGATGGCAGGGGCGGAGAACAGAGGATGACGGGGCGGGCGCGGGCCGAAGCGTTCAGGAGGGCGCCATCAGATTGATGCGGTAGAGCACCTCCTCCAGGGCCTCAGCGGCCCGCACGCCGGCCCAGCGCTGGGGGTTGGCGGCGCTGCAGCAGCTGTTCACCGGCGCCAGGATCGTGCTGGGGCGGGCATGGCAGAACTGCACCACGCTGTGGCGCTCGCCGCTGGCGCCCGGCGGGGCCACCACCCGGTGCCAGCCGGCCGGAATGGTGCCGTTGCTGAGGCGCTCGAGCATCAGGCCGGTGTTGAGGATCACCCGCCCCTCCGGCGGTGCTGCCGCCACCCACACCCCATCCACCAGCACCTCAAGGCCGGCGGCGGTGGCGCGCGGCAGGGCGGTGATCAGATTGATGTCGGCATGGGCAGCGGCCCAGAGGTGGCCGGCGGCCGGAGCCGCGGCCATGGGGGGATAACGGATCGCCCGCGTGAGGGTGGGGGCCTCCTGCACCATCTCCTCAAAGAAGGTTTCGGCGCAGCCCATCCCCAGGGCGATCACCCGCAGGAAGCGCCGCTGCAGATCGGCGATGGCGGCGTGAAAGCGCTCCAGCACCGCCGTGATGCCGGGCACCACCGCCTCGGGCAGCACGGGCTCCGGATAGAGCACGGGATAGCGGCGCCGCAGCGGATGCTCTGGGGGCAAGGGGGCCGACCAGTTGAGCATCTCCTTCCAGTCGGCCTGGTCGTGACCGGCTGCGGTTTCCACCAGCAGGCCCGTGTAGCCGCTCTGGCCATGGCTCTGGGGCGCGTGGAAGCGGGCCTTGCTGGCGGGATCCAGGGCGAAGAAGCGCTGCAGCAGGCCGTAGGTGGTGTCGAGCAGATCGATGGGCAGATCGCTGCTGGTGTAGACGAAACCGGTGGCCAGGCTGCGGCGCACCCCGTCCACCACCGCGGCCCGGGTCGCCCCATCGCCCCGCTCGAAGGCCAGCAGATCCACATCGAGGATGGCCGGTTCCACCATGGGCCGCGCAGCGCTGGATTCCCCGATCCTCGGCGAAGGCTGCCGCACCGGCCAGCCGCATGGGCTCCCCCAAGGCCGCCATGCGGCAAAGCCGCCCGCAGGATCTCGCCACTGCCCCTCTGGGCAGGTCCGAGGCGCCGGCCTGCCCGGGGGAAACACAGCCAAGTGTTCTGGCCGACACCAAGAGCCAGCGGAGGGATCATGATGGATTTCAACAACCTAAAGTTGCTCAATCCGTGGCCTTCACATCCGTCCAGATTCAAGAGTTTTTATTTCTTTATCTCGGCAAGATTGCTTCAGCCATTGCTCTGTGGCTAGGGGGAGGATGGGGCATCAAGATCCTGCTGGGGATCTGCCGGCGCTCCCTCAGCAAAGGCGGCATGCAGCCCGGTTTGGTGTCCTACATCACCTCAGTGATTGGCACCACGCTGCGCGTTTTTCTTCTGCTTTCCATTCTCGGGATCTTTGGCATCCAAACCACGAGCTTTGCAGCCTTGATCGCCGGTGCTGGCCTGGCCGTTGGAGCGGCAGCCAGCGGATTACTGAGCAATTTCGCCGCCGGCGCTTTCCTCCAAGGCCTACGGCCCTTCAAGGTCGGCGACTACGTCATTGCCGGCAACGTCGAGGGCACGGTGGAAGAAGTGGGCATGCTTGTGACAACGATCGTGACACCTGATCACGTGCACACACTGGTTCCAAACGGCAAATTACTCACCGATACCGTTAAGAATTTTTCCGCCAACGCCTACCGAAGGGTGGAGCTTGAGGCCAACCTGGAAGAAGGCGACGACGTTGTTAAGGCCATTGAATTGCTGCAAACCTCCCTGCAGACCATTCCCAACCAGACCCCAAACAAACCGCCCGTTGTTGATCTGCTGGAATTCAAAAAGAAGGGTCCGCGTCTTGCCGTTTGGCTTTATACACACACCCAGCACTATTGGCAAGTTTATTTCGACGCCAATCGCGTCATCTCCAATGTTTTGCTTCGCCACAATCTCAAGCCCACAGCCACGCCAAGCAATAACCCCTCAACAGCAACCGCCGCTCCCTGAGGAGTGGGCTGCCGTTGTAGCCGCTGCGCCAGCGCTTTGGTTCACGGCCCCGTCGAAGGGCAGCGCAGAGCCGCAGCCCTCAAAGAGGCCGTAATGGCGGCTGAAATCTCCGATGAAAGTGAAATGGGGCGACAGACGGCTTTCGGCGAGCATGCGGAACGTGTTGCCGCACACCGGAAACACCTTGCCGGCCTCGATCCAGTGGTGCTTGTCGAAGGGCAGGGCATGGGGGTGTGCGGCGATCGTGCCGCGGTAGATCACCGCCTGGCCGTGGTCTTCGCAGGCATCCTCCAGCTCAGGAAGGTGAAAGAGCCGATAGGTGGCGGAGAAAAAGCGGATCGCGCCGGTGCGTGCGGCCAGCTCGGCATCGGTGATCTCCAGCGGCCGGTCGCTCACCAGGCGGGGATCGGCGAAGCCCGCCCGGCGGGCCAGGCGGAGGAAATCGTTCCAGTAGAGGGCGCCACTGAGGCATTCGCCGTAGAGCACCGGATCGTGGCGCAGCGCCTCGGGCACGCGCCGATCGGCATAGACATCGGCGAAGAAGAACTCACCACCGCGCTTGAGCAGGCGCCGCACCCCCTTCAACACGGCCAGCTTGTCGGTGGAGAGGTTCACCACGCAGTTGGAGATCACCAGATCGAAGCTGCCGGGCTCGAGCGGCAGCTGCTCGAGCTGCTCGATGCGGCCCTCGAGAAACTGCACGTTGGCGAAGCCGAAGCGCTCGGCGTGGTGCTGCTGATGCCGGCGGGCCACCGCCAGCTGCTCCGGCGTCATATCCACGCCCACCACCTGTCCGGCGGCGCCCACCAGCTGGGCCAGCAGGTAGGCATCGCGGCCGCTGCCGCAGCCCAGATCGAGCACCCGCAGTCCCTCCAGCAATGGCGGCACCACCAGCCCACAGCCGTAGTAGCGCGACAGCACCTCAGGGTGGATGCGGGCCAGCAGCGGGCGCAGGGCCTCGGGAACGCTGCTGGCGTCACAGCAGGCGTTGGTGCGCAGATCGGCGCTGCTGCCGAGGGTGGCGCCGTAGTACTCCTGCACGCCATGGCTCAGGTCGGTGGATGGCGTCATGGGGTGGGGTGAGCGATGGGATGGACGGTCCTGATGGGGACCGGGTTGGCAGGGTTGGCAGTGACGCCGCGCCGCCGGGCGGGGCAGAGGCTTGGTCAGCGCATCGGCCCGGGAGCAACCGCCGGCAACCCCTGACGGTTTCAGGGCGTTTTGGGCGATCCTTGCCCGGCTAGCCGGTGGCCGGGATCCCTTGCCCCAGCAGGCTCAGATCCCAGTCTGGCGGTGGTTTCTGGCGATGCCCGATGCCGGTTTCGAACCAGCGACATCCTGCTTGTAAGGCAGGCGCTCTACCGCTGAGCTAATCGGGCGGCCAGGCCATTGTGCCGTGTCCGCTGGCCTGGAATCGGCGCCGGTTCGAGGCACCGGATCCGAGGATCGGCATCCTGTGACCCATTCTCCCCTCCGCCCATGGCCAGCGGCCGCTCCCATGACCGCGCCACCAGCCTGCTGGCCCTCCCCTTCGGCCTGCTCTGGTGGCCCCTGCTGGGTCCGATCGGAACCGTGGTGGCCGCTGCCGCTTTCCTGTTCGGAGGACTGTGGCTTTCGCCGGACCTCGACACCCGCTCCCGGGCCACCCGGCGCTGGGGTCCGCTGCGGCTGTTCTGGTGGCCCTACCGCCACTGGCTTCCCCACCGTTCCCTCTTTTCCCACTGCCCCGGGCTGGGCACCGCCGGCCGCCTGGCCTATCTGGGCGTGCTGGTGATGATCGGATCGCTGCTGCTCATGCCCTACGGCAGCCCGGGGCCGGACCAACTGATGAACACCCTGCAGCAGCACTGGTTGAGCCGCCGGCCCCTGGTGGTGGCAGCCCTGGCGGGGCTGGAGATGAGCAGCTGGCTCCACCTGCTCCAGGACGGCGATCCCCTGCCCCGGCTGCGGTTAAGGCCGATCCTGCTCTCGGGGCGGTTTCGGCGGCGACGGCGCCAGCGCGATCGACCCGGCAGAAACGTCGAGCCCCCGGCGGGAACCGTGCGGGTCAGGCGGCGGCGGCGCTGAGGCCGCTGCCTTCCAGCAGCAGGACGCAGGAGGTGGCAGGGTAGCCCTCGATCCCGCGCCGCCCCGGCGGATCCCTGGCGCCCATGCCCCCCGCCCACAACGACGACGCCTCCCCGCCGCCCCCGGGAACCCGGGATCCCGCGGCCCCAGGGGCAACGGATGCCATCCGCGACCTGATCGCCGTGGTGGATCGCCTGCGCGATCCCGAGGGCGGCTGCCCCTGGGACCTGGAGCAGACCCACGCCTCCCTGATCCCCTATGTGCTCGAGGAAGCCCACGAGGTGGCCGATGCGATCCGCCACGGCGACGACGACCACCTGGCGGAGGAACTGGGCGACCTGCTGCTGCAGGTGGTGCTCCATGCCCGCCTCGGCAGCGAGGAGGGGCGCTTCGATCTGGAAGGGATCGCGCGGGGCATCAGCGCCAAGCTGGTGCGGCGCCATCCGCATGTGTTCGCTGGGGCGGAGGCCAACGACAGCGCCGCGGTGCGCCGCAGCTGGGAGGCGATCAAACACCAGGAGCTTCTCGAGAAGGAGCAGGCCCGCCGGGGCCTCAACCAGGGAATCCACCCGGAAGGCACCGGCATCGCGTCGCCGGCGGCCGCGGCCAGCGCCAGCCCGCTCAGCGACAGGCTGGCCGGCAAGGTGCGGGGGCTGCCGGCCCTGGCCGGCGCCATGGCCATCTCCAAGAAGGCCGCCGCCGCCGGCTTCGAGTGGGAGAGCATCGCCGGCGTTTGGGAGAAGGTGGAGGAGGAGCTCGCCGAACTGCGGGAGGCCGTGGCCAGCGGCGACCACCACCACGCCCAGGAGGAATTGGGTGATGTGCTGTTCACCCTGGTGAATGTGGCGCGCTGGTGCGGCCTCGATCCCGAGGAGGGGCTGGCCGGCACCAACCGGCGCTTCCTCGATCGCTTCCGGCGGGTGGAGGCGGCCCTCGGCGGTGAGCTCTCCGGCCGCGGCATCCGGGAGCTGGAACTTCACTGGCGGGCCGCCAAAGCCGCCATCCGCGCCGAGGCAGCCCCTGGTGGCTCCACCCCCCAGGAGCCCAGCGAACCGCCAGCCGCCGCTTCAACCGCGGCCCTCAGTCCTCCTCCGGCCTGATCGCCCCGCCTCGCTGGGCCTTGCGGGCCGCCCGCTGCCGCTTGGCCACCAGCCGACGCTCCACCGCACCACGGCTGGGGCGGGTGGCACGGCGCGGCGGCGGCGGCGGTGCGATCGCCTGCCGCAGAAGCTCCCGCAGGCGCTCCAATGCCGCCTGACGGTTGCGCCATTGGGAGCGATGCTCCTCGGCCACCACCACCAGCTGGCCCTCCACCAGACGGGGGGCGAGGCGCGCCAGGGCCCGGGCGCGCAGCGGGGCAGGCAGGGCAGCGGTGGTGGCCAGGGGAAAGCGCAGCTCCACGCGGGCGTCGGTCTTGTTCACGTTCTGGCCACCCGGACCGGAAGCGCGCGAAAAGCGCCAGCGAAGCTCGGAGCGCAACAGCTGCAGGCCTGGCGCCAGGGCCAGGGCGGAATCGGCCGCCGGGGAAGGCTCCCGCAAGGGTTTCCCGTAGGGCACCTCCATGGCTCCGCCTTGCCTGCCAGCTGCCATGGGACCCAGCTTGACCCATGGCAGCGCCGCGGCTCCAGTGTCCTTACGATTCAGCCGGGCGACGAGCGAACCAATTGATGCCCTGTGATGCCTGCCCGTTCTTGGTGGCCCTAGAGCACCGCCCTGCCATGGCTCGCCCATGAACCGCTTCCCACCAGGGCGGGGCTGGCTGGAGCGGTTCCCTGGCCAGCTCTCGATCACCCGACGTCTCACCTTCACCTTCCTCGCCGTGGGGCTGGTGCCCCTGCTCACCAGCCAATGGATGGCCCTGGAGCAGTTCAAGCGCACCCTGGTGCTCAACCACCTCGAGCAGACCGGTCAGATCGCCGAAGCCAAACGGGATGATCTCGAAGCCTTCCTCGACGGCCCGCGAAGAGCCCTGGAACAGCTGGCGCAGTCGCCGGTTCTGCGGCAGGAGCTGGAGCGGAACCCGGAGCCGCAACGGGCGACCCCCCAGCTCAAGGAACTGCTGCGCTCGGAGATCGGTCCAAAAGCCTCCGTGGAGTCCCTCAGGAGCCTCTACCTGGTGAGCCCCCAAGGCACGGTGGTGTCCTTCGATCGGCATCCGGCCTCCCAGAAGGAGCCGGGGGCGACAGCACTCGAGCGGGCCCTCCACCAGCGGCCCATTCCCGCCGTGGCCTTCGGAAGCAGCCCGGAACGGGGGCTGACCCTGCTGATCCTGGCCCGGGACCCCGCCCGCAACAGCCTGCAGACTTTTCTGACGGTGCCCCTGCGGGGAGAGGCAGGAAAGCCCCTGGGGTTGGTGGCGGGCAGCATCGATGGCGAAAGCATCCTGCGCCTGCTGAACACCCGACTGGTCGGCCTGGGACGAAGTGCCCGCACGGACCTGATGACCCTGCAGAGCGAGGGGACCTCCCGCAGCCTCTCTCCGACCGTTCCAGAAACAGGATCCGCCACGACCCTGCGCTTTGAGCCACCCCTGGCCGAGTCCGTGGCCAACCGCAACCGGTCCCAGCCAGCCGCCCTCGACGGCCGCTTCCACAACGGCGCCGGTGGGGAGCGGGTCGGGTCCTGGCGCAGCCTTTCCCAGGGGAGGATCGGCCTGCTGGTGTCGCTGGATCGGCAGGAGGTGCTGAATTCGGTGGCTGACCTGCGGAACCGGCTGCTGGGCCTGATGCTTCTGGCCACAGGCCTGGTGGGCGCGGCGGGGGCGCTGCTGGGGCGCAGCCTCACGCGCCCCTTGCGCGACCTGCACAAGGCGGTGGGCGACTTCGACATTGGCAACGATGGCCAGCTGCGGCCGGTGGCGGTGTCAGGCCATGACGAGATCGCCGAACTGGCCAACACAATCAACCGCATGATCCTGGGAATCCAGGAGCGCTCCGCCAGCCTCAACCGCACCAACAACCGGATCCAGACCTACATCCAGACCGTGCAGACCGCCCTGCTGGCGATCGGCAACGGCGGAGAGATCACCCTGCTCAATGAAGCCGGCTGCCGACTGCTCGGCTTCACGCCAGCCGGCTGGCTCGGCCGCAACTGGCTCGCCGACTTCGTGGTGGATGGGGAGGCCCGGCGGCAGCTGGCCGAGGCCCTGGCCCGGGGCCAGCAGGCCGGCGCCGCTGCCGCCATCGGCGAGGCGGCCGAACTCGAATATCACGTGCGCGCCCAGGATGGCCGGGTGTTGCTGATGCGCTGGCACAGCTGCCTCCTGCAGGGGGAAACCGGCCAGGTGCTGGGCATGCTCTGCTCAGGGGAAGACATCACCCGCAGCCGCAGCCAGGAACTTGAACTGATCGAGGCCCGCAGGGTGGCGGAACAGGCCAATGCAGCCAAGAGCGAATTTCTCTCGCGCATGAGCCACGAGCTGCGCACCCCGATGAATGCCATCATCGGCCTCTCCCATCTGGCGCTGCGCGCCGATCCGGAACCGCGGCTGAAGGATTACATCAGCAAGATCTACGGAGCGGGCCAGAAACTGCTGGCGATCATCAACGACATCCTCGATTTCTCCAAGATCGAAGCCGGCCGGATGAGCCTGGAGCGCACGGATTTTCTCCTCGATTCCGTGCTCACGGATCTCACCGGCATGATCGCCCAAAGGATCTTCGACAAGGGCCTGGAGCTGTTATTCCTTGTCGACGAAGCCGTGCCCAGGCACCTCAACGGTGATCCCCTGCGCCTCGGGCAGGTGCTGTTGAACCTGCTCTCCAACGCCAGCAAATTCACCGAACGCGGTCAGATCCTGCTGCGGATCCAATGCCTCGAACGCCAGGGCCAGCGCGTCAGGCTGGGCTTCGAGGTGAGCGACACCGGCATCGGCATCAGCGCCAGCCAGCTGGCCCATCTCTTCCAACCCTTCGAGCAGGCGGAACTCTCCACCGCCCGCCACTACGGCGGCACGGGCCTCGGCCTCACCATCTGCCGCCACCTGCTGGGGTTGATGGAGGGAAGCATCGAAGCCAGCAGCGAGATCGGGGCTGGAACCACCTTCAAGGCCACGGCCTGGTTCGGCCTCACCGCCGCGCCCCCCTCTCCGGTGCTGCCCCAAAGGCTCAATGGCCTCTCGGTGCTGCTGGTGGATGACAACCCGATCGCGATCAGCGTGCTGGAGTCGAATCTGGCCCATCTGCCGATCCAGCTGGCCTCCTGCGCCAGTGGCCAGGAGACCCTGGATCGGATCGCCCAGGCGGCAGCCTCGGGCCACCCCATCGATCTGGTGCTGCTCGACTGGCAGCTTCCCGACATCGACGGCCTGGAAACCCTTCGCCGGCTGCGGGCGCTGCCCGACCTCCCGTCCCCCGAAGTGGTGATGGTCACGGCCTACGGCAACGTCGAAATCCGCACAGCCGCCGCCGAACTGGGCGTCAAGGGCTTCCTCACCAAGCCGATCTGCCAATCCGAACTGGTGGACACCCTGATCGACCTGCTGGAGCCCACCAGCGGTAGTGGCCAGCCGGGGGCGCCGGCGGCGGCGGCCCAGCTGAGCGAGGGCCTGGCCGGCCTGCGGGTGCTGCTGGTGGAGGACAACCAGGTCAACCAGCAGATCTGCGTCGAACTGCTCAGCAGCATGGGCGTGCGGGTCACCGTGGCTGAGAACGGCGAGGAGGCCCTGCAAAAGCTGGAGGAGCCGGAGAAGGATTCTGGCGGAGAAGAGAACCGTGGCGGAGAAGAGGACGGCCGCCTCCCCTTCGACCTGGTGCTGATGGACCTCAACATGCCGGTGCTCGATGGCTGGGAGGCCACCCGGCGCCTGCGCCTCAACCCCCGCTTCGACCCCCTGCCGGTCCTGGCCATGACGGCCCACGCCCTGGTGGAGGAGCGGGAGCGCTGCCTGGCACTCGGCATGCAGGAACACCTCACCAAACCGATCGAACCGGCACGCTTGTTCAGCGCCCTGGCCCACTGGGGTCACCGCACCCTGGGGACGGACAGCCCGCCGGCCGGAGCCCCGGCCGAGCCGATGCCGACCACCCCACTGCCACCGCCCGGCCTCGACCGGACCGGCGGGCTGCGGCGCACGGCAGGCAACGAAGAGCTCTACCACCGGCTCCTCGTGAGCCTCGCCCACACCCAGGCCGATGCCGCCGAACAGGTGGCTGCCGCGCTGGAGGAAGGCGATGCCGCCGCAGCCCGGAGGATCACCCACACCGTGAAAGGCGTGGCCGCCAACCTTGGGGCAACAGCCCTGGCGGAAGCTGCCAGCAGGCTTGAGAACACCGTTCAGGCCGGCCGGCCCAGTGCCGACGACCTGGCGCTGTTCCGCCGGACCCTGGCGGAGACCGTGGCCCTGATCCTCGCCCTGCCTTCGGCGGGGAGGACAGCGGCCCAGGAAACGGCCGAGGCCG
>Ga0209598_10002342_pt1 | contig 14851 bp, 9 predicted proteins | sample M_140807_EF_Meta_FD_187317 | JGI IMG/M metagenome (GOLD analysis project Ga0209598, IMG submission 187317) | Freshwater microbial communities from Lake Montjoie, Canada to study carbon cycling - M_140807_EF_MetaG (SPAdes) (version 2) | ecosystem: Environmental > Aquatic > Freshwater > Lake... | reverse complement strand
GATTCCTTACTTCTTATCACGAGACTCTTCAGGCCATTCCGCCAGTCTCTCGCAGAACAACCTGCGCCAAAGTCCTAGATCAACTAACTGGATGGCGCATATTCTCCTAGGGCGTTGCCCTAGGCTATATTAGATCGCCCCGTTGGGGCTGGAAAAGGTCGCAGCGTCCTTGCCGCTACGCTCCCCTACTCCACCCGCACGACGCCCTTTTTGAGAATGACGTTCGCATACAAGGCCGTCTCCGAGGTCGCCACGATGGCGTACGCCGCGCGCGCTCGTTCGTAGAAGGCGTAACGCTCGAGCTTCGCGATGCCTACATCCGGTTGGATGCGATCGACAATCCCTCGATACGTCGTCCAAATCGTCGGCTGATAGCTGTCCCCAGGAACCAAATCCATCAGTGAGACAGGTTCACTCACGTAACTATCCAAGGGAAACAGGGCCAGCACCGCCTCCAACAACTCAGGAACGCCTGACCCCGCGCAATGCACCAAATTTCTGGCGTGACTCGCAGCGGGAAAGTTGGCGTCTGCGAGCACAATTTCATCTCCATGCCCCATCTCCATAAGAATCTTCAACAAATCGGCGGTCAGCAGAGGGGAAATGCCTTTTAACATAAACAACTGGAAAATGTGACTGAGAGGGAGGATCCAATTCGGAACATTGCAATCATCTGCTAGCATCACGTCAGCGCGCAAGCTTGGCTCTGATTTTCAGACGTTTTTTTTGCGTATCCCTGACGCCACCATTTCGCCGTTAATGCCCTCCCCGCCATCGTACTGCGTCATCATCCCCAGCTACAACTCGGGCCGCTGGTTGGCGCCAACGCTTGCCTCAGTCCTCGCGGCAGACGTCCCCGTCTTTCTGGTCATCGACGGCTCAACGGATCAAAGCGAACGTTGCATCGAAGGGTTTTTTGGGCACAAGACACCGCTAAACGTACTGCGTCTTTCGGAAAATCGGGGCAAAGGGGCCGCCGTGCTCGAAGCGCTTGAGGCCGCGTCTCTGGCGGGTTTTTCCCATGCGCTAGTTTTTGACTCAGACGGACAGCACGAGCCCCGAGACATCCCCGCGATGCTCTCACTTTCCCTCGCGCACCCAGAGGCAATGATTCTCGGCGCGCCTCGCTTCGGTCCCGAGGCTCCCTTGCTGCGCGTTCTCGGGCGACGTATCGCGAATTGGTGGACGAACCTTGAAACGCTTTGGGGCGGGATCCAGGACTCTCTATTTGGGCTCAGGGTTTATCCTGTGGCCGAGTCGATCAAAGTCCTCCATTCAATATCTGGCGGGAGACGGTTCGATTTTGAAACTCAGCTTTGTGTCAGACTTTATTGGTCTGGCACTCCCCCTATTAATTATATCTCAAAGGTGCTTTATTTCCCGAAAGCCGATGGCGGGATTTCTCATTTTAATTATTGGAGAGACAATCTTCTTTTAATCCGCACCCATTCTCATTTGTTAATCAAAGCAATTTTCTCTTTGCCAATGCTCTGGCGACTACGGCGGAAAAGCCGCTCCTATAGAGAATATTCGGCGGCATTAGCCCAAGAAGTTTGCCACCGCACCAAATGCGAGTAAGCCGCGCAGCTTATCAATATAAATCTAACCGTATATAAGCACCGTGCGGGTTCGCAGGTTCAGTTTACGGATTTGATCTAAACATCACCGCTGATCTGGGTAATGCGGGCGTGTTTATGCAGTGAGTCGACATTCTCGATTCGTAGCGAGACAGACGTCCCACCAAGCTCACTCGTATCAGCTCAAAACCATACCTCTCGTTTTCTCCATCCCCTTCCCCGATTTTCGCACACTTATGAATCCCCTCCGCCGCCTCCCGCTTTACGCCACACTCGTTTTACTTTCCATCTCCGTATTGTTTGGTAGCGAGTCTTTTGCACAGAGCCCCCAATCCGGGAAGCTCGCTCCAGTCCTGCAGCCCTTTGTGGAAAATCACACGCTTGCCGGAGCCGTCGTGCTCGTCGCAGATCCCGAAAAAATCCTCGATGCCGAAGCCGTCGGTTGGGCAGACATCGCCGCAAAGAAACCCATGCGCACCGATTCGGTTTTCTGGATCGCCTCGCAGTCCAAACCGATCTCAGCCACGGCCCTGATGATCTTGGTGGACGAGGGCAAGGTCGACGTCAACGACCCTGTGGAAAAATACTTGCCGGAATTTAAGGGACAACAAGTCGATACCAGCGCCGACCCCGCCCATCCGCAACTCAAGACGCCCAATCACGCCATCCTCGTACGAGAGATCCTTAGCCATACCAGCGGGTTGCCTTTCAAATCTGCGATTGAAGAACCAACGCTGGATTTGCTGTCTTTGGAGACGCGTGTGAAGAGCTACGCGAAGTTGCCGCTGCTGTTTGAGCCGGGAATGAAGTCGAAGTATTCCAATGCAGGGATCAACACTGCGGGACGCATCGTCGAGGTGGTCAGCGGACAGAGCTTCGAGACGTTTCTGGAGGAGCGGATTTTCAAGCCCTTGGGCATGACAGACACGACGTTTTATCCGAACAAAAGCCAGATTGAACGGCTCGCAAAGTCCTACAAACCAAATGCCGCAAAGGACAACCTCGAGGAAATCACCATAGGCCAGCTCAAATACCCTTTGGACGATCCGGATCGGCGCGCCATGCCTGCGGGAGGTCTATTTTCGACGGCAAACGATCTGTCACTTTTCTACCGAATGATGGCCAATAAAGGCATCCTAAACGGCAAACGAATCCTCTCAGAAAAAGCAGTGCAAACCATGACATCCGATCAGTCTGGCGAAGCGAATTCGCACTATGGCTTCGGGTTCGGGACGGATGGAAAGTCCTTCACTCATGGCGGAGCGTACGGCACCAATTCCCGCTTCGACCTCCAGAGCAAGATCGTCTCTGTGTTTCTGGTTCAACACGCGGGCTGGTCGGGAAACGGTAAGCAAATCCTGCCTGAATTTCAGAAGGCGGCGACGGAGGCCTACGGACTAAAAGTCGCCTCGGCGCCAAATACAGCCGCGCAACCGCTGGTGGTCGGCATTTCAAGTGCGCCTGAGGCAAAACCGAACAGTCCCATGGGCGAAGATTGGGGCGCGTACTCGCTTGTGCCGTTCAGCGCGCAGGCGTTCGTGCTCGAGGCCGTCGGTGCAGCGACGCAAGGCAGCGTTATTTCCATTAACAAGCCGGAGGGAACGCCCAATCAAAAGTGGATCATCGCGCCGAAGGGCGACAACTGGTTTGCGATTAAACCCTCGTCCAGTTCCGAGCTCGTCCTAGCGGTGAAAAAGGGCGAAACAAACATCGGCTCAAACATCGTGCTCGAGAAGGACACCGGTGAACCATGGCAACTGTGGTCACTCAAAAAAAATGAGAACCTCAGTTACACCCTCACTCCCAAGCACGCTCCTAGCATGGGTTTGGACCACCTCGGCGGCAAGCAGATAGCCGGGGCGCGGATCGACCTTTGGAAGAACACAGCCAACGATCCGCATCTCCAATGGCTGCTCAAACCTCTCGCCGGAAGCTCTCTCCCGCTCGCAAAAGAGGAAGAGGTCGTCGCAAAATATCAACCGCCCGCAATCAAGCCTGAGGATATTCTGCCCGGTACCACCAAGCAGTTCACCTTCACGCAGAGTCAGATTTTTCCGGGTACGACTCGCGAAGTCACCGTGTTTATTCCAGCGCAATACGACGGGAGCAAACCTGCGTGCGTCTACGTAAAAACCGACGGTTACAATCCCCGCGAGAAGACGCTCATGGAGACGATGATCGCCACGAAGGAGATGCCCGTCACCGTCGGCGTGTTTGTGCGTCCTGGGGAACTCAGCCCGCCGATGAAAGGCACGATGGGACGCAGAAACCGCGACCTGGAATACGACGGGGTAAGCGACCTGAACGTGCGTTTTCTGGTCGAGGAGTTGCTCCCTTATGTGGCGAAGGAGTTTGGCCTGAGCCTTTCGACCGATGGCAACGATCGCTGTATGTCCGGCGGGAGCAGCGGCGGTATCGCGGCGTTTGTGGCGGCGTGGAACCGGCCCGAGGCATTCAGTCGCGTATACGCAGCGAGCGGCAGTTTTGTCGCTTTTCGAGGTGGGCACGAGTTCCCGACGATGGTGCGCAAGTTTGAGGCGAAGCCCATCAGAGCGTTTCTCACTACCGCGACTCGTGACATGGAAAACTGTGCTGGAGACTGGTTTCTGGTCGATCAGGAGATGGACAAGGCGCTGAAATTTTCCGGTTACGATTATCAGTTTCGTATTACAGACGGGCGCCATGTCGCCGGTTACGCGGAGAACTATCAGGAAGCGATGGCCTTCCTCTGGCGTGATTGGCCCGCACGGGTGAAAGCTGGCCCAAGCGCGCCGCGTGCGCAGGAAATCCTGGTGCCCGGTGCAGACTGGCAACTCCTCGCCGAGGGTTTTAAGAGCACCCGCGGGCCAGCGTGCAATGCAGCCGGAGAAGTATTCTTTGCTGACACATCAGCCAACAAAATCCACCGCATCGGTCTCGATGGTAAAGTCACGGAGTTCGTCGCCGATTCGGGCGCCGCGCACTGTCTAACTGTCGCTGCCGACGGCACAATTTTCACCATTTCGGAAAAAAGCGGCAAACTTATGAGCTACAACGCCGCGGGCACTCCGAAAACTGAACTGGACGGCATCCTTGGGCATTCGATTTTAGCGCGCCCCGACGGCGGGCTTTATGTCACGACTAACGGTGAAAAAACGGCGGAAATCGGGAGCGTCTGGTTCGTTAAGGACGGCAAAAAGACGCGTGTCGATAACGGGCTAAAGTTTGCCACTGGGATGGCTTATCGCCCCGATCAATGGCTGCTTTCCGTGGCAGAAGGGCACTCCAAATGGGCCTGCAGTTATCAGATGAACGCCGACGGTTCGCTCACGAACAAAGAGCGCTTCTTTCATCTCCACGTCTCCGACTGGGACGACGACGCCGGCGCGGAATCCCTGTGCTACTCGCTCGAAGGCCGCCAATTCATCGCCACTCGCAGCGGCGTCCAGATCAGTGCTGACGACGGCCCGACGCAAGTGATCCTTCCGGTGCCGGACCGTAGTCGAGTCACTGGCGTGTGCCTTGGCGGCAAAGACATGGACACATTATTCGCATTTTGCGGAAACAAAATCTGGATGCGCAAAATCCAGCAACACGCAATGGGTCCTTTCACGCCTTGGACAAAAGTGAATGGCACGAAGCTTTGACCCGTACGCCCCAATTTCAACCCGAACTCCGAAATCAAGGTTACAAGAGATCATCACGCGGAGGCGCGGAAACGCGAAGGTTGGAAATGGAAAATCCCTTTTTACGGGAATTTGTATTTCTCCGCGCTTCCGCGCCTCCGCGTGAACTTCGGTTGTCGGGTTCAAAAACGGGAAACGTCTACCCTCGCCCTTGCAGGTTCGTAGACGCTGGCCGTGGCGCTCGCAATCAGAGGCCTTGTGTAAAGGAGAGACTCCCTTTTGCGCCGTTTAGGGCTCGTTTTGAGCGCCGCTTCGTTCTGCTTTTACTACTCGATCGCCCTGGGTCTCGAAGCGGAACAGAGGCAATTCGCCTCCCTTGCGTAGTGCTTTGAACGTAGCTGGAACATCTCTTTTTTGAAGAGTCCAATCGTTGACCCCGTCCTTTGCGCAGGAAAGTACTTTGAGAAAACCCTTAAACTCGCGCGCCGTGCCGATCACGCGGGAGAGGCCGTTTTCCCCGTTCGAAGCGAGTTGCGCGTTCGTGCCCCGCTCCAACACCACAAACGTGTACGGCAGCACGCGCAGGTCCACTCCCACACGCTCTGAAAAGTCGCGCCACGCCTCATCCTGATGCACCTCCGAGGGCACTCTCGCAAAATGATGACACCAATGCCGCTCGTTTTCCCCCTGCAACAACGGACAACTCCCCGAATGCGTACACGGCGCAACCGCCTTCCACTCGCCACTCGCCAACAACGGATCGCGCACCGCAGCCATGAGACGCCGCGCATTCTCCCGCGTCGCCGACTCCACCCAGAGCAACGCCGACGCTCCATTAAAACGCTCTAAAACATCGCGCAACTCGCGCTCAGAAAGCTCCGTGAGCAGGTGACTCACCAACACCACCGCCCCTCCACAATCGACTTGCTCCGGATTTCCGCCCTCCACCGCCAGATCACCCCGTTTTTCCCGCAGCCGACTCACTGCAAAATTCCGTGCCCGATAAGAGCGGTCAGTCACCGTGATCGATGTAAAAGCCTCCGGCCAATGTTCCAGAGTCCGCAGCCCCGCGATGCCACTTCCGCATGCCCAATCCACCAATTTCGTGGAGGGAGGCGACCAGTCGCGCAACGATAATTCGCTCAAAACAGCGTCCCATTTCCAGCCAATACGCTGCGCAAAAGTCTTCTCGTACAACCCCAATTCCTCCTCGCTACTCCAATAGTCGGCAGCCCCAGCGTTGCCCGCTAAAAAACCGTCCCGCAGACGGTTTAGCGTCTTAATCTCATCTTTGGTCCAAAAGCTCATTCTGGTTGTTCCCCCAAAAGGCTAGCAAGACGCTGGGAACGCAAGCCAAAGCTCGACCAGAGGCCACGAAAAGACTCGCGTTCCTTCTCGTTGTCGCCGCCGTGATCGCTTCGGCGCACCCCCGCCAGCATTAGATTTTTGCCAGAGTGCTCCGGCTCCACAAATTCAAATACGCGGGCAGAATAACCACTCATTTCCAACAGTTCAGCGCGCAAAGCGTCGGTGAGAATCTCGGCCTGCCGCTCGAGTAAAATGCCGTGCCTCCCCACGGGAGATAGCGTTGTGGGAAGCCTCATTTGAGGCCGCAATTCGCGATGACAACACGGCGAACTCAGAAGCAACGCGGCCCCAGCTTGCACCCCTTGAAAAAGTGCGTCGTCCGTCGCCGTGTCGCAGGCATGGAGCGCGACTAAGACATCCAGCGCACCGTCGGGTTGCCATTCCCCGATGGCGCCCGCCACAAATCGCAGATGCTCAAAGCCCAAGTCTCTCGCCACAACATTCCCGCTTTCCACCAACTCGGGACGAAGTTCTACGCCCAAAACCCGAGCATCCCAACCCTTCAACCGCAGCGCGTGTGCCAAAGCGAAAGTCAGATACCCCTTGCCCGCTCCCATATCGACCACCTGCAAAGGACGGGAGGAATCCAAAGTGGCGTCGGCAAGCAAGTGCCCCAAAATTTCGACAAACCGATGCACTTGACGTAATTTCGCCGCCATTCCCGCCCTAGGAGAGCCATCCGCCAACGTGACGCCCAAACGCTGCAAAAACGGCTCGCACGCCAACGCCTCCCTTCCCTGTTTGCTTCGGTCGTGGGCCAAACTCGGTGCCGCCACAAAAGTAGGCCTCGTGGCGCGCACACTCACTTGACCGGAACGCTCCCGCCTGAACTGAAAATCGCCGGTAGTCGTGAAGACGTGGGCCCGCTCAAAACCTTGCGTGAAGGCCTTCACCAAAAGTGCGATACCCTCTTCGGGGACATGATTCTGAGTCGTCTCGCGAGTGGCGTAACATTCTACGATGCAAAGCCGGCGACCATCCTTCAGCTGAACAGGACGCGCCCTGAGGTTGCGGGCTGTGGCGGCATCTCCGGCGTCCTTTTGGGGCATACTGAGCGTCACTTTGACGAGGGTGACAGCCGCCCAAGCATTACGGAGCGTGTCTTCGAAAGGGTCCAGGCGATGGGTGGGGTTTGGCACGGGAAAACGTTAGACGACTATTACTCAGGAAGCCACACAGAGCTTAAGGAGGTTGGGATTGAAATCCCTTTTAGGATTGTAGAATGTTGTGGAATTCGAAAGTCTAACGCCTCAATAAATTGTTAAGCATACTCAAGACCACTCCTATGTTTCGTAATCACATCATATCCTGCATTATCGTTGCTTCACTGGTCACTAGCTGCGTGTCGATGGGACGAAAGTTAGATCAAAATGCGGTGAATCGGATTCATGAGGGACAAACAACTCGCGCTGAAGTTATTGAGTGGCTGGGATCGCCAGATCAAACAACGAGAATGGGAGAGACAACAATCTTCCAGTACCACTTCGCACGAGCTTCAGCAAAACCAGAGGGCTTCATTCCAATCGTTGGAGCGTTTGCCGGCGGAGTAAACATGCAGAATCAGATGGTTTCAGTAACGTTTGATAGAAATGGAATTGTAAGACAATTGATGACTTCAGGCGGTGGATCCGAAATTGGTATGGGATTGAGTGCTGGTTCCCAAGCTAAAGTCGACGTTGAGGGCACTAAGCGGCCGAAGTAACATACGATGACCACTGGGCTTTCCAGCAGAGCGGCAAACCGTGGTATGCTATCAGCACCACGAGCATCGGTAATTGGCGCAAAAGAAGGTTAGACGACTCTCACACAGGACGCCACACAGAGCTTGAGGGGGGGGTGATGCAAGTGCAGGTGAACCCTGCGTAAACTCGACTCAACTCGCCGGTGACTTCTCCACAGCATGCCTTGCGCAGTCGAAAAATGAGCGTAGAGTGGAGGTTGCAGCGGGTGACAGACAGTCGCTGGCGCACGGTGACTTTGATTTCGCCTTAGATTTATCCAGAGTTCGCTTTGGGCAAATGTGAGGAAATCCGAGGGAGCAGGGCGTTAGAGGAAAGTCCGAACACCACCAAGCAACACGCCGTGTAGAATACGCGGGGAGTCTTGCCGAAAGGCTTGGTTCACGGAAAGTGTCACAGAAAATAGACCGCCCTGCCGCCGGGACTTTCGGAAACGTAAGTCCCAACGAAAGGGTAAGGGTGAAAAGGCGGGGTAAGAGCCCACCGCCCGTCAGGCAACTGGCGGGGCACGAAAAACCCCGTGTGGTGCAAGACAAAACAGGGAACGCGCGGCGCTTGGCCCGTTTAGCGGAGGCAACGTCGGACTTGCGAAAGTTCGCCCGACGCACCAAGGCATAAACCGTTTCCGGGTATTAGTCGCACTCCGCTTCGGCGGAGCGTCCCATTTCGATGGGATGAGAGAAATGACTGTCACGGAAGGCTTTTCGGAGTCTCCCGACAGAATTCGGCTTACCGTCACCCGCTGCAGCTTTAGTATCTGATAAATAGATACTTAACGTATCTTGCGACTCACAAAAAGACCCCGCTCAGAACAGAAACTAGAACACCCGCCGCTTACTGACCGTTGTAAAGTAGCAGGGCGGATCAGCGCGTGTGATCAGACGTCTCAGAACACCGCAACTTTAGGACAGAGTCGGCTGCGCTTCCTCTCCAACTGAGAATTGCAACCGGAACAGTCGCTCATACATGGCGCACCGCAGCACGAGTTCCGCATGGCTCCCTCGGTCCACCACGCCCCCCTGATCCATCACCACAATCTGGTCGGCTTCCAGAATGGTTGAAAACCGGTGCGCGATTGCCACCACCGTCCTGCCCTGCCGCAAAGCGCGCAAAGCGTCCTTAAACGCCTGCTCGGTATCCGTGTCCAGATTTGAGGTCGCCTCGTCCAATAAGAGAATGGGCGAATGACGCAAAATAGCCCGGGCGATCGTCACTCGCTGCAACTGCCCACCGGAAAGATTGCAGCCCTTGTCGCCCACCAAAGTTTGGTAACCCTGTGGCTGCTTCATGATGAAGTCATCTGCGTGCGCAATCTGAGCCGCCGCGCGGACCTCTTCCAAAGTGGCTTCTAAACGTCCGTAACGAATGTTATTTTCAATCGTGTCGTGAAACAGAAATAGATCCTGATTCACTATCCCAATGTTTTCGCGCAACGACGTCTGTTGAACATCCTTGAGGTCGTGTCCATCAATTAAGATTCTGCCCTGCTGCGGATCGTAAAAGCGAAGTATCAACGACATCATCGTGCTCTTTCCAGCGCCACTTTCCCCCACAAGCGCGTAAAACTTGCCCGGTTCAAACTCGAGACTCAGCCCCTTCACCGCCGGCGCGGCCCCAGGCCGATACGAATACGTCACGTTCTCAAAAACAATCGCCCCCTTGGCCCGCCCCAAATGCAACGCAGTCGGGGAATCCTCAATTTCGGAACGCTCGTCCAGCATCCTAAAAACCTGATCCGAGGCCGTCGTGCAACGTTGCACCACCATCTGAAGCCGGCTCAGCGCCTTAATATCGGGATACAACAGCACCAAGAGCCCCACTCGGAAAGAAAAGTCATCGAAGCGAACGCCTCTCCACCAGCAGTAAACTAGTCCGCCCGCAATTCCAAGGGATGCAGTGGTTTCCACCAGTGGCCCGACAATCTCGACCATACGGTAAATCCGCATCGTCGTGCTATTGACGTCTTTTGCCGCCCCCGTAAATCGCTCAATCTCGTACGCCTCACGCGCATGGGATTTCACCACGCGAATCCCCGAAATCGACTCCATCACGATCCCCGAAATCTTCGCACCCTGCTCCTGCTCCTTCTTGGCACCCCGCAACACCCGCTTGCGCAACAGCAACACAGGCAACATGCAAATCGGGAATACCACCAAACTGAACCCCATAAAAACCGGATCTTTCACCGTCAAATACACCAGCGTGGAAATGACCGCGGCCGGCCGCCGCACGAGGTCTTGCGCCAATGTCATCGCCGCACTCGCGCAAGTGGAAGTCATCCCGAACGCCGTTTGAATCAATTCTGCTCCGCGTTGTTTGTTAAAGAACTCCAAAGAACGCCCCATGATCCTCGTGAAAACCTTGCGCTGAAGATCCAGAGTCAAACGCTGTTGCACCCAAGTAAGCTGATAGTTGGCAAGAAAATCCAACAATCCGCGCAGCGCCATGAACAAGGGAATCAGCGCGCACACCGCCGCCACGCGTGACAAAGTTCGCCAATCACCTTCCGGCCACCACTGTCGAATCCAGGGCGTAAAATCCACTTCGCCAACCAAGGGCAGCGTTTTGGTAAAGTTCAACTCCCCGCCCAGCACTAGTTTAGAGACGACCGTGAGAACCGCCATGAGCAGCGTCGAACTCATCCCAGCCAAAAGTGCGGTGACCAGTCCTCCGAAAAACCTCCGCCGATACGGCATCAAGTAGACGAACAATCGGCGATAAGCCTGAGTCGCGCCCATGAGGAGCGCCTTGGGTTGTGGACTAGATTCCATGAGTCATTAGAGCGAAGCGGAACATTCTTTCAGACTCGCCAGATAAAGCAAAGCTGGAGGCGAGTCGTCCCAGCCCAGCCTTCCTCCCGCCACCGGTTTCGCGTTAGCCTCCCAGCAGTCCGCTGATCCGAGCGCAAACGTGCGCCGCAAACGGGATAGCGCAAGTCCATCCAGGCGACACCGCGTTCAACACATGAAACGACTTCGCGTCTCCCTCTAGCACGAAGTCCATCTCCAACTTTCTCGTGCGAATATCCATCAACTGCGCCCGAATCCCTGGCCGCCCCCACTTCCGATACGACGACGCCTCCACCTGCGTCGCGAGTTCTCCCGCCAGTTTCACCAAATGGCGTCTGTTGTACTTCTGTAATTCTTCCACCGCCAACCGCCGAAAATCGAACCCCGCAAATGCGATTAACCCCAACTCTCTAGTCAGCGTCTCCACGCAATCGACCAAATCAAAATTCTCCACCCCCCCATACTGCTCACGCCAAAAGGCCGGTATCGCTGTGGGCCCGATTTTTACATGACCATCCACAGTCAACGTAAAGTGGACCCCCAGAAACGGATTCCGTAAATCTGGTACTGGATAAATATTGGTGCGAAAAGGCCCCGCCGTCTCGTCCCCGTAGAGATACAGCCCCTTGAAAGGAATGATGCGGTAATGCTCGGAAAACCCGTATTGCCGCGCGATGGAATCCGCGTGAAGGCCCGCCGCATTAATCACATACCCGCCGGTTGCCTTGCCCGTCGCCGACTCGAACCTCCCCTGCCCCTCACCGGCAAATAGCGTCCCCAGCGTAAACTTTACGCCTTCACGCTCGGCCTCCACGCGCATCGCTTCCAGCACCGCCAGCGGATCCGCCGTGGAAGTGCTCGGTGAAAAAAGTGCGCGCTGCACCGTCTGGACACGAGGCTCGATTTCACGCGCCTGCTCTTCTGTAATACTTTCCAAAGGAACCTGATTCGCCTTCGCACGCCTCAGCAATTCGTCCAGTTGCGGCAAGTCCGCCTCCGAACGGGCCACCACTAATTTTCCACACCGGTTGAGGGGCAGCCCGTGCTGCTCGCAAAACTGCGTCAGAGCAAGGTTCCCCTGCCGGGTAAACTGCGCTTTGAGAGAATCCGCCGAGTAATAAAACCCTGCGTGAATCACCCCGCTATTGCGCCCGCTGGAATGCATTCCCAACGCCCCTTCCTTTTCCAGCACCGTAACCGACGCCCCCTCAAAAACGGCTCGCAACTGCCGTGCAATGCTAACCCCGATTATCCCCCCACCAATTACTAGAAAATCCGGATGCTTAGACATAGACCCCAAAAGATGGAGTGTGAACATCAGACATCCCCCGCTCAACCTTCATCTTTACCCAGATTGGATCACGGCGGAGATCCAACACACGCGACACGGAAATCATCACATCTACGCACTTTGTTCCTCCACGGCGCCACTCATGCGAACTTCCTGCGTGTACTGTCCACTAGCTCTGGATCGCTCACCATAGTGAATGCGATCAAATCATTGGCATTCGGCGTTAACCTTCGTTTGGTTCGGCCTTAACGCACTGAAGCCCATGACAACTCCGCCACAAGCGATTTGAGCAACGCCAAAATAGCAACCGTCGCTTTTCCGTCAGGCTTAAGCGCTGAATTCGCTCCATACAAAACCCCAGAAAGATCCTCCATTACCAAAGGTTGAGGCGTTTCGTGCAACCACCTCTCGATGACGGCTTCCTCCCGTCCGCCGGAAACGTCACTCAAGAGATGCTCCAATTCGGAGATCTCCCGTTGCATCCCCTCCACGATGGCGACTTCTTCCAGATCTGGAGGCAGGCTATTTCCCGGCCAAAGCACATGAAAGGCGCGCACCACAAGTATCTCAAGAGTAAGCACCTCCTCTTCCTTGAGTAACGATGACGTCAACTCCGACACCAAATCCAGCAACCAGGGAACCACTCGATCCACAGCATCAGCCGCGTCCTCAAATTCCGAAAAGCGCCGGTGCATGGATTTGATACCCGCTGCTAAATCTCGCTCAGAAAGTTTTTTGACTACTGGAATCCCGGCACGAGCTTGAAAATTCTCCTCCACCTTCCCAAGCGGTGGCGCAACAGAGATCAATTCATGAAGGCCAAGTTCTGCAAGTTGCGGATTAAGATCGAGATCCAGCCCCTTTTGGCGTCGCTCGGAGTCGCATCCACGAATGTGCGTTTTCATCAGGCGAACCAAACGCGTTCGATAAGCGAAATTGGCAGCCGCCTGGCGCGGGGTCAATCCGTCAAGAGCTGGGATTGAGGAATCCACGAGCGCGACGAGTTGTTGGCGACGCATTTCGAGGATGTTCAGCGGTGAATCCGCCTCTTTCAAAACGCGCATTTCGCGTTGGATACCTAGCTGAGTCGGATTCTTAATCAGCTTGGGAGGAACCAAACTGGCATCATACCGACTTACTAACTTGGCGCGCGCTTCGACCACCAAATCCTTGCGTTGCTCCCCTAAAAACTTCACTTGGCCTGCTGCAAGTTTTTCAAACTGGGTCCGCAAAACACCGTTTCTTTCCTCAGATTGCGCCTCCAACCGGAGCCGCTCGCCTCCTAATAAAACGCGCCCAAGCACCAACCGACTGGGCATATCGTCGCTAAACACATCTAGCGAAGTCCGTGTTTGCCCCTGTTCAAGCAAGGGTGCCGCCTCGAGCCACACGAATACTTGGTCAAATCCCTGCTTAATATCCTCCTCCCCCAAATTATCGGAGAACATATGACTCTGCCTTTCAAAGAGTTCCTTGAGGCCTGCGGACGGAAGAATAGCGTATTCCGTTGTAATCCATTGCATGTCGGTTGCACCAAGCATCGCCTCCAGTCGCGCTTCGCCAACCGCTTGGATGGACTCAAGAACCCTGAGAAAATGCTCCGCCAACCAATAGGTTTCCTCCCTGCTTCCCGATGGACCGCCCAGATGAGCGATAATTTCCCGTAACCAATCCTGTGGCTCGATGTCTGGCAGATCAGGAATGAGCATCGCCGTACCGCTAAGCCGTTGATAATGAGGCGTCGGATACAACCATACCAGCACCACAAAGTACCGTCCCATGCTCGAGGCTGCCGAACGGTCGAGGACTCGCAACGCCTCGCCCGTGAGGAGATCAACTCCCTCGATAATCATTTCATCAACAATGCGATGTATTTCCAAAAGTACAGGACGAACCTGATTCATCTGTGACAACAAAAAACGCTCATCGTTCTTGAGGCCGCTGGCTTTGTCCTCCAACCAGCGTTCCCCAAAAGAGCGCCCTTCCGCATCGCGCTCACAGTGGTACGCCCAAGCTAATTCTGACTGAATCACCGTCTCTTGATCATACGCCTTGGCGCGTCTCCTAATTTTTGCCGACATCCTCATGCGCGCCACCTCGCTTAAATACCTTTCCCCGCGCAAGTACGCCGCCCCAATGAGGCCTTTTTCCAACGCGAAATGCTGGTCGTAATTCGCCGGCGTGAATGGAAAATACGGACACTGCTCAGGACAGGCGTAGGCAGTCCCACGTCCCGAACCGCATTCTGCGGACGAAATAAGGCGACCCAGTGCAGGACAATCACGCTGATGCTTCTTAACTTTGCTCATACCGTATTGATATGGTTATCGCGACCGCACGCAAGCCGCAGCAACCGCTCCTTTCTATGCGCCAAACACACCAAAATCAGCCATCAGGAGTCCACCGCGATGCAATCTTTAAGATGGTCGATCTTTGCCGTTAAATTTTCTTCAGAAATTCAGCCCCAAAGAGTTTGTCTCGC
>Ga0209598_10002338_pt1 | contig 14861 bp, 13 predicted proteins | sample M_140807_EF_Meta_FD_187317 | JGI IMG/M metagenome (GOLD analysis project Ga0209598, IMG submission 187317) | Freshwater microbial communities from Lake Montjoie, Canada to study carbon cycling - M_140807_EF_MetaG (SPAdes) (version 2) | ecosystem: Environmental > Aquatic > Freshwater > Lake... | reverse complement strand
AAAGCTGGATCGACTAAAGAATCTCAGATGACAGATTCGACCGATCGACTACCATGTTCGACATACTCTGCTCCTGGGTTGCCAACCCTACCTCCACGATCCTACCCACCCCAAAACGATGACTCAAAGAACCACTCTGGCCAGTCTTCTGGCCACCTCGTGCCTGGCGATTTTCAGCGATCTGTCGATCCTCCCGAGCTCCATGGCCCAAGACACCGAAGCGAACTATGTTTCCGGAATCCGCCAATTGACCTTCGAAGGCACCCGGGCGGGCGAAGGCTATTTCAGCCGCGATGGCAAGCAGATGGTCTTCCAAAGCGAGCGTGAGCCAGGCAACCCCTTTTACCAAATCTATCTGCTGGATCGCGAATCGGGGGACGTCGAGCGGGTCAGCCCGGGCTACGGCAAAACCACCTGCGCGTGGATCCATCCCGACGGCGATCGGGTCCTATTTGCCTCGACCCAGTTCGACCCAGAAGTAAAAAACAAACAGCAAGCCGAATTGGACTTTCGCGCCTCGGGCCAACAGCGCCGCTACGCTTGGGACTACGACCCGAAATTCGAACTGGTCGAATGGAACCGCAGGAACGGTAGCTACAAGAAACTCACTGAGGCGATGGGCTATGACGCAGAGGCTTCGTATAGCCCCGACGGCAAGCTGATCGCTTTCTCCTCGAACCGAACGGCGTATTCCAAGCCCCTGAGCGATCGGGAAAAAACCCTCTTCGAAAACGACCCGGCGGTGGCTCTGGATCTGTACGTGATGAATTCCGATGGGACGAATATTCGCAAGATCACAGATGTCTTTGGATACGACGGTGGTCCGTTTTTCTCCCCGGATGGCAAGCGGATTTGTTGGCGGCGATTCAGCGAAGACGGCGCGACGGCTGAAATCTACTCGGCCAATCTCGACGGTTCCGATCCCAAGCAGGTCACGCGATTGGGTGCCATGAGCTGGGCTCCTTATTTCCATCCCTCAGGCGATTACATGATCTTCGCGACCAACCTCCAAGGCTTCGCGAACTTTGAACTCTACATCGTCGATGCCGCTGGAACCAAAGAACCGGTTCGGATCACCTCCACCGATGGCTTTGATGGCCTGCCGGTCTTCTCTCCCGACGGCTCCGAGTTGGCCTGGACCAGCAATCGCACGTCCGACAAGAAATCGCAGATCTTCATCGCCAAGTGGAACGACAGCGCAGCCCGCAAAGCACTCGGTTTAGAGGGTAATTCCGCCAAGCCCTCGGTAGACGCGTTTGGCGAAGTATCCAGTTTGGCGATGCAGAACGCCAAAGCCAACGATAACGACTACAAGCCCTCGGATGTCGGACGCCACGTCGATTATCTGTGCCGCCCAGAACTCGGCGGACGCTTGACAGGAACCGATGGCGAGCGACTCGCCACGGCGTATGTCGCTAGCTACATGTCCGAGTTGGGGCTGGCTCCTGCAGGAACCGATACTTTCTCGGGACTGATGGAAAAAATCAAAGCTGCAGCACCTCAAGGAGCCAATGCTCCAGCGAGCCGAGTCGACGCCGCCAGCCTCGATGAGTTTGGCAAGTACTTTTATCCGTTCCCCTACACCGCAGGGGTCGAGATGGCAGGATCCAATACGCTCGTATCGGCGGGCAAGGAGTGGAAGCTCGATGAGGATTGGCGGCCGCTGGCCTTCTCGAAGTCTGGTCCGCTCGAGGCCACAGGCGTCGTCTTTGCCGGTTACGGGATCGTCGCTCCGGCCGATGGTGATCAAAAGGAATACGATTCGTACGTCCACTTGGACGTTGAAAACAAGTGGGTCATGGTCTTGCGTCAGCTCCCGAGCGACGTGAGCCCCGAACGACGCCAGCAATTGGCTCGATACAGTTCTTTGCGATTCAAAGCCATGGTCGCACGGGATCGTGGAGCCAAGGGTTTGATCGTTGTGAGTGGGCCTAAGAGCGGCGTGCGCCAGCAGCTGGTCCCTTTGCAAAACGATGGATCCCTCTCAGGCACAAGCATCGCGGCGATCAGCGTCAGCGACGCGGTCGCTCTGGAGTGGTTCGCCGAGAGTGAGGACAAGCTCGAAGACTTGCAAAGCGAGCTCGATAAAGGGGAGATGATGATGGGCTTTGAGCTCCCGGAGGTCCAAGTCACGTCGTCGATTCAGGTCCAGCCGATCAAGCGAACTGGAACGAATGTGCTCGGTATCCTGCGCGCCTCGGACGATCCGAACCAAGCGGCCAAGTCAGTCATAATCGTGGGGGCCCACATCGACCACCTCGGGGCAGGTGGCAGCAGTTCGAGTCTTGCACGCGACGAGGAGCGAACTGGCATCCACAGGGGTGCTGACGACAACGCCTCGGGTGTGGCAGCGATGCTCGAGATCGCTCAATCGCTTGCGAGCCAGAAGAAGGCAGGCAAGCTGCAGCTCAAGCACGACATCCTTTTTGCGGCTTGGTCGGGGGAAGAGCTGGGGCTTTTGGGCTCGGCTTACTTTGCCGACCATTTCCATGAGATCTATCCCAGCTTGGACAAGCCCGAGGGGGACAAGCTATATCCCACCGTGGCAGCGTGCGTGAATCTCGACATGGTAGGTCGATTGAGAGAGAACCTCGTATTGCAAGGGATCGGATCATCACCGTATTGGAAAGGTGAGATTGAGAAGCGCAATGCGGTGGTAGGATTGCCCATTACGTTGCAGGCCGACAGTTACCTGCCGACCGATGCCAGCACCTTCTTTCTCAAGGGTGTGCCTATCTTGTCGGCGTTTACTGGATCGCACTCCGAGTACCACACACCGAGGGACACTCCGGAGTTGCTCAACTACGATGGGGCGGCACAGATAGCCAAGCTCATGGGTCTGATCACCCGGGCGCTTGGGACCTCGGAGAGTGTGCCTGAGTACAGCGAGCAGAAGGCGCCCGAGGGCCAGGGGGCACGGGCAGCGATGACAGCCTATTTGGGTTCGATCCCCGACTATGCCCAGGGGGACATTCAGGGCGTGTTGCTTTCGGGGGTATCGAAAGACGGACCGGCGGCCAAGTCAGGGGTAAAGGCCAAGGACATCGTCATAGAGCTTGCGGGTCGCAAGGTCGAGAACATTTACGACTACACGTATGCGATCGAGGCCTTGAAGGTGGGCCAGGAGACCGAGATAGTTGTCAAGCGGGGATCGGAGACCCATCGGTTCAAGGTCACGCCTCAATCGCGTCAGTGACAACTGGATAGTCTGAATTTCACCTGAGGCTCGCGCATCGCCCGCTGGGCGACTTCGTTTAACCCGCAGCCAACGGCGAGGAATTTAACCAAGCCCGCCAGGATGCTGCGTTTGGTGCCGAGCACGTGGGATACCGAGCACGTGGGATAGGCTTCTAGCCTGTCCGGCTTGAGCAGAAAAAGGACCGTAACCATGAGCATATCCGGACCGAAGTCATGAAGACAGTGACAGGCTGGAAGCCTATAGTGTTCGGCCCGGAATTTGCTTTGCGAAAATTCTCCACTTTGGCACGATATTTGCGCCAGCTTGGGACATCCTATCGTCCTGCCATTTTTTCGTGCAACTATGTCGAACAAGCGTTCATCCGACAAACAACCGAAGATCAAAGCCTCGGATCTTGAAGGCCTTAAGGACCTACGCGCTATTGCGAAACTCCTTGAACGACTCCACAAGGTGGGTACTGCCAGAGACACGGCAAAAAATCGTGATCTGCACATGGACCAGTATTGCTTGCTGGTTCTCATGTGGCTCTACAATCCGATTCTGAGCTCAATGCGTGGACTCCAGGAAGCCAGTAATCTCAAGGAGGTACAGAAGCGACTTGGAGTCGGTCGAGCGTCGCTGGGAAGCCTAAGTGAATCCGTTTCGGTCTTTGATCCCGAAACATTAGCTGCCCTGGCCGAGGAGCTAGGCCAAAAGCTTCCCGATAGAACGCCTGTTAACTTTTCGGCTATCGATAAGCGGATCACCGCAGTCGACGGGTCGGTCTTTAAGGTGCTTTCGCAGATCGCAAAACTTGCATGGATTCCGATAGGAGATGGAAAGCACCGCTGTGGGTATCGGCTACATACGCAGTTTGAGGTCTTCCGTGGCACCCCGAGCCGCATCGACCTGACCCCAGCGAATCCTAAAGGCCCCTCCGATGAGCGCGTTGTCCTTGAGAAAACACTGGAATCAGAGCGTTGTTACCTCTTGGATCGCGGTTACGAAAAATACGCTCTGTGGAATGCGATCCATGCAAAGGAAAGCCAATATGTTTGTCGCATTCGAGACAACCCTACCTTTGAGGTCCTGGAGAATCGCCCGTTAAGCGAGCAAGCCGCCAAAGAGAACATCCTTTGCGACCAGATCGTCCGGTTTGGGGGCGAACAAACCAACCAACCGCCCAACCATACAACCAGAGTGGTCATGGTTAAGATCAACCCTCTGGATAGTCGCAAACGCAAGGATGCGATTTCGGCTCCTAGTAGTGATGGCATTCTTCGGATCGTAACGAATAACTTAGACATCCCAGCAGAGATCGTTGCGGCTTTGTACTTGCTCCGATGGACGATCGAGCTTTACTTCCGAATGATCAAGCAACTCCTAGGATGCCGCCATCTTCTTTGTCAGACCGATGGCGTCACGATCGAGATTTATCTTGCGATCATCGCTTGTATCATGATCATGAGCATCACTGGCAAGAGCCCTACGAAGCGCACCTACGAGATGATCAGTTTTTACTTGTTGGGCTGGGCTTCACTAGACGAGCTTGAGGAGCACATCAAAAAGCTATCCGACAAGGTAGCATAGGGATACTGCGCGCCGAGGTAACGAATTAGGGCATTGTGCGTGCCTCCAGCTAATCACCGCGAGCCGTTTTCGTAGTGCACTAGCACATCGAGCATCACCGGCTTGGCTACATGCCAAATTCTTGATGCAAATTCAGCTGGCAAACATGCAGCCAATCTCGCGTTCCAAGACAAGGCAAAAACAGTGCCGAACACTATAGGCTTCTAGCCTGTCCGGCTTGAGCAGAAAAAGGACCGTAACCATGAGCATATCCGGACCGAAGTCATGAAGACAGTGACAGGCTGGAAGCCTATCCCACGGGAGGAACCACGTGGATTGGGAACTCGCGTTCTCCACCAACCAAAGCCTTGGGGCGATGTGGGGCCAAGCGGTTTTTTGTATAGCGTCGTGATTTCGGAGAAATCAATGACACTGTTAGCCAGGGGTTACCTGTCTCTTAGTCCAAACCGTCGCAAGTTCCTCATTAGCGAACATTAGCGTCTGTTCGCGGTTCAGAAAACCGGACCGCTTCTGCCACGCCGGATCGCTCGAGGGGAGATTGTTTCCAAGCCACCTTTGCTACTTCTTGCCGAATGTAAGAATATCGGTGTCGGGTAAGGTAGCACCTCGCTCTTGGAGCAAAACCTCAGCCGGAATCCCTAATTCGCTGACTAGCTTTCGAATCATCGTCAACGATAATTCGCGCTTTCCATTCAGGACTTCCGACACCTTGCCCTTGCTACCTAAGATTGGAATCAAGTCCTTTTGTTTCAGTTTCGCTTGTTCCATGCGGAAGCGAATCGCCTCGATGGGATCGGGCAATTCAATTGGGTACTCCTTTGCTTCGTAGGTCTCGACCAACAGGAGTAAGAGCTCAAATTCGTCACCTTCTGGAGTGCTTGGCTTGGCCGTAAACAGCTCTTCAAGTCTCGCAAGCGCACGCTCATGCTCCAAGGTCGTCTTGATGACCTTGGGCTGAAAAGGCTTAGATGGTTTGCGCGTCGATTTCGTCATACTCTGCGTGCGTGGTCCAACTTGCAACTTGCGCTTCTGCGTACCAAGCCTTGAGTTGCTCCTCCGAGCGGGGATTGGCGATCCAATACTCGACCAATGTCTTTCGGGCGATGATCCTCATGAATCATTTGCGGTCCCCTTCTCACAGTCAATCTCAAAGTTCCCATTATGGGAACTCTAAGTCCTCAGGCTAGGTTCTATCGGCTCGAAAACTATGATTCTGCTGGTTTTGTAGCGGCTTAGTCCCGTTTCAACTGGCAATACCCAGTGGCGAAATACAACCCAAAAGACTTGACGTACGACAAAACCGTCGTACGATGGTTTTGTCGTACGAATCTATTGGGGTTGTTTGGAGGTAGCGAAATGGCGCAACAAACTGTTCCGAGAGAGCATTGCTGACTTTGAAGTCGTCCTGGAAGTTCCCTCGATATCGCGCAGCCAACGCACCGAAGAACTTTTTGCAATCGTTGAACCGATGATCGATCATTGCTCTCTGGAAGACGTGAAAACAGCACTTGCTAGGGCGTTTGTCGAGGGTGCTCGGGCGAAGCCCTGCCCAGTGGGCAAACTACATTTCAATGATCGCCTCGATGTATATCGAACACGGGTGTGCGGATAAGCTTGGTCATGGAATCACGAAATCGATTCAACATCTGGATGAGGGTGGGTTTTCCAAGTCGCAGATTGAGAGTTGGAACGCCGCTTGGCAGCAGGCCGGCCAAGGCTGTGACGCACTTGTGATCCCACTGAGTTGTCTTGATGTGGCTGTCGAAGTCATGAACTCCGATCCAACTTCAGATCGTGCTCTGTTTCGACTGCCTCTGGAGCTATGCGGTCTGATTCGCCCTTTGCTGAATCGATCGCTTGGGGAGGCTTGAGCGCGATCCAGTTGCATCACCGCCGAAACAGCTGACGCCCTTGAGCCATGCGTATTATCTGATTCGGATTCTCAATAGCGAATATTAGCGTTAATCAGCGGTTGAAAAAGACCAGACCTCTAATGAAACAGCCGCGATCGGCCCTACAAGCGATTCGTTGTCCTAGCGAGTCGTCGTCGGTGGCGAGGCGGGGTTTGCCGGTGTGCTTTGACTCAAGCGAACTTTTAACGCGCCGATACGTTGGTAGAGTTCCGGTTGCGAAGCGTTCAGCGCGAGGCTCTGTTCGTAGTTTTGGACAGCCATCATCAGATCGCCCGACATCTCCCGCGAGCGGCCTTTGGCAGCCCAGGCTCTGGGGTTGTTCGGGTCCATAGCCAAGGCCTCGTTGAGGTACTGCTCGGCGACTTTGTTTTGATTGAACTCTTGGCTCAAGCGTGCAAGTTCGATGCGAGGATCGCTCAGTCCAGGGTTCTTCATAGCCCAGTCTTTCAACAGCGCGAAGCCTTTTTCGGGTTGCCCTTTGTCGACCAAGAGGATCGATAGGCCACGGTAGCAATCGACGTGATTGGGGGACATTTCCAAGCAGGTGTTGTACATCCGTTCGGCGTTCTCGATCATCTTTGGATCTTTGGCCGCCGCACCGAGTTTGTGGTAAGCCGACCCGAGGTTGTAGTACGTATCAGGGTTGGCCGAATCGGTCAGCTTGGCCTGCTCAAAGTACTGCAGTGCCTCGGCGTAGCGACCTTGTTGGTACATCGCCACTCCGCGCGCGTTTTGATTGCGGGCACCAAATTGGCAGCCGGAAAAAGCCAAGCAACCGATGGCAATGAGTCCTGCCACAAAAAGACGATGCGGCTGAAACTCGATCGGCGATTGATTCCGGCAGAGTTTGTTTTTATGGCAGAGTTTTTTTTGAAGTGTCGAAGTCTTTGCAAGCGGGGTCATCCCAGAGGTTCCTAGCGAGATTTGCAAAATATGGATGCAGCCGCCCGAAACGTACCGATTTTCTATTGTCCGGGGCAAGATGAGTTGCCAGGAGTGCTCTTGACGCGTGTTCTGGGAATTGGGTATTCCGCTGGCTTGTTCGTGGGACTCCCACGCGATCCGGCAAAGATAATCCCGCAAGATCATTCACAGGAATTACCAACTCATGAAGCGTTTCCTATGGGCGGCTACCCTCGCCGCAATGCTTGGACAAGTAGGCTGCAACTCCGGAAATAAAGACAAGCTAGCGCAAGATGCCAACGCTGGCACCGGTCCCAAGACCGCCAGCCCTGCACCCCTTTCACCCCCGGCATCTAACGGTTCACCCACATCTCACGGTGTGCTGGCAACGAATAAGGGTGCTACGCCTGAACCAACACCCCAGGATGAGATGATTCCTCTGAGCTTGCTGAATTTGTCCAATCCGATCAAGCCCGAGGAAGTCGTCGGTGCGTTCTTGGAAGGGATGCGAACGAGCAACGCGAAAGTCATCGAGTCGCTCCTCTCGACCCGAGCTCGCCAGGAAATCCGCTCCAAAGGACTCGAGATCTCCCCGATCGGATCGCCAAACGCAGCGTTCGAAATCGGCAAAGCCCAACAGATCGATCCCAAAGATCCAAATGTCATGCTGGTTTCGAGCAATTGGATCGAACCGGGTGCTGCTGGCGTCCCTGGCAGCGAATACGAAGTCGTCTGGGCATTGATCAAAGAAGTCGATGGCTGGCGCATCTGCGAGATGGCCGTCGACACCCATGCCGAGGGAGAAGAAGTCCAAGTGGTGAACTTCGAAAATCTCACCGAAGTCATGGGCGAGTCGACCGGCGAGCGAACCGCCGCGCTTCCAAATACCAACACACAAGCCCCTGCGGGCCCTGCCAACGCACCGGCTTTGCCAGCCGCCGGTCTTCCAGCTTCGTCGGGTCTTCCAGCTTCGTCGGGTCTGCCAGCCGCACCGGGTCTGCAAGGCGGATCGGGTCTGCCACCTTTGCCACCCGCAGGCGGGCCTAGCCTCCCGCGTTCCCTGCCGCCAGCACCACCGGCCGGATTACCACCGCTGGGGGGGGCAGGTCGCTAAATACTCAGGTTTCTTTTGGGAAACCAACGGAAACCGATTCGGATTCTAGGTCGATTTGGCCATCCTGGCTTGACCGGTTTTACTGGAATCCTCTATCTTTTGTCACCTGCCGACGACGCCGTCGGCGCAGTTTTTCGTTTATTAGGTTTCAGTTTCGTTGAAGGGGACTTCCCGACCATGGCATCAATTCAGGAACGAGTCATTGATATCGTTGCCGAACAACTCGGTGTCGAGAAAGACAAAATCACTCGTGACACCCACTTCGTCAATGACTTGGGTGCCGATTCGCTTGATACAGTTGAACTAGTGATGGAGTTCGAAGAGGAGTTCGATATCGACATTCCTCAAGACGCAGCTGAGAAGATTCAGCGCGTCGGCGAAGCCATCGATTACATCGAAAAGCAATCTTAATCGATTGACTCCGTGACCAGCTCTCGTCGGCTGGTCATCCATCGGCATCATATCTTCAGTCACATGGGATTGCCCGACTCGAACGTCGGGCAACCCCTTGATTCTTTCGATAGCAGTTGCATGAATCGTCGAGTTGTTGTCACGGGGCTTGGGTGTGTTACGCCACTGGCTTTGGATGTTCCATCGTTATGGAACGGAATCCTTGAAGGTAAAAGCGGTATCCATCCGCTGACTATCTTGGACGCCACGCACCACAAAGTCCGCTTCGGTGGCGATGTGCCCAATTTTGATCCAGGCATAACCTGCGAACCCAAAGATCTCAAGCGTCTGGATCGCTTCTCCTTATTCGCGATGTGGGCTGCTTACCATGCCATCATCGACTCCGGCTTGGACTTCTCCAAAGAACAGGCCCACCGCTGTGGAGCGATCGTCGGTTCAGGCATCGGAGGTCTCAACGAGATCGAAGAGCAGATCCTGCGCATGCACACCAAAGGCCTAGATCGTGTCAGCCCGTTCACGATCCCCAAGATGATGCTCAACGCAGCCGGCGGAAATCTTGCTATCCAATACGGCCTGAAAGGCCCTAACTTCGCCATCGCTACTGCTTGCGCGTCGAGCAACAACGCAATGGGTGATGCCCTCAAATCGATCCGCACCGGTGAAGCCGATGTGCTGATCACCGGGGGAACCGAAGCAGCCATCACGCACATGGGTGTGGCCGGCTTTTCGAACATGAAGGCTCTCTCGACTCGCAACGATGCACCCGAGAAGGCCAGTCGACCCTTCGATGCCGATCGCGACGGCTTTGTCCTGAGCGAAGGAGCAGGGATTTTGATCTTCGAAGAACTCGAGCACGCCAAAGCCCGCGGTGCGAAGATCTATGGCGAAATCCTAGGCTACGGCGGATCCTGCGATGCCGGCCACATCACCGCCCCAGATGAACACGGTCGCGGGGCTTCGATGGCCATGCGAAACGCTTTGATCGATGCCCAACTCGATGCGTCGCAAATCGACTACATCAACGCGCACGGTACTAGTACTCCACTAGGCGATAAAGCCGAAACCATCGCCGTCAAATCGGTCTTCGGTGAGTCGGCCCGATCAGTCGCAATTTCCAGCACCAAAGGCCACCTCGGACACGCTCTGGGCGCAAGCGGCGGGATCGAAATGATCCTCTCAATCCTGAGTTGCTACCACGACATCATCCCACCGACGATCAACTTGGAAACCCCCGATCCGAACTGCGATTTGGATTACACGCCCCTGACTCCACGCAATCGCAAAGTCCGGTACGCCATGAACAACAGTTTCGGATTCGGCGGCCACAACGCGACTCTCATCTGCAGCAAACTCTAGGCAGACGGGCGTTTTTCGCCCACAATACTCGGCGATCGCTTCCCTGTGAGTTGGTTCTACACCCCCTGAGGATCGCCATGAAAGCTCTGTTTGACTCGCGCTCGGTCGCCTGGTCGCTACGACGTATCGCTCTTTGGAATCTTTTGTGGATGTCCCTGGCAGCGTTGTTCCCCTCGCCAGCCCGATCCGATGAGGGGATGTTTCCAATCAGCGAACTGGCGAATATCGGACTAAAAAATCGCGGCATCCAACTATCTGCCGACGAGATCTTCAACCCACAAGCAAAAAGCGTCGTCGATGGGATCTGCCGCGTCAACGGCTGCACCGGCTCGTTCGTCTCGAACCGTGGCCTCATCATCACCAACCACCACTGTGCCTTTGACGCCATCCAAAAAGCAAGCACCACCGAGCGAGATCTGCTAACCGATGGCTTCATCGCTCAAAGCCGAGCTGACGAAGTCCCTGCGCCGAACTACACGGTACGCATCACCGAGTCCTACGCCGATGTTTCCTCCGAAGTCCTCTCGGCGACAATCCCCGATATGAGTTACGTCGATCGGACCAAGGCCATCGATCGGCGAAAAAAAGAACTGGAACTCCAAGCAGAAAAAGACAACCCAGGGATGCGGGCCGAAGTGGCCGAGATGTTCGTAGGAAAAACCTACGTGCTGTTCCTCTATACCTACCTCAAGGACGTGCGGTTGGTCTTCGCACCACCGATCAGTGTCGGTGCCTTTGGCGGCGAACTCGATAACTGGGAATGGCCCCGTCACACCGGCGACTTTTCATTCATGCGGGCTTACACCGCCCCAGATGGCAAGCCTGCCGAGTACTCGCCTGAAAACATTCCGTATCGACCCAAGCGACCCCTGCAAGTCCAAGCCAAGGGAGTCGATGAAGGAGATGTCGTGTTCCTGCTCGGATATCCCGGCCGAACCGTTCGAAATCGTACCGAGAGCTTCGTTCAATACGAAAAGGACATACGCCTACCCTTGATCGTCGAACTCTATCAATGGCAAATCGCGGAGATGGAAAAGGCCGGTTCCAAGGACCGAGCCGTGGCGATCAAGCACGCCACGCGCATCAAGTCCTTGGCCAACGTCGAAAAACGATCCCGCGGCCAGCTCATTGGACTCGAGAGGGCCAAGATCCAGCAGCAGCGAGCCGATCGAGAGTCCAAACTCAAAGCCTTCATTGCAAGCGACCTAAACAAGTATGGTATGTACGCCTCGGTTCTCGAGCAGATCGACGATGCGTATGCTGAGATGTCGAAAAAAGGAAAGCTAGAGATCCATCTTCGAGAGCTTCGCACGGCTCCACGTGCCTTGGCGATCGCCTTTGCAATCTACGACGCAGCCGTCGAGAGGGCCAAGCCGGACATCGAGCGCGAAGCACCCTACATGGACCGCAACTTTAACCAAACGTCCCAACAGATCAAACTCGACGTTGGGGACTGGGACCGAGCGACCGACGCCAGGATGCTCCAAGGGATGCTAGAGCGATTGCAATCAACATCCGGTGTGCAGGACATCGAGCCGGTTGCAAGGGTTTTGAACTCGAATGAATCGCTTGATAAACTGACCAAGGCTGTGATGGACAATACCAAGCTTGGGGATTTGGAGTTCGTCACTGAGTGCTTGAGCAAGTCCCCACAGGAGCTCAAAAGTCTCGGTGATCCAGCTTTGAATTGGATCATCGACCTGTATCCGACCTACGTCAAACTCCGAGACAAGGACAAGGAGCGAGAGGGGAAACTCAGTCAACTCTACGGGTCCTTGATCGAGATTCAGCGGATCGCCGAAGCCTCGCAGTTCATTCCCGACGCCAACGCCACCCTTCGCCTAACGGTCGGTAAGGTCGAAGCCTATTCGCCCGTGGATGCGATTGTCAAAACTCCGATAACAACGCTCAGGGGGCTTTTAGAAAAGACCACAGGCCAGGAGCCTTACATCACACCGCCGCAGGTACTCAAGACAGCCTCTGAGGCTCGCTATGGGGGTTTGGAGCATCCGAGGCTCAAGACCGTTCCGGTGGCGTTTTTATACAGCACCGATACAACCGGCGGGAATTCAGGCAGTCCGGTGCTCAATGCCAAAGGTGAATTGGTCGGCGTGAACTTTGATCGCGCCTTTGAAGCCACCATCAACGACTTTGCCTGGAACCAGCGATACAGCCGTTCGATTGGCGTGGATATTCGCTATGTGCTATGGATCACTGGCGAGGTTTTCGGAGCCAAGCACATCGTCCAGGAGATGATCGCTAGCGAACCGCGATAGCCCCAGAGGGTTTCTCGCCAAGGCGACAAGCTCGCAAAGGATCGGAACAAAAATCTACTGATCCTCCTAGGAGGGGCAGCTATCAGCAAATATTAGCGTTCATCATCGCTAAAAAACCTGGACCGCTGATGGAAGAACCAAGCCACCGGTAGGCGATCCTGACACCTTTTGCTACCTCGATGAATGGTCTATCACAATGGGATCAATCGCCGGCTAGAGAGTCTTTCTCATCCGACGCAGATCCAGATCAGAACCTCTGTTCATGCCCCAGCCAAACGGCCGAACAGTCGGGATAAATCCTGGTGGCTTCCATGAAACACTCGTTGGCAACCTGCACGTGGTGCATGAACCAGTAGCATTGTCCAAGAAAGACGCAGGCTCGATAGCAGTCTCGATCGAACGACAAGAGGTGCCTGCAATCGTCGATCGCGCCGAGCAATTGCGAAGTACACAGCCGCACTGACACCCTCAAAAGCCAACTTTGAGGATGCTCGGCATGCTTGGCGACCAATCGATCGACCATGCGATTGGCCGACTTCCAGTGCGAGTCGGCCATCGAATCCTCGATTTGCTGAGCGAATTGGATTTGCCAATCGGTACGTGTCCTCAAGAGGATCTGCTCGCGTGCCCGATCGGCCTCAAGCCGTAGCCTCGAATCGCTGGCCCTGAGAAAAGGCCCGAGGAATCGATACTCAGGATGCTTGCCAACCCAACCCAATGCCCAAACGGCAGCCCGCTTTATCTCGGCCTCACGCGAAAAGACCAGTCGTCGAAGCGTTGGAACTGAGTAATCCTCAGCAACTGTCTTGGACCACGAGCGATCGTCGGACATATCCTTTGGATACGTCCCCAAGGCATGCCCCTGGTCGCACTCATCGCGGTAAAATGAAACTAGCTTTGACAGTCGCGTGTTCATACGTTTCGTTCGATTAGCTCTTGTGTACCCCCTCCAGGTTAGTTGCCATAAACTTGATCGCAACGGCATTCGATGATTCTGGACAAAGAAACTAAAGATCCAAAGATGCGCTTGACTTCGACCTATCTTCGAACTCCATCGCTATGCCTCATGGTATGCCTCTTGGTATGGCTGTGTGTGTGTGGACTTGTTCAAGCCCAATCGATTCATCCGTATCGCACACCCCAGGCGATCGCACTGACGAGCCAACTGCTCGCTCTCTCGCCACTGTCTAACAGAAGGCTGAAGTTATCTCTGTCGGACTGGATTCAAACCGCAGCCGTTGGTGATCCAATCCCTCTGTGGCTCGACCGACGCATCCCGAGCGATATCGTGTTGTCGATCGATATCCCCGAGGACCAAACCAACAAAGAGGTGCTTGCGCTCGTCGCCGCGCAAATCGATGCCGAAATCGCATACGTCGATCGCTATGTCGCACTGGTTCCGAAAGGCTCGGCCGGAGCCATCGAGTGGGCTTACTGGTCCTTGTGCAGCAACCCGAGCCAACCAGCTATGCGTGTTACCAAAAAGGAGGGATTGGAATGGAGCGATGGGACCGACACTCGGCAGATATGGAAGTCATTCACCGAACAATATCGCCTAATGTCTGTTTCAAATTCCAGCCGGCTAGTCACGGACTTTGATCGTTGGCGAGCAGGACGCTTGGACGCCACCAACCCGGCTGCGATTGCCACGCTGCTGCTTTGTGGCTTTGACGAACACCTCAACTGGCCAGCCGACAAATCCCCGAGTATCGAGCTGCTTTCGGAAAGCTTTGAGCGTCTGAGGCGCACCCCTGGCGGAGATTTCGTTCGATTTCAATACGCCACAGAAATTCCTAAAATTGGAAAGAATGCTTGGCAAGCTTGGCGGACGCGTTGGCCTCAGGCGACCCTCGAGCGGGTTTCCCAAAACGGGCCCGCAAAAAACGACACCTGGGAAATCCTGGCCCCTGTTGCTGCCCATCGCGAACTGGTCGAATCGCTCGCCCCACCGGCTAAAGCCAAACCAGCCAACCCCAACCCATCGAACCCTGCTAGCACCAAAAAATACACGGGCGTGTACCGAGGAGAGATCCTCAAAATACTTGCGAATCTCAGCCAGCAACTCTCCTTGCAACTGACCCCCAAAGACCTATCGACGAGCCTTGCAAGGCAAGAGGTCG